>ERZ1036412.196-NODE-196-length-62367-cov-57.496421_pt1 | contig 62367 bp, 67 predicted proteins | sample MGYA00514218_ERZ1036412 | MGnify/ENA primary metagenome ERZ1036412 (study PRJEB33795, sample SAMN09464944) | human gut metagenome | host: Homo sapiens | place: USA: Stanford, California | collected 2016-11 | study: EMG produced TPA metagenomics assembly of the...
GTGGGACTCTCACCCACTAAATTTCAAGCCCTTAGCTGGGCGCACCCTATAATATAAAAAAGTCGTCCAGGCAGACTCTTTTATTAAAATTTTTATACTGTCTCACCGACTAAACAGATTTGTCCTTGCTGTGGGGCTTATACGAAACGTGTCCATGATTACCGCTTACAGGAGGTACAGGATATTCCCTTACAAGGAAAACAGGTCATCCTGGTCCTTCGTAAACAACGCTATTTCTGCCCTTCCTGTCACAAACGTTTTACGGAACCCTGCTCGTTCCTGCCTAGCTATCACCGCAGGACACGCAGACTTGCATTCTACATCCTTTCCCTGCTTCGTCAGACCTTTTCCGTGAAACAGATTGCAGAACTTACCGGTGTTTCCGCCCAGACGGTCTGCCGGCTCCTGGACACCATACACTCTCCTCCGCCTGACCGGCTCCCACGAGCACTCTCCATTGACGAATTCAAAGGGAATGCTTCCACCGGCAAATATCAGTGTATCCTGGTTGAGCCGAACAAACGGCGAATCCTTGATATCCTCCCAGACCGGACCCAGAGCCACCTGGCTGAGTATTGGCGTAGCATTCCAAGGAAAGAACGCTTGAATGTTAAGTTCTTCGTCTGCGATATGTGGCGGCCTTATACAGAGCTTGCTCAGACCTTCTTTCCTAACGCAAAGCTCATTCTGACCCGCTATATAAAACTGAAAGATGAAAACAAACAGGCCTGTGACCTGATGCTTCAGTACAGTGAGGATTTGCGTTTGGCACACCACATGAAAGAGTGGTTTTATGATATCTGCCAGATGAAGGCATACCGCCAGCAACAGCAGGAATTTGATGACTGGATTGCAAATGCACAGAGCTGTGGGATCAAGGAATTTGAGGACTGTGCCAAGACTTACAGGGCCTGGCGCAAAGAAATCCTGAATGTCTTTAAATACGGGCTGACAAATGGACCTACAGAAGGATTCAACAACAAGATAAAAGTATTAAAACGGAGCAGCTACGGAATTCGCAACTTCAAGCGTTTCCGAACTCGAATACTCCACTGTACATCATAGGATAAAATGGTCGGTAATGCGGAGGCTTATTTGGCATATCCAAAATCAGTAAAACTTGGAACCATACATAAAAGGTGTACTTGTCATAGAGTTGGCGCGGGATTTTAACAAATCCCACCCCAACTATTGACAAAGAGCCTGAAAAAATACACCAAGCCAGTGGTGTTGATTATTGATGAGGGGCTGCTTCTTAAGCTGACAGAAGCCGAAGCCAGAAACCTTTTTGAACTGATACACAAAAGACGCAAGAAATTTTCAACAATCTTTTGTTCCTAGTTTCGCGAAAGCGAATGGTATCAGCAGATCTGCGGTGGCGAAAGCACCCTTGCAGATGCCATCATGGATCGCATATCCTACGATTCATATAAGATCGACATTGAAAGTATGGATCCATCCAAAAATCTTTCCATGAGAGAGGTATATGGACTGAATCCTGCACTGTCAAAGTAACTATTAACCAGGAAAACGGAGTGGCTCTGTTGGTCCGGACAGGTGGCTCTTGCCACATCGGACTGGCTGCTCCGCCGCACCGTAATAATCACCAAAAAACCAGCAGTAGGCAAGGTTAAACGGCACTTTCTCTTCAAGCCTTCGTTCTGATTTGATTCCATAAAGATAAGCAATGAGCAGCATTTTTATCAGGATAACCGAATCAATAGATTTACACAGTTTTTAATCTGGCTCAGGAGATGGCTCTCCGGAACCATAGAATCTATGTCAAGAATTACCATCTGAATTTACCCAGTCTGTTTTCCCATCATAAAAATGACCTATCGCACTTGATATGATAATTATACCATACAGAAGGTCCTTTTTCTTTAGTTTGTCAACAGGCCCTTTTCTTCACACACTCACTTCTATTCCTGTTTGATAGCCTTTTGTTGCTGCTTTTCCAGCAAATTTTCTTGTATATCAATTGTATAAATCGCCCGGAGTCCTTTCTTCACTGCTAGGCACCGCCTGGAAGATGACAATGAGAATCACGCGCGATTACAATGATTCATGGCTAACAGACTCCCCCCCCCGTCTGTTCAATCAGGTATTGAATGATGGATGTGAATGACCGTCCCAATATATCATAAACAACAGAATCTAACGCAATATTGCAAACGGTAAGAGTATTCTGATATCAGTTCTTTTCGTTGGAACGGCAGGAAACAGGCTTATAACTATGCCTTGCATATTCACGTAAAATGTAAATTATTCGCATGGAATGTAACTGCCTCTTACAAGTCCCAGACGGCACGTAAACGCCCAATGTCCAGTACCCTGACAATTATGGTGCCGCAGTTATGTGAGGCCCGTTGAGTTCTGCTTTTTTGATTTTCTGTAAGATACTTGTCCAGCGTTTTCCCCATGGATATCGTTCATGAGTGCCTGGAATCAGCCCCCAGGTATTGGAGTCGCCAAAAGCCAGTATATTTTTCATCATTTATTTTTTCTTCCACCTTCAACAACCAGACTGTCTTCGTAGTCCAAACCATAGGTGTCAGCTAATGTTGCCTTATAAGCTGCATGGAAAAACTGCTCCTCACCAAGGCTTATGATTTCCTCATTCAACCAGTCCAGAAGAGTATTATTACCCTTGGAAACTGCTGGTGCAATGCTGTCCTGACTGCCCAATGATGGAATTCCTACAGTGTAACCATCGTTCTGCAATGCAAAGGCAATAACCTCTGTGTTATCATTTACCCACGCTACTCCGTTCCCGTTTTCCAGGGCATTCTTTGCAGTTGCATAAGAGTCATACTTCTGCAGTGGGATATCCGGATAGTTTTCAATCAGATAGGTTTCTGCGGTTGTGCCGGAAATGACAATGATTTGATCCTCCGCATTCCAGCTATCCAGGCTCTCAATCACACGGCTGTCTGGAGAAACGACTCCTAGTGCAACATTCATATATGGAAGTGCGAAATCTACTTCTTCAGCACGCTGAGGTGTTACTGTGAAGTTTGCCAGAATGATATCTGCCTTACCAGTCTGCAGATATTCGATACGGTTAGCCGCCTCGGTGGATATATAGTTGATTTTCACGCCGAGATCTTCACCGATGCGGTTGGCAAAGTACACATCATAGCCCTGATACTCCCCATTTTCATCTACATAGCCGAATGGGTTCTTGTCAGAGAAAACGCCGATGTTAATGGTGCCGCTCTCCTTAATTTCGTCCAAAGTACGGTAAACAACATTCTGGTTTTTTTCTCTGTCGGCTGTCACGCTGCCATTTGAAGAATTCTCTGATCCACAGGCAGCCAGAGAAAGCGTCAGCGAAAGAGTGAGTACAACGGTTACAAGCTTACGAATATTTTTCATCATGATCTCCATTCCGGGCATCGCCCTATATCAGTTTTGCTTTGAACCTTTCCGCTCAAAGGTAAATGTTTGCAAAAACTTTTTTGCCCGGTCAGTTCTCGGCGCATCGAAAAACTGATCCGGTGTCCCTTCCTCATTGATTTCTCCATCATCCAGAAAGATAATCCTGTCAGCCACCGCCCTTGCAAACTGCATTTCATGAGTGACGATTATCATCGTCCGTCCCTGGTCAGCAAGGTTTAAGATAACCTCCAATACTTCTCTGACCATCTCCGGGTCAAGTGCTGCTGTTACCTCATCAAACAGCAGAATTTCAGGGTGCATACATAATGCACGGACAATCGCAACCCGTTGTTTCTGTCCACCAGATAACTGCCGTGGAAAACTTTTCGCTTTTTCCGCAAGGCCAACACGGGACAAAAGTGCAAGAGCTTCTTTTTTTACCTCGTCCTTTGTCCTTTTCTGCACTTTGGTCGGTGCCAGCAGGATATTATCCAGCACGTTCAAGTGCGGGAACAGCTCATAGCTCTGGAATACCATACCGATCTTTTGGCGAATTCCGGTTAAGTTTCTGCTTCGCTTCGTGACAAGCTCCCCATGCAGCCGGATCTCACCACTCTGAATATTCTCCAGGGCATTGATACACCGCAGCAGTGTACTTTTTCCGCATCCGCTGGGGCCGACAATCACAACAGCCTCACCCTCGTGAATCTGCAGGCTTAAATCATTGAGAACAGTAGAATTGTCAAATTGTTTTGTCAGATGCTCTATGGTTAATACCGATTCCGACATCTCATCACCTCCATTGTTTCTCAAGGTATTTTGCCAAAAGGCTGATTGGCCAGCAGGCAATAAAATATAAAAATAATACCGTTAAGTAAATTCCAAATGCAGCATTGGGACTACTCATTCGGTTTGCCTCTATAATCTGTTGGGCAACCTTCAGTACCTCCACAACGCCGATCATCAGGATCAGGCTTGTGGTTTTAATCATCCTTGTAATGAGGTTGATTGACAGTGGGATCAACCTTCGCACGACCTGTGGCAGAATAATATACCGATAGCTTTGCATTCCTGTTAGCCCCAGTGCTTCGGCACTTTCATACTGGTGTATGGGAATACTAATAAGCGCACCCCGGACCAGATCGCTCATTTCAGCCGTTCCCCAGACTGTGAATACGATCATGGATGCCAACTCCCCGGACAAGTCCCAGCCAAAGGCTCTCGTAGTACCGAAATAGACGAGGAACAGTAACACCATCTGCGGCATAATCCGGACAAATTCCAGATAACATCGCAGGATCGCCCGGCAGATTGGATTTTTCCATGTCATGAGAATGCCCAAAATGATTCCCAATGGGATACTGATGGCGACGGAAATCATACTGATTTTGAGTGCCGCGTCTAATCCGCCAAGAATACGTGCAAGATTTTTCCCTTTCAGCAGCACCTCAAGACCCAAATCCGGCATAGCGTGACCTCCTTTCCAGGAGGCTTCCCAAAACGGAAACCGGAAGCAAAATAATAAGATAGAACATCACTAACAGGAAAAGGCTCTCCGCAGTTTTGTAATACAGTCCAATCAGATCCTTTGCTGTAAACATTAAATCCATCAGGCTTATGGCAGAGAATACGCTGGTTTCTTTCAATAAAAAAATCACATTCGCCATAAATGCCGGAACGCTGATGGAAAATGCCTGCGGCAAAATTACATAAGAAAAAGTCTGCAGTTTACTTAGCCCGAGACTATATGCGCTTTCCTCTTGGATTGGCGCAATCGCCTCAATCCCACTGCGAAATGCTTCTGACATATAGCTCCCGCCAAGAAAAGCCAGCCCTGCGACACCGCACGCAGCGGCATCTGTCTGAATACCAATTTTGGGCAGGCCATAATAGATGAAGAACAACTGCACCATAAGAGGCGTGTTCCGGCTGATTTCAATGTATACAGATACAATCCTGCGGATGACCGGAATCTTATAATACTGAATGATAGTGCATAGTAACCCAATCGTAATGGCGGCCGCTATCCCAATAAATCCGATTTTTACTGTCAGTACCGCCGCTTTTTGGTACAACGGCAAATATTTCCCGATAATTTCCCAGCTCAAGCCAGCCTCCTCCTTTTGCCTCAATTTCATTCACATCACTTATTTTAATGAAGCAAACCCATTCTCTAAGTCCGCGATAATATCATCAATATGCTCTGTGCCGATGGACAGGCGGATGGTATTCGGCTTAATGCCCTGTTCCAGCAATTCTTCCGGGGAGAGTTGGGAATGGGTGGTACTGGCCGGGTGGATTACGAGGCTCTTTACATCGGCTACATTGGCAAGCAGGGAGAAGATTTTCAGATTGTCCATAAACCTCCAGGCTTCCTCCTGGCCGCCCTTAATCTCAAAGGTGAAGATGCTGGCTCCTCCATTGGGGAAATACTTCGTGTACAATGCGTGGTTGGGATGATCCGGCAGGCTGGGATGATTGACTTTTTCCACCTGCGGATGATTGACCAGATATTCCACCACTTTCTTTGTATTTTCTGCATGACGTTCCAGGCGTAGGGAAAGGGTTTCCACGCCCTGCAAAAGCAGGAATGCGTTGAAGGGGGAAAGAGTTGCACCTGTATCGCGAAGAAGAATGGCACGGATATAGGTGACGAAGGCCGCCGGGCCTGCCGCATCCACAAAAGAGACACCATGATAGCTGGGGTTGGGTTTTGCGATAGGAGCGTATTTACCACTGGCTTTCCAGTCAAAATTGCCGGAATCCACGATAATACCACCCAGGGTAGTTCCATGGCCGCCGATGAACTTGGTGGCGGAATGGACTACGATATCTGCTCCGTGTTCAATCGGGCGGATGAGGTATGGTGTGCCAAAGGTGTTATCAATCACAAGAGGCAGACCGTGTGCATGAGCAATTTCTGCGATTGCATCAATGTCCGGGATATCGCTGTTTGGGTTGCCCAGCGTTTCCAGGTAGACAGCTTTGGTATTTGTCTGTATGGCGGCGGTCAGTTCTTCAAGGTTATGGGCATCCACAAAGGTTGCGGTGACTCCGAACTGAGGAAGTGTGTGTGCCAGCAGATTATAGCTGCCGCCATAGATTGTCTTCTGTGCTACAATGTGATCGCCGGCTTGTGCCAGAGCCTGAATGGTATAGGTGATTGCGGCAGCACCAGATGCGGTTGCCAGTGCAGCAGCGCCGCCTTCAAGCGCGGCAAGCCGCTTTTCCAGTACGTCCTGCGTTGAGTTTGTCAGGCGTCCATAAATATTGCCTGCATCTGTAAGCCCGAAGCGTGCTGCAGCGTGTGCGGCATTATGGAACACATAAGAGGTGGTCTGGTAAATGGGAACTGCTCTGGAACCGGTGGCAGAATCGGCCTGCTCCTGTCCAACGTGAAGCTGCAGGGTTTCAAATTTGTATCCGTTTTTATATTCACTCATTTTTGTGATCTCCTTTGGATTAATATTTTTCGGTTCACTCGGCTGCTGTTCCGGTTTCGGCAAATAAAAAACCGGAAGCTCATCACAAGCTCCCGGGCCAATGGCATACGATATGCTGACAGATCAATCAAGCATTGTATCGAGGCAGTTAGCTATGCTGCAATCTGCGCATAACCATACCCCAGCCATATAATATGCCCGGGAGTTCCGCATTCGACAACACATGACAGTATGAACTTTAAGGGTATATAATCCGGTCATTGCTTTCGCCTCCTTTCCTGATAATCAGCTCAAAACCGATGCACTTATAGTATCACCAATTGCCTACTATGTCAATGGGCGATTTTGAAATTTTTGAAAATCATTGATTTACCCATTCACCCCGCGGTATAATAGGCATAAATTACAGAAAGGACGGTGTATGGTATGATTTCAACAAAAGGACGCTATGCTCTTCGTGTCATGATAGATCTGGCAGAACATGGTGGTGAAGGATACATTCCCTTGAAAGAAGTGGCAGAGCGGCAGGAAATTTCCAAAAAATACCTGGAGATTATTGTAAAAGAGCTTATCAAAGAAAAGATGCTGATCGGGCTTGGGGGACGTGGAGGCGGGTACAAACTTTGCCGTAAGCCGGAAGAATATCCAGTAGGTGAGATATTGGAATTAATGGAGGGATCGCTTGCTACTGTTGCATGTCTTTCCAAGGACGCCAAACCCTGCAGCAGGGCCGCCACATGTAAAACTCTTCCCATGTGGGCAGAGTTTGATAAAATGGTGCATGATTATTTTTATGGAAAAACACTGGAGGATTTGTTATAAATTTACGCTTATAAAAGCTGGGTGGGATGAGGTATGTATCGGAATTGTATACCTATTGCCCATATTATTAGCTAGCTCTTTTAGGAATCGGCATGATTATTTTGTGGATCACATCCATAGATATGTGGAAAACATTGCAGACAGTGCATGGATTGATGATGATTTTTCTATTCTCTTTTTCATCGATTCATTCTGCTGAAACAGGCCGAGGCAATTGGGTACAAGCTCACATCATATCCCATAAAAACTCTCCTGAGTCATCCAGCACAACAGGCACCAGCTGCTTTTCTTCAAACTGCATGACCTTACAGAGCGTGGAGAAGGCAAACTGCTCCAAGGCTTCCGTGCCATACCGGGGATACTCCGAGAGGTCCGCTTTACTATATTTCCCGTTTTGCTCAACAGGCCCGTCCACCGAATATCCCTCTGTTTCGATCCAGTTCAAAATGGTTTCCTCATCGGCCTGCCACGCCAGCTTATTGAGCTTATCCGGCTCCTGATCCTCTTCAAACCGGACGACCATGGGATGCTCCATGACATCCCATTCCTTCTCCACAATAGGCGAAACCGTATCATTATGGGTATGGCAAGCAGCCACAAACAGCATGGTACCACAATCGTCCCAGCCCAGCTGGTCGGTATAGTAGGGCTTCCCGTTATCCTCAGTCTATGGGCATAGGGAGGTTTTTCCAGCTGGGATATTGCGGCCGATATCTGTTCCCGCCCATTCTCCACAAAATCCTGGACCTCAGCAGGGCTCAGTTTCTTCGCGTCTGCCGCGTCCTGTCCATACGGAGTTATTTTCTGAAAGATGTAGCCGTTTGCCGCTGCCCATTGCTGGACAGCGGTCTTCCGGTTATTCGAATAGTACCGGGGCAACGTCCCAGCGTAGATATCCAGTCCCACAGTAGATGTCTCCTTATCTGTGTATCAGCGCCGTTCCAGAGTGCAGCTGTGCCCGGCTCCTTCCGTCTTCAAATATTATTTCAAAAGGCGGCCGTCAATGGTAAATTTCTGCCGGGGTGGTTAGTCTTCTGAAGCGAACAGGCGGTCGATCTGCTCCAGATCATACTCTAAGATCCAGCCATGGAATTGGCGGTAGAGAGGCAGCAGCAGTTCCTGTGAACCGCCCAGCACATCCAGTCCCCGGTCATCGTACAGGTGGTAGATGAAGGGGCCAGGACCTGCCAGATAAACACTGGACGTAAAGCCGGACCAACCGCCGATGTCCCCCAGGATAATCTCCCGGATAAGCTGTTCCGGACAGAACGAAACACACTTCAGGTCCCAATAAAAGCGGATCTGCCTATGGGCATCGCCGTCTTCATCCAACTCCACAGATGCTTCCTGCTCCTGGGGGACAGGAAGCCCGGCCATCTTCCGAACCGTGGTCAGGACAGAATCATCTGTTTCTTCTTCGGGATATCCATCGATCCGCAGGATATCTGGTGGGATCGGAAGGCTCCGATAAATCGCCGCCGCCCGGTCCAGCGCACCCTGAACATAGACGGGATTTGGTTTTCCATCTAAATATATCGTCTCTTCCCCACCTATTCCGAACCGGATTCCCACTGGCGCATGGTAAAACAGTGGGTGCTCCAGCCGCTCCATGCCCAGTTGACACAGGACACTTTCAAACTTCTTGACCAGCATGATATTCCTCCGTTAGTCCCACAAAGATGTCTTCTCCAAAGGGTATTCCTTCTTGCTTCCGTTTTCCAAAGCGCTTCACACAGGCGTAGCGGTCCTCGATTTGACAGAGCAGGTCGTAGGCGCCCCTTTTGAAGTCCGGCAGGTCGTACACATCCATCAGCACTTCCTTGTCTTGTTTGTCCTCCGTCTGCTCCAGCTCCTCCTTAAAGGCATAGAGGGCGCGGACACTGTCCGGGCCGCTATCGGACGCAACAAACTGTTTTTTCAATTCGATGTATGTTTCTGATATTCCGGCATCCACCACATCTCCCATCAATCCCACCAGAAGTACCAGACAGTGGACTGCCGCAGGGTGTCGGCCAAGGCTCCAAGCTCTTCAAAGTTCTGGTCTATATCCGGGCAGAAGCCGTACTGCTCCACCGTCATCTCCATGGCCTTCTCCTTTGGGACAGGCGCCGACAGGTCAGGGCCACTTCAAGTGGAGTCCCATACCCTTCCCCAATCCTGCAGCTGGTCACCCCATTCTTCTTTGCCTCAATGAAAACAAAGCGGCGGCTGGCAGCTTCTTCTGACTTCCGCCTAACCTCCTTCTGGACAATGATTTTCTCGATACGCTCCCTCTCCTCAGCCGGGACACATTTTTCATACAGCTTCTGCATGATCTATCCACTACCTTCTCCATGGTAGAATCATCTTCCAGGCGGTCAGCCAACGCATGGTATTGATGCTCCTCCATCCATACTGTGATCTCTAAATAGTTCATTTCTCCCATCTCCTTATCATGCAGCCTCTAACTGATCTCCCCGGAAATCTCCTGCGAATGATTCACCGTTCTGGCTTCCGGCCTTGGTCTTTTCGGACGAGCTTCCTTCTCCCTCGCCTCCCTGGCAATCTTATCATCGTTCCTCATAGGTGATATACTATCACGCATATCTTCAGTATCCCCGGTAATCCTCGGAGACATTGCCCGAAATCACTCCACCGTTAAAGCATAAGTCTATCACCATGTTATTGTGATCGTCAGTTCCCGAAAGCAGGGAGCAGATTAACATAGGGATTAAAATAACAGGCGAGAGGAGCAGTCCGATGGTCCATGCCCTGCCTTTTCGCAATCGCTCATCGGTAAGAGCTGTTGCCGCCGCCTTTTTCACAAGAGCTGTAGTTGATATGGGTCCTGCCGTTCCTTTTGGGTAATTTCATGCCCAAGAAACAGTTCCATGCTGTAGTCCAAGATTTTTGCTTTTCTTTCTGACAGCATAATCCTGTAAAAATCCTTTTGCAGTTCGGTAATAAACGGTGCTTCCTCTACCAAGGCATAGAGCCGATCCATGTCAATTCGATCTGCAATCCGCTGCAGTGCCTGATTGCAATCCTCGTTTTTCAGGGAAGAAATATAATCAAAGTAGGGTATCTTTTTCCCCTGTTCCAAAATAGCCGAGGTCGGGAACAGATAAACACGCTGATGGATTTCTTTTTCATCTCCCAACACCTTCTGCATTCCAATTTCATCCATCTGTGGATAGAGGCAGGAGCCGCAGTCATAGATGGGAGCAATGTCAGCGCACTTGTTCTGCTCATCAATCAAAACTCCCCAGTTACCATTGTGGCGGTCGAAGTTGCCAAGGAAAGCATCGGCTACAAACATATCCCAAAAGAAGTCTTTCAGCTTTTGGGGTTCTACAAGGGATTGTTCCTCTATCGCTTTCAGAATGGAGGAAAGCTCGGTGCCGTAGCCGCTTTGCTCGCTGTCCACACAGGTGTTTTTCAGATGGGCAAACTCCATCAGCCTTTTGCCGCCGGCAGTAAAATCCCTGCAGGCAACCACGATTTTTTCCTTGCCGCGCTTGTCGGTATAAGTGCCAAGGAGGGTTTCCTGCACGGTAAATCCAAGGCTTTCAAAGATATGGCAGGCAAGATATTCGCTGATACAGCTGTTGGTATAACTCATCGCCTTGTTTTTTGACGGCACCGGTGGAAACTTCAGCATATAGCTTACGCCGTTATATTCGATGTTGATTTTATTGCCATTGGCACCTCCGTACCCTTTAAACTTATTGACAGGGCAGCCTGTAAAATCTATCATTTAAATCTCCTTTCCTTTTGCAATTTGGCACCAATTGCAGTGTGAAAATTCTTTTTCACACGCTCACTCCTGTTCTTCATAAAGATATTTCGCCCTCAGATAATTTGCCTGTTCCTCCGATATGACTCCTGCCCAAAGGTCGGCATTAATCGAACCATACAGCTCTCCCCATAGGCAGTCCATATAGGTCACTTCATCTTTTTCCCCCTGTATATAATCGCCGATTGCTTTTTGCAGATGGGCAGACAGGTTGGATTCCAAGTAGGAACGATCCTGCGGTTTGCCGTCCTCCTGATGTTGTTCGGATTCTGCTGTGAGTGTCAGCACCTCCTCGATGGTCATTGTAAAGGCAGTTGCCAGCTTTTGAAGCGTCTGCGCATTGCACCGCGTCAAGCTTGTTTTACCGGAGCAGATGTCTGAGAGTGTTGCCCAGGGAATACCGCTTCTTTTGGATAAGCTGTATCGGGACATTCCTTTTTCTTTTATCATTTCATTTATTGTCATTTTCATCACCACTACCATTATATCGGATTCCCGATATATCGTCAATGGTGATTTCCATAAAAGGCGAGGCTTCACAGGGTTCTATCGTGGCATAGGAGCCTGTGCGTGATCCCCGAAGTAACAGCTTGTAATCCTTAATTTCAGACGTTCCAAGCACCCTTGCCGAGGGACAGCGCTTCGCCATCTGCGGCAGATTTAGATTGCTGCCATAGGCAATATCGATTTTTACTTTGCTCATTCGTTCCTCCTACATCCCCATCGACATGGAAAAAGCAGAGCTACCCTTGCCTCCACTGGGATTCCTTCTGGTCCATCTTTTCCAACGTCCTGGTCAGCGCCTCAAAAAATAAGTGCAGAAGGCAAAGCACAAATCCTATGCTTCATCTCTTGCACTTATAGGATACAAAAGAGTGCCGGACCTATTTCTTTGTCCGACACACAGTCAATCTATTTCTTCATTTCATTTCCATTCCTGACATTCCAGACTCCATTTTAGGGAAAGGGATCTGAAACAGCCGCAGGATTTCCTTCTGAGATTCCAGCTCCCGTTCTGCAATAAATTCTATAAAATCATGAGCCTCCCGATGCGCCCGTTCCAACAAAGATACATAATCCTTACGAAGGATTGGCGGGATGACTGCCGGAAGATATCCATCTTGAATCAACGCAAGATTCACCAAAAGACGAGCCACTCTGCCATTCCCGTCAGCTGATGTCAAGCATGGGACAAAAATTTTTTCATCTTTTTAATTTCCTACCTTACCATATTTACGAAATCTTATCTAATTCTTCTCTTAACTTTCTTTTAAGTGCCTTCGATACAGGATACCTTTTTATTTTTTCTAAAATTGACTCTTTACTCTCACCTTTTTTATAAAGTTCTTTAACAACTGCCGTAAAAATGGAATCAAAACCAAATTCCACTATCCCTTGCGATGCTAACCCTATAACTCCTAACGTAGCAATTCCTCCCAGCATACCAAACGGACCTAATGCTGCAAGCGCAGAAGTTATTGCCGCCGCTCCTGTCAATCCTGTTGCCGAAATAGCAATTAAAAGCACTAATCCCGGTACTCCCAATGCCGCTATTTTCGATACTATTTTCTCCATACTACCATCCTCTCAAAAAACGTTATCGTTTGCATTTCCACCAATCACCCCAAAATTCTCAAACATTATCTCCACCCTATCAATCTTCTTCTCCGTATGATAATGCCCGCAATACCACTTCCCATAATCCAATCTATCCTCAATCCTGTCCAGCCATTCCTCCGTAGACTTGTCCACTTTACTCTGGTCAACCCCGGCCATGAACACCTCCACCGGCTCATACTTCAACGGCGTAGTATGGCTCAACACCACATCCACCCTCCATCCCAGCCTGTCCAGCCGACTCTCCACATACCGCTTAGTCTCTTCCGAAGGCTGCTCATCCGGCCACCACCCGTACCCATACATAAGCCGTACCATCTTATCAATACTATAGGCCCCGCCCATGACAATGGCCTGCTTCCCGTCCAGATCAAACACTTCCCCGTCCTTCGCAAACAGCAGGCTCGGATACTCTTCTTCCCAGTACACCACACCGCCATGCCACATCTTCTCCTGATATCCTTCAATGGTCTGCGGCCTCTGCTCATGGTTCCCATGAATCGCAAATACCGTAATCGGCAGGGATTCCAGAAACTCCTTCTTCCTCATATCCCGGATTCCCCCGCTGAAATTAATCCCGGCATCCCCAAGAATAATCATCACATCTTCCTTACAGGTCCCGAACCGCCTGCAGAAAACCTCAATCCGTCCAAACTCCCCATGGGTATCCCCTGTTATGTAAATCATGCCATCATCCCTTCCGGATGCCCGCCGTCCGGCAGGCACCCTAATTATACCATATCCTCACCGCATTTCACCCAAAATCTTTTCATAAACGTCCCCAAATTTCCAGACCACCTCCAGCCTGTCCTCCCCCATCACCTTCGCGCTCTCAATCAAAGAAGCCATCACCCGCTTATCATACCCCTCCAGATGAAGATACTCCCGAATCCGGAAAGCCTCCCGGTACTCCCTCTGCCCGGCTTCCGCCACAATCTCCCGCGCTTCCGCTTCCGACACCGCCGCAGACAGCTCCTGCCTCCTGGCATCCAGCGCCCTCTTTCTCTCCACAAACCGCTCCCTTGACAACTTCCCCGCCTTATAATCCTCATACCCGGAAATCTTCGCCTCGTCCAGCCTGCGCATCTCCGCCCGCAAACTCTCTGCGTCCGCGCCCGGCTCCTTCATGCCCTGCCGCCCTTTCAGCGCCCTCTCTGCCTCCAGAAGAAGCTCCGCCTGCTTCCTCACCAAGCGCACCAGCGTATCCTCCGCAAGCGCCTTCTTCATCCTCACCCGGCTGCAGGGGCTGTCCCGGTGCATCCGCCCCGTAGGACAGTACAGGATACTCTCCTTCTGCGTCCCCGGCCGGAGCGTCAGCCCGCAGTGCGGGCAGACAATGACCGAATAATTCCCCTTATTGGCAGGCTCCCTTTTCTTCCCCTGCACCACGCTCCGCATGTTGGCATTGGCCCGGTCAAATTCCTCCTGGGTCACGATCCCCTCATGGGTATCCCTGACCACGATCCAGTCCGACCTGTCCACGCCCACCTGCCTCCTGGAATCAAAACTCTCATAAGCCTTCTTCCCGGACACCATATGCCCCGCATACCGCTCGTCCCGGATAATCTTTGCCACCATGGATGTATTCCAGCCGCCCTTCTTCCCCTCCGGGAACCAGTCCCGTGTACAGCCCTTCCTCTGCTTATAAACCGCCGGTGTGGGCACGCCCTCTTCATTCAGTATCTTTACAATCTCATTCCGACGCATCCCCTCACCGACCATCCAAAAAATACGCCGCACAATCACCGCCGCCTCTTCGTCAACCACCAGCCTGTGGATATCCTCCGGGTTCTTCCGATACCCGAAAAAACCATAAGGCCCGATATACTCCCCCCGCTTCATCCTGGTCTCCACCGCGCTCTTCACCTTATGGGACAAATCCCTGCTGTAAAGGCTGTACACCAGATTTTTGAACGCCACGTCAATGCCGCCCGTCTGCCCGTCCAGCATGGCGCTGTCGTACCCGTCATTCACGGAGACAACCCTTACCCCCAGGAAGGGGAATACCTGCTCCAGCAGGTTCCCCACCTCCACATAGTTCCTCCCAAGCCGTGACAGGTCCTTTACCACGATGCACCCCACCTTACCGGCCCGGCACTGCCTGACCAACTCCTGGAAACCGGGGCGGTCCAGGTTCCTGCCCGTATATCCGTCATCCAGGAACTCCTTTACAGAAGCCCTTCCAAAGTCCTCATGCCCGGAAATATACTTCCTCAAAAGCGCCCTCTGGTTGGTGACGCTGTCACTCTCTTCCTTCCCGTCCTGTATATCGTCATCTTCCAGGGAAATCCGGATATACAGCGCCACTATATTTTCCATGCCCATCCTATCCCTCCATCCTGCGCAGAATCTCCCCGCGCCCCAGAAGGGACGCTTCCAGCCTCCTGCCCTTGAAAACCCGTACCTCTTCCACAAAACACTCCGCCATCTGCCTGTCCAGCTTTCCGGCCGACAGCCAATTCCTAAGCCGTGCCTCCGCCGTTCCCCGGCCGGCCTTCCCGCACTTCTCCCTCTCCCGGAGCAGCCGTTCCCTCTCCTGTGCCAGCTTCTCCTTCCTCCCAAGAAACTCCTTCCGCATCAGCAGATAATCCCCATTGTCCAGAATCCCGTCCGCAGCGTCCTGGTACAAATCAGCCAGCTTCACGTCCAGCCCTTTCAGCTCCCGCTCCGCCTTCCGCACCTCCGCTTCCAGAGACTCCCTCTCCGCAGGCATGTCCCCGTCCACGGAAATCCCCTCTTTCAGCATCTGCCTTATACACCCCTTTATCTCCCCAAGAACAAACCTCTCCACCTCTGCCTTGTCCACCCTGTCCTTATTCATACAGACGGCAGAACGCAGCGTCTGGTATCCCCGGCAGTAATACACCCTCGTCACCTTTCCGTTCCGCATGGTCTGGGAAAGGTTGAAGGTCTTCCCGCAGTGCCCGCACCGCATATACCCTTTCAGGTAATTCTCTTCCTTATGCTCACTGATTCGGCTCTTCTCCCGTCTCTCGACCTGCTCCCTCTGCCTCTCTTCCAGAATCCCCTGCACCCGGAAAAACAGCTCCCTGTCCACCACCGGCTCATGGGTATCCTCCGCCACGATCCACTCTGACTTATCCGTATGGTACTTCGAAATATTATTGCACAGCTCCTGCCGCTCCTTCCCCTGCACCATGTCCCCGATATACGCCCGGTTCATAAGGATAGTCCTCACCGCAGACCTGCCCCACCGGGAATCCTTATAACGCTCCGACTTCGTAACCCCGATCCGGTAACGGTACTTCCTCGGGCAGTCAATCCCGTCCCCGTCCAGTATCCGCACAATCTTATCTATGCTCACCCCGTCCGCATACAGCCGGAAAATCCTGCGCACCACCGGGGCCGCTGTTCCGTCCACTACAAACCTGTTCTTATTTTCCTTTGATTTCAGATACCCGTAGGGAGCCACCATCCCGATAAACTCCCCGTTCCTCTGCTTCGTCCGGAAAGCCGAAATAATCTTCCTGGAAATATCCCTGGAATACACATCATTCACCAGATTCTTGACAGAAGCCACCATGGCCCCCATCCCGTCACCGTTTCCCGTGTCAAACCCGTCCGTCACCGCCACCAGCCGGATATTCAGGAAAGAAAACACGTTCTCAATCAGATTCCCGGTCTCAATATAATTCCTACCAAGCCGGGAAAGGTCCTTCACCACGATACAGTCAACCTTTCCCCTCTTTGCATCCTCCATCAGCCGCAGAAACCCTGGGCGCTCATAATTTGTCCCCGTATAACCAAAATCCGTATACGTCCCCGCCAGCACCATATCCCCCCGGCCTTCCACAAACGCTTCCAGGAAGTGCACCTGCGTCTCCAACGTATCCTCTCCGCTGGTCTCATTGGACAGCCTCGCATAGATACCAGCCTTAAAAATCCCTCTCTCCGCCGGAGCCGCCGCTTCCGCAGCTCCAGCAATCCTGCTCTTTCTCGCCATCTATGAGACCTCCCTTCCGTCCGCTCCCGGAAGGCTTCCCGTGCCCTCCGCAAGCTCCACCGCTTCCCGATACCGGTCCTCATACCGAAACCGCACCTCAATCCGCTTATCCTCAAACACCCTTATCTCTTCAATCAATTCCACGGCCACTCCGCGCACCAGGGAACGGATGCCCTTATTCCTCACAAAACCCTCAATCCACTCATGCCGTTTCCCCTCCCTCCGGGCAAGCCTCTCCATCTCCTGCTTAAGCTGCCCCGCAGAAGCAAGCGCCGCCTTCCGCCTGCCCTCAAACTCCTGCCGGATAGCGGCATATTCCTCCTTGGTGAGCAGCCCGTCTTTCAGGTCCTCATAAGCCGACACTTTCAGCCGCTCATACTTCCCGGCCTCTTCCTCCATCTTCACCATGCGCGCCTCCAGACGCCTCACGTCCGCATCCTGCATGGGCAGCGTCCCGATATAGTCCAGGATATCCCTCAACTCCGCCAGCCGGTCAATATGGCACCGCAGGCTTTCCGTCACCGCCTCCGTCAGTTCCTCTTCCCTTATCCGGTGCCCCGTGCAGACGCCCTCCCGCTTATTGGCGGAGCACATATAATACACATACTTCCTCCCCGCCACCGTGGACACCTTCCGGGACATCTGCCGCCCGCAGTCCCCGCAGACCGCAATGCCGGAGAACAGATACACATGCCCCTTTTCCGGCGCAACCCTGGTATCCTTCAAAAGAAGCCCCTGCACCGTGTCAAATTCCTCCCTTGGGATGATCGCCTCAAACGCATCCTCGATACGCACCCAGTCCGCCTCGTCCTTCAAAATGGCCTTCTTCACCTTATAGTTCGGCGTGGTGGACTTCCCCTGGACCAGCGTGCCCGTATAGCACTCATTGGACAGAATCCGGGACACCGCCACGGCGCTCCACCGCATCTCCTTCCCCGTCCGGAACTTCACCCGGTATCTGCTCCCGCAGCTCTCCTTATACGCCGCCGGGCACAGCACCCCCGTCCGGTTCAGCCGGTCCGCGATCCCCTGCTGGCTCATGCCCGCCCGCTTCCACGCATAGATATCCCTGACCACCTTCGCCGCATACTCGTCCACCACAATCCGGTTATGGTCCCTCTCGTCCTTCCGATATCCGAACACGGTAAAAGAGCCGATAAACTCCCCCTTCCTCCGCTTAATGTCCAGATGGCTCCTGATCTTAATGGAAATATCCCGGCAGTATGCATCATTGATCAGATTTTTGAACGGAATCACAATCTCGTCCGTCTGCGACTTCCCTGCCAGGCTGTCGTATCCGTCATTGACGGCAATAAAACGCACCCCCAGCATCGGGAATATCTTCTCGATATACCTGCCGGATTCAATATAGTTCCTCCCGAACCGGGACAGGTCCTTCACCACCACGCAGTCCACCTTCCCCTGCCGGATATCCTCCAGCATCAGCCGGAAAGCCGGGCGCTCAAAATCCACCCCGCTGAACCCGTCGTCCACACGTTCCGAAACAACCCTGATATCTGTTTTGTCTTTCAGGAAATCTTTAATGAGCTCCCTCTGGTTGGAGATGCTGTTGCTCTCCGCCCTGGAAGCGTCAGAAACATCGCCATCTTCTTTAGAAAGCCTCACATAGATGGCGGCATTATAGATATGTCTTTCTCTCATACGCAAACCTCCTGCATTTTATTAAGGCGGATGCCCCAATAAAATCTCCGGCGGTCTGCACTTCTTAGCCCTGCAACCACTATAACACACATCCCTTCAAACATCCAGCGCTAAAATAAAGAAAACCGGTCCTATTTCAGCCCGGCAAGCATACGCTCAAACCTCTCCCCGAAACTCCCTCCGTCTTCGGAGAACACGGTCTTCACCACCACGTCCCCCACCCGGAAGCAGTACGGGTTCTTCACCTTCTCTATGAACCTCTTTATCCGTTCCTCCGCCGGAAGCCCCCGCTCCACCGGAACCTCCCGGATATCCACAAGCTCTGCCCTGTCCACAGTCCTCACATCCACACCTTTCAGCGCGTCCAGCTCCTTTGCCGTCATAACCTCTTACCTAACCTTTCCAAAAATTCATACCAACGGCATGGTATGTACCGCCGGGAAATCCCCGGCTGACGCGCCGCACAAAAGTCCTCAACGAAAACCCGCCTCAGGTAGCCCTCCAACTATCAGGGCAAAAAAAGAAGGCATCCCTGCCCCGCCTGCAAAAACACCCTTACAACCTCGTAACAAAATCCAACGAAATCCACCCGTTCCGCTCCCGCTTATACGACTTCAAAAGCCCCCACTTCCCGGCCCCTTTCCCATCCGCTTCCTCCACGATGGTAAACGTGCCCGCGCCCGTAAACAGCCCCGTCCGGGCAAAATCCGTCCCCGGCCCCTTACGGATATTCAGGTCCGGGATATCCACCCGCACCAGATAGGAAGACTTCCCCGGCAGCCTCTCCATGAACATCACATACTCCGCATCCGCCGTGATAAACAGCCCCGATTTCAGCCTGTACCACCGCTTATCCCCACTGATGCCCGTCACCGTATAAATCCCCTCATACACCACCTGGTCTACGTTGTCCCCCATGCAGGGAGCCGTCCGCACATTCACCCCGTCCCTGCCCTTATAGAACACCTTCACATACCCGGACATGGGCTGTACCGGATTGTCCGGGCTGTCCGCACCGTCCCCGGCGCTCCCGGCCTCCCCGGCAATCTCTTTCAAAATAGACAGAATCTTCTCCCCATACCCGGCTCCCGCGGCCCAGCCTTTCCCCTGGGGATTCTCCCGGATACCCAGCCACTCCACATAAGGCGCACAGCCCCTTACAACATACTTGAAGCGCGGGTCTATATTTTCATTCACCAGAGCCTCCGTACAGGCATAGGCTTTCAGGTGCTGCACCTGGCACCGTATCCCAAGCTGTGCCGCATCAAAGGACAGCCCCTTCACCCCGTTCTGCGTCACGCCCATGCCCGCAAAATTATTCTGCTCCAGCGTCACCGCCGAACCGGAAAACGTAAAATTCCCCGTCTCCAGGCAGGACTGGGCAAAAGCCACGTCACCCCTCACGCCCTCTGTCTCCCCCTCGGACAGATACAGCGCCACCATATCCAGAACCGACTGCGCCACAGACGGATTCTTCCGCTTCACATACTCCCGCATCTGCTCCGCCGTCGCCGCAGCCTTCCCCATGATCTCCGTAAGCCCGGAAACACCCGCGCCGGAACCACCGTTCCCGCCGCTTACGCTCCCGGTTTCAGAACCGTCCATAGCCGCCCTGATATCCTTCCGGAACTGCCCCATAGACAGCCCAAACCTCTTCCAGATATGCTCCACATCCCCGTGATTGCTGGCAATCCCCCTCCTATGCCCCTCGGAATGAGAAATCACCACCCCGTCCGCCAGAGGGTCCAGCCCATACATCCGGCACAGATAAGCAAACAGCTCCACCGCATATTTATAAGCGGCAGACACATGGCTCTCCGTATTCCTCCCGTCCCCTGTCTCCACCCAGTCCGAACCGCCTGTATACCGGATCGTGGCAGGCTCCGTCATCTCCACCCCGATATGCGTCCCGTTTGCGTCACCTCCGCAGTGCCATCCCCGGCAATCCCAGGGCAGGAGCTGGTACACATCCCCTCCCGGCTCCACAATGGCATGGACGCAGGCCCCCGCATCCGCCTTATCCCAGTTACTGATAAAAGCAGACGCCCTCGGCTGCGGACACCCCACCGAATGGATCATCAGCCCCTTCACCGCAATCTTCCTCCCCGCCCAGTAACACCCGGACTTCGTTAAAAACTTTTCAATCAGCTTCATACAAAACCACTCTCCTTCTCCCGTTCCCTGCCCGGAAACATTCTCCAATTCTCCGCATGAAAAAAGGCACCAGCCTTTCCCGCTGATGCCCTCTCACAAAAATCCCAGATCATATCCCCTGCCGCATTTTACCGCGCTTAACCGCACTTATCCTCCATACCGTCTCCTACTCCTTCTCCTTCTCCTTTTCCTCCCGTAACTGCGCCAGAACCCCTTTCAGCTTTTCCGGCACCGGAAGCCCGATCCTGGCCGCATTCTCCAGAATCGAAATCCCCTCATTGGACAGATAAAAAAATATCACCGCCGTCCGCATCGTGCTCCCGTTCTGAATGACATGCGTATCCAGGATATGCCCCAGGGCCACCAGACAGAAGACCACAACCTTCTTAAAAATCCCCCGAAAGCCCACGCCGCTGGACAGCTTCTTCTCCACCGCCGCGGCCATCAGCCCCGTCACATAATCCACCGCCACAAACACCACCAGGGCATACAGAAAGCCGTCAAACCCTCCCATGGCCCAGCCCAGGTATCCGCCCATGGCCGCAAACCCGCACTCTATCACACTCACAAACTCCTTCATCTAAAATCCCTCTCTTTCTCTGCTTTTCTATATGGAAAAAGCGGCCCGCTCCCAAAAGCCGCCGCCTGTTCCCAATCCCATTATCAGAACATCATCCCTGACATTCCATGCCATTTTCACACATCTCAAACCATTTCCCAGTACCTCATATCATTCTCCCATATCTCAAATCATTTTCAGCACCTCATACCACTTTACCCCCGCCGCTCACGCCCCGGTATCCTCAACCTCCGTCAGCGTATAAGTGATTTTCATGGTCTTATTAGCGTCTTTCACCACCGCCGAAGAAAGATTGTTGACCGTAGCCAGATACGGCGTCAGCAGATACATATGCCGGTACTCATTCCCGTAACTGCCTCCCCATCCCACAAGGAACTGCTTATACTGGAACAGAGGCGTGGCCGCACTCCCCAGCCTTGCGCTCCCCTGGGTATGGACCACCGTGTCCTCTGCCGTCACCTGAAAATCCCCGCCCACGATCAGATCCCCAACCAGCGTCAGGAACAGCTCGCAGGTTCCCGACTCGCACAAAGGCTTCATCTTGGACGTGAACCCAAAAGCAATCAACGACACGTCCGCCGTATTCGCCACATTGATCTTATAAATCCCCTTCTTGTCATAGGCCGGCACATACAGATACCCGCCCCGCATACAGCACCGGCACTTCCGCTCCGGATAGCTCCCGGTCATGTCCCGCTCCCCCACGGCCATCAGCTTCGCATTGGAAAGCGTCCACTCCCCCTCCTCCGCCGAATAATCCGCCTTGGAAATCCTCACCCAAAGCACCCTGGCATTCCCCGAAGAATTGCCCTCATTGGAAAACCCGTACCAATACCCGTCCTGCCCGTCCAGGAACTCCCCATACATCGTATAGCTCCCCAAAAACAAAAAAGTCTGTACAGACACCGCATGGTCCTCCAGCACCGTATAAGTAGAATCGTCCAGTCTCTCATTCAGCCCGATACTGAAAACCGGAACCCTCACCTTCCGCACCCGCACACTGGAATCCTCAAACGTAATGGAATACAGCAGGTCCCTCTCGAAATCCATCTCCGCCGCCTCAAACAACACCGCCTGCTTCGCCTTCCCCAAGTCCCCGATATCCAGCTTCTTAATCTGCAGAAAGGCGCTGGCATCCCCCACCAGGCTCCCGTACCCGTTCTGCCCGCCCTGGGCGCTGGTCAGCGCCACCGCCGCAATCGTCCCGTTCCCCTGGCTCGGCGTAAACTCCCACACAAACTTATACCCGTTCTCCAAAACCTTGCTCTCCGTCTGGTTCAGGCTCCCCCTGGCCGCATTCGCCGTGGTATTCACGTTGTTGGAAGCATAAGCCACCGGCAGGTTGTCCGACATCTCATAGATATGCCCCGCATCCTCTTCCAACGCCTTGGGAAACAGCAGGATACCCCCTATCATGTTTGGGCAGACCGGCAGCATGGTATCATTCCACGACATCACATCCGCCAGCCGTTCCTCGGAATAGAACACCCCCATGGGGTTCATCCCAAAAATATTGTTCACCGCCTCCGTCACCATGTTTTCCTCCACCGCCGTCTCCACTTCCCCCGTGGCCTCATCCGTCAGTTCCAGAACCATTGTCCCTTTCAGCCTCATACACGCCCGCTCCTTCCTATCCAATCTCAAAGGGCCTTCCAAACGCCCCTATCATCGCCTTACCCATACTGTCTCCATAACTCTTCCGTACCAGCTCCATGGTCTCAACCCCCATCTCCCCGGCAACCCCCTTCATACCCAGGCCACCGCCAAAAGCAAAACGGGAGACAGATTCCTCCACCGTGACCGTGCCGTCCCATGCGGCCGCCGCGGCCATGCCCTGCCCGCTGATGGAAGCAATGCACCCGCCGGTCCCAATCTCCCCCGTACCGTTCTCCATCCGCAGATACACATTGAACGTATTGGTAACGTTCGGCACAAGACCGTCAATGGGATAATACAGGGACAAAATGTGCTTCCCGCTCCCCCAGGTCTCCGCCGGACAGTGCGCCAGAATCTCCGAATCATTAAACTCATAAGTAACATAAGCCACAGCCTTCCCGTCCTCCGTCCAAGAGAACGGAAGCTCCACCTCCACAATAACATCTTCCGTGCTTCCCCCTGTTCCGGAACCGTTCCCAGCGCTCCCCTCATTTTCTCCGGCACCGTCCCCGTTTCCTCCGATTCCCGTCTTTTCCCCGGCCATGCTGCCGTCTGCTCCGCTTCCTGTGGAATCAGCTTCCCCTCCGTCACCAGTCCCAGCAGCCTCCCCGGTTCCCGCTCCGGCATCCGACCCCGCCGCCGGAATCGGCACCACGATACTCCCGGACGCACTGGCCGTCCTCTCCACCTGCGCCGCCCTCACGTCCACAACCGCTTGCCCGAAAAACTGCACATGGGTCTCTTCCTTCGCCGCAAACTCGATACTGATGATCCGCACATTATCCTCCGCCACCGTATAACCGGAAGCATTGGTAAACGTATGAATCCCCACCTTCCCGGCCTCTATCTGGTTCAAAAGCCCGGAAATATTCTTATCATTCTTAGACTTCGCCTGGGCCAGCCGCGGGTTCTTCCCCACACATTTCAGGCTCTGTCTCCCTCCGATCCTGCACTGAAAAGACGTGATACAGGTCATCTGCTCCCCGTCCGCCTGCCCTCCCGAAAAAGTCAGCACGTCCCCCAGGTCCAAAGCCGGGTTCCCTATGGTGCTGGAATCAAAAGGCACATAATTCACCACAGACAAATCATCCAGGATATTCCCGCACAACTGCCTCCTGGTCTCCTCCAGCCCAAACTGCAGGAGCGGGTTCACCCCCAGGTTCATGGTCAGCCCGTCGTCCGTCTCCAAAGCATAATACTCCGCCGTCTGCGTCCGCAGGTTCGTGGAGCTCACCGCCGTATACCTGGTGATAAAATCAGAAAAACTGCTGGAAAACCTGTGCCTCCCCTGCACCTCCGTCACCGGCTCCGCCCCGTACTTCCGAAGCTCCAGCCTCCCCCGCCGGTTGATACAGAAAAACCCGCCCAGCACCTGCCCCACAAAAAACAGCACGTCCCGGTACGTCCCGATATCATTCTCCGGATAAATGGAAAGCAGCTCCCTCCCGTTGGGCATACCCTCAATCTCCGCCCTCGTGTTCTCCATATCCACGCCGCAGGACTTACAGCACAGCTCCAGAAAAGCCCAGGCATTCCCCACAGACTCAAACCCGTTGAAACTCTTCTCGAACCGCAGCATATAGTCATAGGCTTTCAGCTCCAGGCAGTGCAACCTCCGGTTCGCCTCGCTCACCTCAAAAATCCCCATGGGCACTTCCTCAAAACTGCCGTCCGCCACCCGCAGATGATAGGACAGCTCCACCCTCGCCCCGTCCAGCGTATACCGGTCAATCTGCGAAAACAGCGTAACCCCCATCTCCGCCGCATACACCGTCCCCAATTCAATCTCCGCACTCCCGCAACACTGGGCGGAAACATACCCGCTCCCCTTCACAATATCCTCATACCCGAACGGATATACCGCCCCTCCCTTTGTGGTAATCTTCCCCGTCCAGTAATACCTCCGGGTATTCTCCTGCACCGCCCGCAGGAACGCCTCGCTCACCGGATACATGAAAACACCCCTTTCCACGCAAAAAGCACCAGCCATTCCCGGCTGATGCCCATTGATACTGCTGTTCCCGAAGCACAGAAAACCTATCTGCCCCTGTGCTTCTCCTTCCGCTTCTGCTGTTTCAGCTCAAACATCCGCTGCTTCTTGGCCTCCCTCTGCTCCTTTCCGACCTGCCTTCGCTCCGTCTTCCTCTCTTCCCTCTGCAGTTGCAGCGCCTGCTGGGACTTTGTGCCTATCCCTGCCTGCATGGTCTGCCTCCCGGCTTCCCTCTGCCTCCGCTTCGGGTTCACCCTGCCGTCCTTCACAGCCACCTCAACAGCCGGACTAAATTTCAGGCCATAGTAATTTTTGAGGACAAAATCCAACACCTCATAGTCCCTGGGTTCACTTCCGAAGACCACCCGGCATACCGAAAGTCTCCCGTCCTCGACACGCTCAAACACGCCAACCCAGAACGGCCCCTCAAAAAATACCGTCAAGCCTGCCTTTCCTCTGTCCATAACGAAACCCTCCTTAAATGTGTTATGAACAAAGAACGGACAACCCAGGAGGGCAGGTTACTTACCCTGATACCATCAGGACGGCCGGGCTACCTACCGGCTCTGGCACATCCAAAAGATGTACGTTGCGTTTTTATCTTTGCTTTTTCTATTTCCAGCAGGATAAGATGATCTCCCGCTAAAAACCAATCCATATCTGCCTATAACTTCTGTATCTCTTTTAACGCCTTTTGAATGTCCTTATAAACTAACGGCCGCATACTGTCCTCATAAAAAGATACATCCGCCCTGTGCAGTGCTGAAAGAATATCCTCTTTCAGTTCAGGCTTATCCTTCGCAATCATAGGCAGCAGCTTGATACACTGTCTTGCCGTAATCGGCTTAACATCTGTTATATGTTCCAAGTATCCATCAATGATCTCATCTATCTTATTAGCCCTGTCCCACTTTGCATTATAGGCAAGCAGTGTAAGACCCCTGGTACGGATATAAGAATTATCACTTTCAAGCATATCACTCAATCTTTCCATATAAGGGTAGACATGATCCGTTTCCTCACTCTCTTTCTGCAATTCCTGTAATGCCTTGTACGCCGTCTTATTATCTTTATCAAATAGCAATTCAAATGCTTCTGCTGTATTCGTTGACATAACCACACCCTTGCCTTTCGCTACTGTGTTTGTTTTATTCATACCCAAACGGGAATTTATCTATTTTTCCATGATCAATTCTTTGCACTTCCATTCTTCACCCAGAATACAATATTTTTCTGTTGCATCAAGAATTGTATCGCTAAAACCAACTGCTCTATAACAATAATAAGCCGGAAGATTATTCTCAAAAACGCCCAATGATACTTTTTTTGCCCCATATATTTCAAATACAAATTTTAGACCTAATCGGAGCATAGCTTTTCCATAGCCTTTTCCTCTCTTGTGCGGATCAACAATAACAAATCCAAAGCGCAATTCATCCAATGATTCATTCGGGTTCCTTAGTGTAAAAAAACCAATAGTTCCCGTTTCGTCAAATACAGTAAACGGCATTAGAGATTCAACAAAACAAAATTCATTTTGCGTTATAGGATATTTACCAAGTATGCCTGCTGTCCATTGATAAAATGCTTTTTCATCTTGACACCACGATAATATCGTGTCTGCATCCGAAGCTTTATATGGTCTTATTCTAATCATACACTTTCCCTCACCAAATTCTAATCCATGCTTCCCATTATACAGGATATCCCATCAAAAATCACTCTCTATTTCCTTAAAATTCCCTCAACGTAAAACTCACCTTCCACAGCCCCTTAAAAGACGTATCCTTTACCAGCACCGCCTTATACCCCTCAACAAACATTTCCGCCTCCTTCATCTCCAACATCTCCGTATCAAAATACGCCACCGCTATCTTCTCCCTCTGCTTAAACCCCGTCAGCACTTTCAACCACTTCGGGGAAACCGAAAAACTCACCGCAATAGACACCACCCCCAGCCTCACCACGTCCCTCTGGGTAGTCCCCGCCTCCGTCTCCCCGCCGGAATCCGCCTCCACGTCATCCATCTGCACCTCATAAGAATCCGGCAGAGGGAGCGGAACACCATCAAACACCAGATATTGCACAAACGCCATCCCTATCTCCCTCCTGACCTCAGATTCTGCCTCGCCTGCGCGTCCACCACCACTTCGTCCAGCAGCGTGCCGCCCACATACACCGGAATACAGATCGTCCCCATCCCGTCTCCGCCCTGCATCCCCGCAAACATCTCCTGCAGGCCGGAAACCATCTGCCGCACAGCCTCCATGGAAGCCCCCTGCGCCTGGACTGCCTGCATATCCGCCAGCTTCGGGCTGACCACCATATCCCCGGCCACGCCCTCCACAGCCTTCCTCACCAGCCCCCGGCTCTTCTCAATCCCTCTCGCCAGACCACCCATAAAATCCGGCATCCAGCTCTCATAATCCGTCAAAGGCCCCACGTCCGGCACAGAGAAATGCAGGTAAGACCGGATGGCATCCGCCACATCGGAAACCGCGCCCACCACGTTCCCGATGGCTCTGCGGACACCCTCCGCAATCCCGTTGATAAAATCCATCCCCCACTGCAAAGCCCTCCCCGGCAGGGACGTGATAAAACTGATGGCAGACTGGAACCCGTCCTGCACCACACTCCCCAGAGAAGACAATGCAGAACCAATCCCCGACACCATAGCCCGGAAAGCCTCCACCGCCGACTGCTTCAAATTCGACGCCGTAGACACCACCAGATTTTTCAGCCCGTTCCAGGCCGAAGCCGCCGCAGAGGACACCGCAGACCACAGGTTCCCCATGAAATCCCGCAGCCCCGACAGCAGGATAGAAACATGGTTCACCAGCCCCTGCACCGCAGAACCCACCATCTGCTGAATGCCGGACCAGATCGTGGATGCCGCCTGCTGAATGTTCGTCCAGATATGCAGCGCGTCCTCTTTCAGCTTCGTAAAATTCCCCGTCACCAAGTCAATCAGCAACAGAACCGGCCCCAGAATCACGTTCTTAATCAACTCCCAGGCACCCGAAGCAGCCGTCTGAATCCCCTGCCAGATGCCCTGCAAAGCAGTGGAAAGATTCTCCCAAAGAGACCGTATCATATCCACAATCCCGGACAGCACCGGATTCTCCATCATGCCCGTCCAGACATTATTAAAAAAGTCACCCACCGACTGCCACAGCCCCGACCACCAGGCCGGAATCCCCTGAAAAAACGAAACCAGGGATTCCCACGCCGCCGGTATGGTCTCCGTGAAAAACGAACAGATAACCTCCCAGGCAGAGGCAAAAAAGTCCCTCACCTGCGCCCAGACCGCATTCACCGCGTCCCGGAACCACTCGCACTTATTATAAAGCAGCACAACAACTCCGATCACCGCGGCAATGGCAATGGGAACCCACCCGATAGCCGCCACAACAGCCGAAAGCGCCGGGATCACCGTCCCCGACACAAACCCGGCCACGCCGGAAACCGCCCCCGCAATCTTCGGGACCACCGTCAGGATCGTCCCCACGGCGCCTACCACTTTACCAATCACAATCAGCACCGGCCCCAGGGCCGCAGCTACCAGAGCCACCGTCACAATGACCTTCTTCGTCCCCTCGTCCAGCCCGTTCAGCCAGTCCACAAGCCCCTGAATCCACCCCACGATCTGCCGGATGGACGGCATCAGAATCTCCCCTATGGAAATCGCCAGTTCCTCCAACTGGCTCTTCAAAATCGTAAGCTGCCCCGCCAGATTGTCCTGCATGGTCTCGGCCATCCGCTCCGCCGTGCCGTCACAGTTGTTAATGGCGCTGTTCAGCTTCTCAATGTCCCCCGGCGCGGCATTCATCACCGCAAGGAACCCGCTCATGGCGTTCTTCCCCACCAACGCCTCCGCATTGGCCGCCCGCTCCGACTCCGACATCTGCGCGAACGCCGCCCGGCAGTCCGTAAGGATATCCCCCAAGCTCCGCATACTCCCGTCCGCATTGGTAGTCTGCACCGTCAGCTCCCCAAACGCATCCCCAACGAAAGTCACTTCCCCCGTCAGGCTGGTCAGCATGGTCCTCATGGCCGTGCCGGCCTGGGAAGACTTAATCCCCGCATTCGCCATCAGCCCGATAGCTTCCGCCGTATCCTCCGCCGTGAACCCCAAAGCCCCGGCAACCGGCGCACAATACTTGAACGTCTCCCCCATCATAGATACGTTCGTGTTCGCATTAGAGCTCGCCGCCGCAAGGATATCCGCAAAATGCCCCGAATCCGCCGCCGACAGCCCCAGAGCCGTCAAAGCGTCCGTCACAATATCCGAAGTAGTCGCCAGATCCTCCCCGGAAGCCGCCGCCAGGTTCATGATCCCCTCAATGCCGTCCAGCATGTCCCCGGTCTTCCAGCCTGCCATAGCCATGTAGTTCATAGCCTCCGCCGCCTCGGAAGCGGAGAACTTGGTCTTGCTCCCCATCTCCCGTACCTTATCCCGCAGAGCATCCAGTTCTTTCCCCGCGGCCCCGGACACCGCCGCCACCTGGCTCATGGCAGAATCAAAATCAGACGCCACCTTCACCGCAGCCGCGGAAAGCCCGCCCACAGCCGCCGTGACCGGCATCAGCTTATGTCCCACGCCCTCAATGGCCGAACCAACATCCTGCAGCTTCTCCCCCGCAGCCCCGATCTTCTGCAGAGCCACCGATGACTGCTCCGCCTGCCGCTCCAGGTCCCGCAGGGCCTGCTCCGTCTCAATGATTTCCCTCTGCAGGGCATCATACTGGCTCCTGGAAATCTCCCCCTTCGCCAGCACCTCATTGGCCTGCTGCCCCGCCAGCTTCAAAGCGTCCAGTTTCTCCTTCGTCTCACTGACCGCCTGGGACAAAAGCCTCTGCTTCTGCGCCATCAGCTCCGCATTGCCTGGGTCCAGCTTCAACAGCTTGTTCACGTCCTTTAGCTGTGCCTGCGTATCCCGGATCTCCTTATTCACCTTTGAAAGCGCTGTGGAGAGCTTCGTAGTATCCCCGCCGATCTCCACCGTAATCCCCTGAATCCTGGATGCCACGAACCTCACCCGCCTTTCTCCAACGAAAAAAAGAGCCGTCACTGGCTCCCATAAAAATGCAACAAAAAAGCGCCTGCCATTTCTGACAAACGCCTATGTAAAAATATATTTGATTTGTTCTCTATAGATTAACTCTCATACACTCAAATCAGGCATTTCCGGCCAATACTCTGCCAATTCTGGTACTTGCTTTTTTGCTGCATATATCATTTGTATTGCGAAATAATAAACCGGTGTAAGCCCTATTCTGTCTGCATCATTAATCATACCTACCACAAGTGAATGACCTACATCAATATGAGCCCCTCTTTTATCCGACATATGCTTTAGGAAATCATAGATTGATAATTTATTATATCCAATTTGTTCCAAAATATCATATACCTCCTGACTCTCATTTTTATCAGTTGGATTCTTTCTGCAGTATATTTCCTCTATTTCATTTTGATATTCAACTTGTTTAAGCAAGAATAACACTTCAAATTTAGGTTTGAGCGGTTTAAATTTTTTTGCATTCAACTTTTTTATAATACACTCATATGAAAATTGAGGAATGAATTTTGCAATATTATTCACATCTCTATCAAACCATGAAATACTCTGATTTAACCACTGTTCAACTGAAACCCATTGCTCAATTGGTTCTATCTTAAATGGTGGTCTGATTATTGTTTGATTTTCTGATGTAAAAGAAAATCCATTGAGACATGGCATTTTAAAATCTGGACAAACATTCAATAACACAGATTCCTTTTCACATAATAATTTTCTTAAAGGCATAATTATTATCCGATCTAATATTGGCATATAACGACTATCCAACTCATCTTTTTCTTGCAAACACAATCTAATTATATCAAATTCTGTTTTTATTTCTTTAATCATACCATTGCGATTAAGATTAAACTCATCTATAAAATTCAATTCTACTTTATATTCATTATCAATATTTTTCAACTCAATTTTTCTCCTTGTACAATAATTATTAATATCAGAACTCATGCTTTAATAATCCATTAACTAAATTTTCTGACAAATTCAGACATTTTAAGCACTTTAGTATCTATCTCCAAAGCACGATAAACAAATTTAATTTTTTCATAACAACCATTATCCTCCGTAATAAAATATTTGCTGTTCGAAGCATAATATACTATTTTGGAATCTCGCGTAATATTACTTAATGTATTTTTTTTCTTTTTTAATTTTTCTTTAAATAAAGGATGAAGATCTAACATAACATATGCTGTAGTAATAAATTCTCCAAATGGAATATTATTTCCATAATTCATTTGTAACCATTTAGTAATTACAGCTTTCCAAACAACCACTAAATCGTCTGAATTTTCAATTTCCAATGCATCCAAGAACGGCATCATATGTTGTGAAAGATACTCTCTATACATTTTGTCTTGCAATATCAGTCCATCTTGTGAATTTTCTTGTAAATCTCTTTTCAATTTTTTTATATATTCCCGATATTTTTTGTAGTCATCTATTTCATCAAATAGTTTATCAAACATACTATTTAACCAATTCGACATAATACCTGGTCCCCATACCCCACCAGTTCTTTCCAGCTCTTCTCGCATAGGATGATTAGCATCTAATTTTTGCATATCAACTTTAATAATTGATTGTGGATTCATTTCAGGAGTAATGTTAGGCTTGCTAGGATTCTCATTAATTATTTCTTGAAAAAAGCTAAATACAGATTGCTTTGTCAAAAGAAATTTTTCATTTTCATCCATACCTAAGACAGTACCCTGCGTTAGTTCCTGTAAAAAAACTAAATCTTCATTGACTTTATCTTTATTATTTTCCGAAAAACTTCTAGCCAAATCACGCAGATGTGCTTCACAAAAAGGCAATTCATATTTTTTTCGGACATTTGTTAATAAGCGTTTAGTTTCTTTGTCCGTATCATTTCTAGGTTTTTTTAAATATTTAATAACATTCCAATCTAACAATATATAATTTTTATTTATAATATCTAATTTGTTTATTTGCATTAAATATTGCCAACCTTTCTTACTTGATTTTATAGCTCTTTTATACTAAATGTAGCAGAAAAGAGCTATTTTATCAATCAGATTTTAAAATCTATCCATATCCTCCTGCGTCCCAAGCTCACAGTACCGATACCCATCATTCACCTGCTCCGTATACATATCATTCACCAGCCCGATAGACAAAAGCTCCGTATCCGCCATAGACAGCCCCAACTGCACGCACCTAAGCAGAAACAGCGGCGTGGTCATCTCCCGCTCTGTAGGGCGAAGTTTTTTTTAGCCTCCGCATCCGTCTGCACATTCAGCCCCCACAGCTTGATCAACTCCGGCAGCACCTGGTAAATGGAAAACGTATTGAACCCGTCCAGCCATTCCTCCACATCATCCGGGATCGCCGGGTCTGCGTGCTTCGCCATGGTATAGGCGATATTCTCAAACATCTCCAAAGAAAACAGATCCAGATTGGAATGCTCTTCATCCCCTTCCCCGATACTCTTCTCCAGAATCCGCAGGTCCTTATAAATATCCCTCTGGAACTTCAACCGGTAAATCCTCGGAATAGCCGCCGATGCCTTAAACAGCACCTCTTTCCCATCAATCCCCACCTTCTTCACAATGCTCATACCCTTTCAGCCTCCTTACCCCTGACCTTCCGTATCATCTCCACCGCCGCCCGTCTCCGCCTTCGGAACCGGCAGATACACGCTCTTATACCACCCCTCATACGTCTCCGCAGAAGTCCTGTTCCCCGTCTTCGCCTTCACATACCCGCTTGCCAGCGGCCTTGCCTTCACCGTCAGCGTCTCCGTCTGCACCTCCCGGCTCTCCTCATTGGTCTTCCCCTCAATCTTCGGCCTGCTGGCAGAACAGTTGTACAGTACATGCCGGATCTTCCGGACATCCCCGTCAAACTCAAACAGCAGGGCAAAAGCCCCGGTCTCCGAATTGGCATTCTCCACCAGCACCTCATTCCCGTCCGCTTCCTCCTTCAGCACGTCCGTCCGGAAACTCTCCGGGATCAATGCCAGCTCCAGATCCCCGTCATAGCCCATATTGTTGGCAATGATATAATACTCAATGCCGTCCGCATAAAAAGACTCCGGCTCCCCGTTGGGGTCCAGCGCCAGGGAAACCGCGCCGGGCATCGCCACCGGCGTATCAAACGTCATCTCCCCGTCTTCCGCCGCCCTCTGTAGCGCATAATGGCAGTTGCAGATATTGAACTTCACCTTGTTATTCATCCCGTCTATACCTCCGTCTCATACAGAACCTCATACAGCTTCTCCGACTCGATCCACACCTCGCTCTTCCCGTAGAAAATCCCGTGCCTCAACAGCACCGCCTCCACGGCCTCTTCCAGCTCCGGGTCCTTCAAGTCCGTATAAAGCTCAATGTCCAGCTCATTCTTCTTAAAATACGCAATCCCGTCCGCCGAAAAATTATCAGCCCTGGGATACAGGAACACCGCAAACGGCGGCTCCGGTGCCTCCCCTTCCACGAAATGGTCATAGGCAAAAGGAAGCCCCATTTCCTCCATCATTTCCAACACGTCCCCATGGCTCATTTGGACAGCCCCCTTTTTATCCCCTCTTCCAACTCCCGGATACCCTTTTCTTCCGCCGGGGCAATATGCGGAATGGCTTTAACCCTTCCACCGCCCCGCTTCGCATGGCCCTTCTCCAAAAGATGGGTAAGCTGATACCGGTTCCGGCTGTGTACCACCACCTCCAGCGTATTGGAAGTCTCCCTCTGCCGCTTCACCGTCCAGCTCTTCTTATACTTCCCTGTCCTCACCGGAGCGCCCGCCTGCGTCTCCTTCTTCACCGTGTTCCCGGCCTTCTTCACACAGTCCTTCATCACGTCCGTTGCAAGCTCCGCATACTCCAAAAGCCCGTCCATAATGGCATCCGCCATCTGGTCTACAGACACCCTCCGATTGTCAGCCATCCCGTCACCTCTTCGCCAGAGAAGCCCGCAGCTTCAACGTCCTATTCTGATACCGCACGTTATCAATAAAAGAGATATTATAAACCTGCCCCCGAAACAAAATCCGGTAATGCTCCGTGTCCATATCAGCCGCTTCCGAACAGTACCGGATAATGAAATACATATCCTTCTGTGCGTTAATCTGCGCCGCCTCCCAGTATTCCTTCCCGGAAAGACTGTTCACAAAAGCGGAACAGGAAAAATGATCCTCCCAGGCCAGCACATGGTTCCCCGCCTTATCGTTCCCCAGAGAGCTTTTCTGGATCGTGATCCGCTCCTTCCACTCCCCCAAAGGATACCTCTGCCGGGAACTCCCGCCAGCCACGCTAATTCCATTGCTTCTGCCCCATTCCTCCGCCATCAGAACACTTCCTTCCTGATACCGAACAGCAGGGAGCGTAAAGTCTGCACCAGTTCCTCATGGTCCGCCTGCTCCCTGTGCTCATACAGATAGGCCGTGACATACAAAACAGCAATCCGCGCCATGGGAAGATGTCCTTCCAGCTCTCCCGCTTCCATCCGCGCCATATCCGCGCACATGCTCTCCCCGGTCTCCAGCAGCCCGGAGATAAACCCATCCTCGTCCGCGCTGTCCACCCGGAGATACTGCTTCGCCTCTTCCAGCGTCACAACCGCCATCCTGCATCCCTCCCGCCTTTCATACTTTATTTCATGCCGGAGATTTCACACCCCCGGCATCACTCACCATACGCCGGAATCTTACGCCCCGGCGCTGCTCCCCTTGATCGCCATGGTCTTCACAGCCTCCGACAAGATCAGCTTCCCGTCCACCCTCTGGCTTGCCAGGAACCCTACCTGCCCGTTTGCCGCAAACAGCTCATTCAGCCTCTTAAAAGACCTCCCCTGCCGGTCCGCGATCCAGTAATAAGAGAAATCCCCAAAGGCCATCACCTTCGCCCCCGCCGCGACCTCCGGCACATAGGCGGAAGTATGGTACGGGCGGTTCAGGATCATGTCCGGCTGCCCCGCCTGCACGGACGGCTGCCAGATATAATTGCCGTTATTGTCTTTCAGCTTCCGCAGGGCCTTCACCGTGGTATCATTCAGCACCCAGACCGCCTTCTTCCGGTACGGGGACTTCACCGCATAGAACAGGTCCATCACATCGTCAAACGTGATACCGGCAGCCGCCGTGGTCACGCCGTCAGAAGCCCCGCCCGTGGCACTAAAAATACCTGTAGGCTTGCCCTTCCCGTCCCCGGTAAAGAACGCCTCTTCCTCCTTCGCCCCGATCCTGCGCCCGAACTCCTTAGAGATATATGCCTCCAGGTCAAACACGCTGTCATTCAGAAGCTCATCCGACACTTTCAGCATCGTCGCCACCTTGTACGCCCCGATGGAAACCTGACCGAAAGAATCATCCGACTCCGGGTAAGCCCCTTCCTCGTCAATCCAGGAAGCCGTCCCCTTCGTGGCAACCACCGGGATCTTCCGGTCCCCGCTGGAAGTCCGGATTACCGTGGCAATACTCCGGAAAAAGTTCTCTTCCTCCAGAGCCTCCACCAGCGTATGCTCAAACTCGTCCGGCACCAGATACCCGCCCTCGGAATCCGTCCCCACCTGCAGGGCATTCTCCACGTCATAGAAATTCTTCCTCCGCATGGCGTTCCAGAACGTCTTTTTATACTTATCCGTCGCCCTGCCTTTCTTCTCTTCGCCGTCCGGATTGTTGTTCGGCTTATTCGTGATCGGCTCGGAGACAGGCTTATTCAGCTCCGCGTCAATCGCCGCCTGCCGTTCCAGCCGCTCAATCTCCTTCCCCAGATCCACAACCTCCTGCTCCATATTCTCATAAGCAGCCGTATCCTCCGCCGACAGCAGGCCGTCCCCGCCCCGCTTGCTGTCCAGGAAAGACTTTGCCGCCTCCCATGCCTTTGCACGCTTCTCCCTCAACTCCAAAATCGTCTTCATCTCCATACCTCCGTCAATCTGTTTTTTGAATTTACAAAAACCTCTTTTCCAGGCCCCGTACAGCCGCAGCACCTCACAGTCGCTTTCCAGGCTCCACATAACCGCAGCACCTCTAAACCGCTTCCCAGGTTCCACATAGCCGCAGTACCTCACAGCCCTCCCCTGCTCCGCCGGTTCACAAACCGCCTCAGCCCATGACCACTCCGAAATCTCAATGCCGCAGAAGTCCCAGCCGCTTCTCCAACTGCTCCACCGGAACCCTCTCTTCTGTCTCCTTCGGCACCAGCTTGGACAGCAGGGAATTAGTCACCGCCATGCGCGAAAACATCACGCCCTCTGGCTCCGCGCCTCTCACTGCATCTTCCGTACCTTCCCCTTCATGCAGAACCCCGTCCGCAAACCCAAGCTCCACCGCCTTCTTCGCATTGAACCAGCTCTCCGCATCCATCAGGTGGGAAATCCTCGCCCGGCTCATTCCTGTCTTGATCTCATAGGCGTTCATGATGCTCTCCTTCACCTCGTCCAGCATCTCCCCGGCCCTCTGCATCTCCTTACTGTCACCGATAGCAATCGTCATGGGATTGTGAATCATTATCATACCCACCGGGGACATCAGGACCTCCGTCCCAGCCATGGCGATCACAGACGCCGCCGAAGCCGCCAGAGCGTCCACCTTCACCGTCACATCCCCTTTGTACTCCATCAGCATGTTGTAAATCTGCGCCGCTGCAAACACGTCCCCGCCCGGAGAATTGATCCAGACCGTGATATCCCCCGTCCCTGCATCCAGCTCCTTCCGGAACAGCGCCGGCGTCACCTCGTCCCCGTACCAGGTCTCATCCGAAATCTCCCCATTCAATACCAAAGTCCTCTCCCCGTCCGTCTCATTCCGTATCCAGTTCCAAAACTTCCGTTTCATCCCTGCACCTCACTTTCCGCTTCTTCCAACACTTCCCGCCAATCCCCCTAAATCAGCGCACAAAAAAAGCCGCCAGATATCTCCGCCTGCCAGCTTCCAAAACTCCTTTATTCTGTTTTTATACTTTTATGCCTTTATACCTTTATGCTTTCACGTTCCCATACCTCACAGCCCCAATCCGGAACCTCCCTGCCGAAGCTGTCTTCCGTCCGGCGGCTCCTGCAGGTTCTTCCCCGCAAACAGCCCTGCATCTTCCAGCCTGCACAGATTCCCGTTCACCAGGTACAAGTCCCCGCCTTCCTCCGCCGGTATCGGGTTCATGTCCTCCATCTCCCTGATATCATTCGCAGACAGCCACCCATTCTGCCGCCCCACAGAATACCCGGTCATACGGCTCTGGTAATCCCCCCGCAGAAGCCCGTCCACGTTCAGCTTCACAAAATACTCCCGCTTCTCCTGGGGCAGCAATAAGGCTTTCTGTAAAGACTGCTCCCACCGGATCACCCATGGGTCCAGCGTATACTTCACAAACTCCAGCGACTGCTGCTCAATGTTGGAAAAACTGCTCTTATCCAAATCCCCAACCATATGCGGCGGAATCCGGTACAGCCTGGCGATCTCGTCCACCTGGAACTTCCTGGTCTCCAGAAACTGCGCTTCCTCCGGCGGAATCCCGATCTGCTGGTACTTCATGCCCTCTTCCAGAACAGCAACCTTCCCCGCATTCTTAGAGCCCCCGTAGACAGCGTGCCAGCTCTCCCGCACCTTCGCCGGGTCCTTCAACACCCCCGGATGCTCCAATACACCGCCAGGCGTGGCCCCGTTCTCAAAGAACCCCGCCCCGTATTCCTCACAGGCCAGCGTCATCCCCACCGCATTCTTCGCCATGGCAATGGGAGAATACCCCACCAGCCCGTCAAACCCAAGACCAGGGATATGCAGCACATCCTCCCGCGGAAGATACACCCTGCCGTACTCCCCAAAGTTCGGGTTCTCGTCACTGTACCGGTTATAGACATAATAAAGCTCCCCCTTACCGTCCCGGTCAACCTCCACCTTGTCCGGCAGCAGCGGGTACAGCCCCAGCACCCGGCCCCCGCCGTCCCGTATGACCTGCGCATAGGCATTCCCCCAGATCAAAAGATGGCTCATAAGCGTCTCCCGGAACACAAAAGAAGTCATCTCTGGGTTCGGCTCGTCATGCAGGAGATAATACAAAGGATGGTCATACACCCGCTCCTTCCCCCTCCCCGCATACCGGTACAAATGCACCGGCAGGGAAGCAATCGCCTCCGACAGAATCCGCACACAGGAATATACCGCCGTGGTCTGCATGGCCGTCCGCTCGTTCACGACCTTCCCGCTGCTGCTCCGCCCAAACAAAAAGGAATAAGCCGTACCCCCGTAACTGTCCCTCGGCTTATCCCTCGCCCCCCTGATACCCAAAACAGATGCCAGCTTCATACACACCTCCTAAAAATACACAAAAGAAAAGCACCTATTATTTTCAAAAATAGATGCTCACATATCTATTATCTTATTTTAATTCCTTGATTTTATCTTTTTGCGCCTTATATAAATCTTCTCCCCACTGATATAAAAATGTATTTAGAAACAGCATTGTAAATGACAATAAAGAGAGACAGCTTATCTGCTTATTAACTGCAACGCTATTTGGTATGTCTTTAATCGGAGTTATAATTGCCATAATAAAAATAAAGATATATTGGAAATATGATATTACCTCCACAAATCTCTCTACAATTATATCTTTCTTAATTTCTTTTTTCCTGTTATATCCTATCCTTTTTTCAATATACTTCACTAATCGGAGATTCTTAGGCAAAAACAAAGACACTGTTTTTACCAATTCAAGTACCGCTAACTCTAACGATGCCCATGCAACAAAATAATACACCTGTATTGCCAAAAGATTTTCATTTACAGCCTGAACAATAAATAAAACACCATATGCTAAAGCCATTCCCAGAAAGAAAATATTGCCCCGGTATTTCATTCAATCTCTCCCCCCCCCCCCTATCTTTTTAGCCATTGTAGCATAAATTCCGACAAATTAAAATGACAAAATCCCCCTCTCATCATACACGCTCCCCGTACTCCCGCCATTCCTTACCGCCCGGTCAAGCGCCATAATCGCCGCCACCGCACCGTCAATCTTCTCCGTGGACTTCTCCTTATCCGGCTTGATATTCCCCGCCGGGTCCGTCCGCACAAAAATATTATCCATCATCCACCGCAGCACCGGATGCCCGCCGTGGGCAACATTCCTCTCCAGCACCAGCTCCATCAGCCTCTTCGTAGGCGGCGACATATCCTTGAACCCCTGCCCGAACGGGACCACCGTAAACCCAAGCCCCTCCAGGTTCTGGACCATCTGCACTGCTCCCCACCGGTCAAAGGCAATCTCCTTTATGTGGAACCTCTTCCCCAAATCCTCTATAAAACTCTCAATAAACCCATAATGGATCACATCCCCCTCCGTAGTCTCCAGAAACCCCTGCCTCTCCCACACATCATAAGGCACATGGTCACGCCGCACCCTCCGCGCCATGTTCTCCTCCGGTATCCAGAAAAACGGCAGGAACACATACCGCTCCGAATCATCCCTGGGCGGGAACACCAGCACAAAAGCCGTGATATCAATAGAGCTGGACAGGTCAAGCCCGCCGTAACACTCCCGCCCCAGAAGCTCCCCCTCGTCCACCGGGAAAGCACAGGCATCCCACTTCTCCATCTGCATCCAACGTGTGGACTGCTTGACCCACTGGTTCAGCCGGAGCTGCCGGAAGATATTTTCCTCCGCCGGATTGTCCCTGGCGCTCAAACAAGCATTCCGCACCTTCCCGATATCAATGGTATGCCCCAAAGACGGGTTCGCCCGGTACCACACTTCCTCCGAAGTCCAGTCCGCATCATCCTCCGCCCCGTAAATCACTGGATAAAACGTGGGGTCCGCCTTCCGCCCGCACAGAATATCCTCCGCCTTCTGATGCTGCTCAAAACAAACCGAATGCCGGTCCGTCCCCGCCGTAGTGATCAGGAAGAACAAAGGCTGTGTCCTGGCATCCCCGGAGCCCTTCGTCATCACGTCAAACAATTCCCGGTTCGGCTGGCTGTGCAGCTCGTCAAAAATCACCGCATGGACATTCAGCCCATGCTTCGTGTACGCCTCCGCAGAAAGCACCTGGTAAAAACTGTTCGTCGGCTTATACACCAGCCGCTTCACCGACATCACCGGCTTGATCCGCTTCTTCAACGCCGGACACTGCTCCACCATGTCCACCGCCACATCAAACACAATGGAAGCCTGCTGCCGGTCAGAAGCACAGCCGTAAACCTCTGCGCCCCACTCATTGTCCCCGCAGGTCATGTAAAGCGCCACCCCCGCCGCCAGCTCCGACTTCCCGTTCTTCTTCGGAATCTCCACATAAGCCGTATTATACTGCCTGAACCCGTCCTCCTTCACCGTCCCGAACACGTCCCTGATGATCGTCTCCTGCCACGGCAGCAGGTCAAACGCCTGCCCCCGCCATCTCCCCTTCGTATGTTTCAGGCAGCGGATAAACTCCACCGCCCTCTGCGCCTTCGCCTCGTCAAACACTATCCTCCGCCTCCCTTGAACAACAGGATCTCCATAGCGTCGCTCTCCTTATCCTCCCCGGCATCCGCCACAATCCGGCTCCGGGAAGAAGGCGTAAGCCCGAACTGCTCACAGAACCGGTTCATGATCTTCAGGTAGGTCTGCGCAATGGACACCTGCGGGACCTGCTGGCAGTACCCCGAAGGCGTCTCCATGATCGCCCCATGCTCTGAAATATATTCCTCCGCTTCCTTCCACCTGGCATACGCCTGGCAGTACCCCGCAAAGGCCGCCATGTCAATCTCCGTCAGAATCCCAAGCCGCTCCATCTGCTTCGCCATCCGCTTCCATTCCTTCTTCGCCTCCGCTTCCAGCCACGCCGGACACCTGGGAGCCTTCTTCTCCGGCTTCGGCTCCCCCGCATTCAGCCCCCGCCTCCCAGGATTCCCCTCCAGTACCTTCACCGCCGTAGGCTTCGGCTTCCGCCCTCTCTGCGCCACCGCGCTCACCTCCCTCCGTACCAGCCCACACACCTTCTAATTCAGAAACTCAAACTCCCCGTCAGGCTCCGCCCCAGAATCCCCGGACACATCCCCTGCTTCCTTATCCTTCATATCTTCAAAACCATCCCATACCGTATCTGATACAGAACCCTTAAATTCTCCGCTTTCCATTTCCTCCACGGAATCAGAAAAATCTTCCCATGCTGTATCCCGTATAGAGCCGCTGAAATCTTCCCGCAATATAACCCGGACAGAATCGCCAAAGTCCTCCCACACAGCCTCCGTCCACGCCAGAAGCTCCCGGCTCTCCGGCAGCGCCATGGCCACCGCATAAGCCACCGTCGCCGTGACCGCGTTCCCGGCCTGCTTGTAAAGCTGTGTCTCCGAATTGACAGCCGCCGCCCGCGCATACAGCTCATCCGGGAACCCCTGCAGGCGGAAACACTCACGGGGCGTCAGCCTCCGGATCTTCCCGCACTTCGTCACCGTCCCCATCATGCACCCCGTATCCAGCGTCTGCGAACACCCCTTCCCAACACGCCCCCGCCTGGATTCACTCTTCGGATACGACAGGCACACGCCGTCCCCTGGATAAGCCAGGTCATACCCCTGCTTCGTGCCGTTCCTCACCGGCAGCGCCGTCTCCGCATCCCCGGACACTTCTTCCGGCAGGTACACCCCATGCTGGTCCTGCGCCGTCAGCGTGAACATCGGCTCCCCGGCTTCTTTCATCCGCCTCCCGTTCTGCCGCTTCTCCATCCTGTCCGGCGTCAGTACCGCCCTGGCTTCTGATACACTGCCGCCCTTATCTTCTGATACCGCATCCGCAGCCTCCAATACCCCGGAATTTCCATAATTCGTCAGCCCGCCATTATACTGTGCCACCAGGCACCTTGCAACCTCTGTGACCTTTGGATGGTTCAGCGTCTGGTCCACAAATACCCGGCCACCCGGCTCTGCACCTCCCACGCAGTACAGCCCGGTCTTCGCGCCCATGCCCCCGCCGTTCGCCCCGATACTCACCGAAACCCCGGACGGGTCATACACCCGGTATCCCTGCATCCCGCCTATAACCTCTTTAAGAGCTCCGCCGTCTTCTCCGGTGACAGGTAATATTTCCCGTCCACCTCTGCTTCTAAGAACTGCGATAAGGAATACCCTCTCCCGGTTCTGCGGGACTCCGAAGTCTTTAGAATTAAGCACCTGCCACCGCACGTCATACCCTGCCTCGTCCATTTCAGAGAGAACGGCGGCAAAATCGAATCCTGCATTGACTGATAACAGGTTCTTAACGTTCTCAACAAGTAGGTATGTGGGCTTATCACCTTCCTCTTTGCCTTTGATGAGGTCAATAATGCTGTAATAGATCCCACTTCGCTTCCCTCTAAGCCCCCGCTGCTTCCCTGCGATGGAGATATCCTGGCAGTTGTGGGCTGCCAGCCCTCCTGCTGTGTATGAATTGTCATCTTCCACCTCCATGTTGTAGACATATCCGTCAAACGGGACCTTCCTGCTGCCCCTGAACCGGCACCAGACATACCCGTCCATAAAAAAAGAGCCGTCCCTGTCAGACCGCCCTTCCTTAAACCTCACCGTATAAAAATCATGCTGCCGTACCGTCCTGCCCTCGATCACGCAGGTCTCCGGCATCTCATTTCTGTAAACCGCACAGGGCATACGGTACGCCTTATGCACACAGTCCCGGATTCCATAAGCAAGCTCCCTGGAAACCGTGGATGCCTGCCGGTACTTACCGACCACACACCCGTCCGTCTCAAAATACCCTTCCAGAAACGCCCGCAGCAGATCCTCCGGCAGATTGAAGACCGTTTCTGTCAGCCGCTTTCCTCCCGCGCCTTTCCCAAACCGCATCAAAAACACCGTCAGCTCTTTATTCGTAAAATGCACCTTATAAGCCGTCCGCTCCTTCGCCACGCTGTAACGGAACATTCCGTCCACATGCCTTTTCAGCCGTTCCAGCTTTTCCTCGTTGCAGGCAACCACCACCCGGTAATTATCAGACGCATTCTTCCTCCTGGTGACACGATACCAGCCGTCCCCCATGTAACAGCCCACGAACCACCAGAAATCAGGGCTATTCAAATCAAGATTATCCAACTTATATTCTTTCCCATGCCGCTCATAAGTAATCCCGTCCCACTCTGGCAACTCTGCCTTGTTATTCACCGGAACCGCGATCAGATCACCTGCCTCCAGTTCCTGTACGGCTTTCCATTTGGCAGAATCCCCGTCTTTTACCAGAAACGGATGCTCCCCGGTCACTCTTAGATTCTCCACGCCGAAAACATCCAGCTCATAAATCTCCCCGGCCCTATGCTTCATGGGCCTCACCACCGGACGGAACCGGCCCTTATGCGTCAGCACCCTGTCTCCCTCCCGAATATCCTCAATACATTTATACCCCTGGTCCGTCATCACCAGCGTCCCGGCCTCAAAGCAGGGGAACCCGAAGCACCACGCATCCGCATAAGGAATCTCTTCCGGCGTCAGCTTCGTCACATCCTCCGCCTTCCATTCCCCCTCCGTATCATACATGGCCTCATAAGAAGCCCTTGCAAATTTATCATACTCACAATACCCGATACACTTATGCCCGGCCCATTCCAGCCCCAGCCGGAACCCGCCGATCCCCGAACAGATATCCAGAAATGTAAGCCTTCCCATGGTCACTCCGCCTCCCCGTTTCTCTTTCTTCCGTCTCCTTCCGGCTCCAGGACAACGCTGCTCTCCACCTCGTTCCCCCACGCTTCCCAGCCGGGGACACGCTGCCTTGCGAACAGCTCCACCCTCGGAAGATCCCCCATCAGTTCCACAATCTTCTCCCGTGTCTCGTCCGGCTTCTTGCTGTGGGCTTCCAGCGTAGAGATAATAAACTGATGGACACGGGCAGACCTGCGCCGCGGATGCCCCTTCACACCAAGCAGGCAGATCTCCGCGTTCCCCCTGGTCCAGAACCCCAGACCGTAAAACCAGCCCGGAGACTTCCGGTTCTGTTTCAGCCATACGAAAGCCACCGTCTTATACCGGAACCCCCAGCTTTCCATCACACGCAGAGCCTCCGGCAACTGCGGGAACGTAACCCATAAGAACAAAGTACAGTCTTCCGCGCAGATATCCTCCACAGGCAGCGCACAGATATCCTCCGTGCCCATCGTCCCGTAATGCTTCTCCGCTCCGCCCTGCACCCGTTTGTTGTCATACCGCCACGGAGGATCGGCATAGACGATATTATATTTCTGCCCTGTCTCCATCCCTGCCTAACCTCCCATACAGCTCCTTAAAAAATTCCTTCCCCCGGATACGCTTTCCCTCCCGTATCCGCTCTTCCTCAAACCGGAACCGAACCTCCAGCTCCTGTACGGAAAAATCCTTCCGGAAATTCCGCCATGTCTGCGCTTCCCATTCCAGAAGCCGCTCCCACAGCTCCGGAAACTCCCGGCGCAGCGTCCGCAGTTCCTCCAGCCCCTGCAGGGGGCAGCACCAGCAGGACACCCGGTCAAACAGCCGGTACAGCCCGCCCCAGTCATACCCCCGCTCATAGCAGTAATCCAGGCAGTCCTTCTCCGTCATCCCCCATTCCACCAGGGGATACCGGTACTCCCTCACCCTCTGCGGCTCATCTGCCGCTATGCCGATATACTGCACAATCTCATAATTCTTCCTAAGCCCGGACAGATACCTGTTGATCACCGCCGTCTTCAACACCGAAGTACACCAGCGGTTCTTAGGCCCCGCCCAGCTCATGCCCGGCCTGCCCGCATAGGGGGAATCCGGGTCCTTCCGCTCCGGCGTATAACGAAGCAGGTAATACTCAAAGCCTTTTTCCTCTTTCAGACGCACCACCGGGACCGGCAGCGCCTTCTCCAGCTTCTCCACATGCTCATACATCCGGGGAAATTCCAGCCCCGTGTCACAGAACATCACAAAATCCAAAGGCCAGCCTTCCTCCACCAGCCGCAGGACCATGGCCGTGGAATCCTTCCCGCCGGACAGCGAAGCCGCATACAGCTTTTCCTTTCCGCCGTCCTCATGCACCCGGCATGGCGGCACCATTCTCCGCCATCTCTCTCTGCAGGTTCAGCTTCGCCGCTTCCCCATAGCCTTCCATCCCGTTCGCCCTGCAGTAATTCCGCACAATGTCACGGGACAGCCCCACGGCAGAGGCAGCAGCCTTATAGCCCTTCCCCTGCATACGAAGCTCCCTGATCCGCTCCGCCTGTTCCTTCGTCATACCTTCACCCCCAAAACAAAAAGAGCCGGAAAACTACCTTTTTCGGATAGTTTTTCAGCCCCAAAATGCAGGATTTACAGAGATTTCAGGTACGGAATAATCCGCCGAAATCCTTGTAAATCCCGCATTTATGTATGCCGGGATCATGTGCCGCCTATCCCCCCTGTCAATTTCTGCGAAAACTCACGTTTGAGGGGGCGGCGGTGTCCATGGGGAGAGCTTCCGGAGATTTCCACCGCCCCTCCCCTACGGCTATATACAGAACCCACAGCTCACATGAAAAATCTTTGTGGAGATCACCGGCCAAATTTCACTGGAGATCCGCACGGTTCCACAGTAAAATAATAGCCAGCACCACACCAAATCTAAAGGAGGCACACGTCTATGAAATCAAAGCTGATCAAAGTAATCACATCCTCACGCCTTATCTATCCCAAAAACCCTTTTGATGACACCAAATACATCCGGACGCCCAAAATCCAGATAGAGGGAAACTGGCTGGAATCCCTCGGCTTCCACATCGGGGACCGCCTGCAGGTGGACTATGAAGAAGGCTCCATACATATCCACCCTGCACCGCCGGAATCAGAATGTCCCGCCAAACCCGCATGACAAAAAAGCATATACCGCAGAAAAGCCTTGGAAGCTCCCAGGGCTTTTCTGCCGTCAGTACCTATATTCCTGATACCTGTCCTCTGTCATGGTCTTGCTGTCATGGCAGCTCTTACAGAGCGCCTGCCAGTTCGATTCATCCCAGAATAGCTTCTCATCCCCTCTGTGCGGTATAATATGGTCAACCACTTCCGCTTTCACGAACCGTCCCTGCTCCTTACACTTCTCACACAGCGGATGCCGTTTCAGAAAAAGTTTCCTTGCCTTCCGCCATCTGCTGTCATACCCGCGCCCGGAAGCGTCCGCACGGTCCGCCCTGTGCAGTCTGGCATGTTCCTCACAGAAATCACCGTCCGTCAGCTCCGGGCATCCCGGATGCTTACACGGCTTCTTCGGCCTTCTCGGCATGATCACCACCGCCTCACTCCGCCGTAATACTTATCCGCTATGGCGTCCTGCTGATGCTCCGGCAGGCTCCTAAGCCTCTCCCTTGCTTTCTCCAGGGACCGCTCCTGTTCCTCCTTCGTCTTATGAAAACCGCAGCGCTTCCCCTGGCACTGCCTTCCGATCACACCGCAATGCCCGTTCCCGCACAACGCAAAACAATCCATCATAATCTCCCTTCCATCCTCTCAATCTCAAAAAGGACGGCGGTGAAAGGATGAAGCCCGCCGCCCCGCAAAGACAAAAGAAAAAGCCCCATGGACATATCCACAGAGCTCCTTACAGTTCTTCGCATTCTAAGAATACCACAGCTTCCAATAAACTTTCAATAAACCCTTACTGTACCTTTACTAAACCATTACCCAACCACTACTAAACCAGGCCCCGCCGGTCAGTCCAGAAGATACCGCCCTGCCGTCTTCTCCCGTATCCGGTACAGCTCTTTCATCTCCGCCAGCGCTTTCTTCCGGTACTTCGCTATCATCGTTTCGCTCACATTATACTTTTCCGCCATCTCCCGCCACGTCATATCCTCCATCACCATATCCCGCACCACCTCCGGCAGCCTCCCGCTCAACTGCCCCACGGCATACTCAAAAAAATCCATTTCCTCTTTCACCGCCTGATACCGCCCCAGCAGATAATCAAACCAGTCATCATCCAGGCGCTCTTTCACCTGCCGGTACTTCACCGCCGCATTCCCGGTCTTATCGGAAGCCCCGCCGCCCTGCACCCGCTCCCCCTGGGGCTGTGACAGGCACATGCTCTCTATCACGTCCTCATACGGCACGCCCCGGAACCGGGAAAGCTCAAACTCCAGAAGCCCCATGTCCTTCTTCCAGCTCCGGTATTCCTTAAACAGTTTCTCTGTCTCCATCCTTTCCGCCTCCAATCCTCGCCCTTACCGCTTCCACAAGCGCCGCCTGCCCGCAGTCCTTCCTCTCCAGAGCCGCCATCACCCGCTCATCCAGCGTCCCCTTTGCAATCAAATGGTGGACCACCACCGTATCCTCCTGCCCCTGCCTCCACAGCCTTGCGTTCATCTGCTGGTACAGTTCCAAAGACCAGGTAAGCCCGAACCATACCAGAGTGGAGCCTCCCGCCTGCAGGTTCAGCCCGTGCCCTGCGGATGCCGGGTGAATCACCGCTACCGGAATCTCCCCGGCATTCCACCTCCGCATATCCACCGCCGTATCCAGCTCCACGGCCCCCACCCTCTCCCTTATCCGCTCTAGGTCATGCCTGTACCAGTAAGCCACCAGCACCGGCTTCCCGTTCGCCGCCTCTATCAAATCCTCCAGGGCTTCCAGTTTCCTGTCATGGATATGCCTCACCCTGCCGTTCTCGTCATAAACCGCCCCGTTCGCCATCTGCAGCAGCTTGTTGGAGAGCCCCGCGGCATTCACCGCGTCAATATCCCCCTCCGCAAAAGGCAGCAGCATATCTTTCTCCAGCTTCCCATACAGCTCCATCTCCCTCCCGCTCATGGCAACCTCCACCCGGTTATACACACACTCCGGCATATCCAGATAGTCACACGCCCTCATGCTGATACAGATATCAGAGATCAATCCATAGATTGCTTCCTCCGCCCCGTCCCTGGGCTTGTAGGAGAACACCATCTGCCTGCTCCGCTTATCCGGCAGGAAGAACCGCTCCCGGTATCCGCCGATGAACCGCCCAAGCCTCTGCCCCATGTCCAGCAGCCCGATCTCCGCCCATAAATCAATCAGCCCGTTCGGCGCCGGCGTCCCGGTCAGCCCCACTATCCGCCTCACCTTCGGCCGCACCCTCTTTAGCGCCTTAAACCGCTTCGCCCTGTGGGACTTGAAAGAAGACAGCTCATCAATCACCACCATGTCAAACTCCCACCTGCTGGAATCCACCAGCCACTCCACATTTTCCCGGTTGATGACATACACCTGCGCCTCCCGCTCTAGTGCCGCCAGCCGCTCCTTCTCCGGACCCAGCACCTTTGACAGCCCGATCCCGGACAGATGCTCCCACTTCTCCAGCTCGCCGCCCCAGGTATCCCTCGCCACCCGCAGAGGCGCGATCACAAGCACCTTCCGGATATCAAAATAGTCAAACAGAAGCTCCCACACCGCCGTCAGCGTGATCACCGTCTTCCCAAGCCCGCAGTCCAAAAACAGCGCGCTCACTTTCTCCCTGATGATAAATTCCTTCGCATACTCCTGATACTCATGCGGAACATATCTCATCCAGCACACCTCCGATCTGCCCCAGACTGTCTATCACATAAACCGGAAAGCCCAGGCCTTCCAGCTGCCGCTTCCTCTTCTCCTGCAGCGGCCTTGTCTTCTTCCCAGGGGCCTTCAACTCCACAAAAGCAATCTTCCTCCCCGGCAGTAAAATAATCCGGTCCGGCACCCCATCCAAGCCGGGGGAAACGAACTTCACCGCCATGCCTCCCATCTCCTTCACCGATACCGCCAGCCGCCGTTCAATCTCATTCTCTCTCATCCAGACACCTCCGTCCTGTCCTGAAATCCCGTCCGGAACATGGATACAAAAAATCCCTTATACCTTATACGTGTATATAACACGTACATATATGCTTCTTTTTCTTATTACCCATACCCCACTAAGAGATTCTTGTTCCCTTGTTCCAGACCGCCCCGCAACCCTTGATTTTACGGAATCCCCTGTACGGGAACTACCGTCAGAACAAACTCCCTCTTGTTCCGCTCGTTCCGTTCCAGCTTGTTCTCATACAGGCAGACTTGTTCCGTCTATTTCCTGTCTTGTTCCCGCACATATGCCCGCTGTTTCCCATAGATTGAAAAGCCGGACATCCCGTTCTTCGTCTCCGTATATTTCCCCCACCCCTCAATCTTCCGCATGATGCCGCTGATCTCATAGGAATCTATCTTTTTCAGCGCAGAGGACTCCCGCCCGAAACATTCGCACCAAATCTCCATATTGCACACCATCGTCCGGCGCACCGTACCCGTCTGCCGTTCCTCCCCAAACTCGCTGCCGTTCAAAAAATTCCTCCGGTCATATAAACTCATGGAATCCCAGTTCTCCGGCAGGAGCGTGTCAAGGTACGTCCGCACCAGCCCCTCCCGGTCATCCGTCTCCATAGCCTCCGCCTGCTCGGATACAGCCATGGCCGCAACGTCCCCTTCCAGATACAGCCGCTCCCCGCTCTCATAGACGGTCTTTGCCTCCGCCCATACCTGCAGCACATCCTCCCCGGAAATCTGCCAGGGCTTCCTCACGCTCTCCCCGTTCACCCTCACCGGCCAGAAACGCCGGTTCCCGGTAATGTCACGCAGGAAACCGCTCTCCGTATTCGTGCTCCCCACAATCACGCACTGCCTTGGGTGGCTCTCCACGTTCAGCCCATAGCTGGCACGGTACTTGTCATCCACCCTGGAAAGAAAAGACTTCACCGTCTCCACATCCGTCTTCTTCATCCCGGCAAGCTCCCCCAACTCCAGAATCCAGTACCCCTGCAGCTTCTCCGGCCCGGACTTATCCCGCATGTCCGTAAGCGTCAGGCTGTCCGAAAACCACGCCCCCGCAAGCCTCGCAAACAGCGTGGACTTCCCGATTCCCTGCGGGCCGTTCAGGATAAGCACACTGTCAAACTTCGTCCCCGGCTGGTAGATCCTTGCCACGGCCGCCGCCAGCGTCTTTCTAATGACCGCCCTCGTATATGCGGAATCCTCCGCCCCCAGATAGTCCGTCAACAGCGTGTCGATCCGCTTCACCCCGTCCCATACCGGCAAAGCATCCAGATACTCCTTCACCGGATGGTATGCCCGCTCCGATGCCACAGCCAGCAAGGCATCCTTCGTCTTTGTGGGCGCATACACCCCGTAACCCTTATTCAGATAAACTTTCAAAGACGCAAAATCAGAATCATTCCACCCCGGCTTGATCTGCTTCCAGGGCAGGCTCTCCCCAGCATCAATCCCGTCCCGGTGCAGATTAAAAGCGATGGACTGCAGACCCTCATCATGCCGGATTGCCAGCACCAGATTGTCCAGCGTGTCCTTCACCTTCCCCTGCCGGTCCAGTTCCAGCCCCTTGTGCCAGTCATCTTCCGAAGAAAACTCCTTCCGGGCAGACTGCGCCCTGTCCTCTGCCAGCGTCAGCTTCACCTTTTCGTCACTGACCGCAAACTCGCTCATAGCCTTAAAGGACGGCAGCTTAGAAGCCTCCGTGTCCTCCGGAGCCCTCACGTCCAGCTCCCCGAATTTATGAATCCGCACCATGTCAAAAGCGTTCATCAGCTTCCCGCAGGCCGGGTCCGTGGCATGGTGGGAATACGCAAACTTCCCCTCATAAACCACCACCCCCGCCTGGGAATCCGCCGGTACATAATCATACCGCCCCTGCATGGCGCTCGGCTTATACACGTCCGCCAGGAACACCTCCGCCGCTTCCTCAATGCTGTACGTCCGGCAGAACGCCCCGACCACGCCCTCCTTGGAAAGCGGGTCCGCCTGCTTCTTCATCTCTCTCAAGACCACCGCCTGCTGCCGCCCGCTCACCGGCCACTCCGAAGAATCCCGCCAGTCCCTATACCTGGAGAGCACCGTGTCCGGGTCCAGGACCTCCCCCTCGATATCCCGGAATACAAACTCCCCGTCCGCAGACGTGGACGGCCAGTACATCAGGCGGGACGGCTCATAAGTGGTATCGTCAAACATCTCCATGCCGATGTCCTCCGCCACCTTCCGCGCCACCGCCGCGTACTCGTCCGGCGACACATTCCTGGACAGCGGGACCACCAGCCGGAACCTGGGACTCTCCGGCGTGTGCTTATGGGTGGAATAGATCAGGCACCGGAAATCAAAGAACATCTCCATCCGCTCCGGGATATCCGCCTCGGCATGGTCCATATCCAGCGTCAGGGCAGACCGGAACACCACACAGTCCTTCTTCCGCCTGCCGCCCTTCAACTTCCCCATCACAAAGCCGCCCACGTCCTTGATGGAATCCTGCCTCGCCTTGGACAGCTTCCGGTACTGCTCCACCGTCTCCGCCGTCCGTATCGTCCGGGAAATACGCCGGACAAAATCCTCCAGCTCCATCTCCCCGCCGTTCCACCGCTTCTCCATCCTCGAATTGCCCGTTGAAATATATAATTTCATACACTCATACCCCCTGTTCCGCTTCCTGCATCATTCCCGTACCCCATGAAAACGTCCTCCTACTGTTTCTGATAAAACGGACACTCATACCCGTCCGCCCGCAGCGGCAGCCCCTCCGCCCACACAGGCCGAACCGCCATCACCTCACACATCTCTTCCACGGAACCCATGCCCTCCGGCACCTCCGCAATGATCTCATCATGGCAGTGCATCACAATGGGATAGCCCCTCTTCTCCACCCGGAGCATGGCTTCCGCCAGCAGGTCCCTGGCCGTCCCCTGCACGATATTCTCCACCAGCTTCGGCCCGTAAGTCTCAATCCGGCCCCACTTCTTATTTTCCAGAATCCCCTCATAAGTCAGGCCCTCCCGCCCGAACTTATTCACCGCCATCCTTGGCTTCACATACGCCAGCTTTCTGCCGGACGGCAGCATGACAAACAGAATACCGCTCCGATACTCAAACCCAATCCTGCCTGCCCGTGTCTTCGCCCTCTTCGTCACAGCCTCCACAGCCGCCTTATCCACGTCCCACCAGAACTGCGTGATATGCGGGTTCGCCCTGCGCCATGCAGCCACCAGGGACGGCAGATCATCCTCGGACAGCCCCATATCCAGCGCACCCATGGAAACCAACGCACCTGCCGCCCCGCCGTATCCCAGGCCAAGCTCCGCAATCTTCCCCTTCTGCCGAAGAGTGGAACCCTTTGTCACTTCCTCAATCGGAACATGGAACATAGCAGACGCAGAAGCCTCATAAATCTTCCCATGGGAAGAAAACACCTCCAGCCTCCACCGCTCCCCGGCAAGCCACGCCAGCACCCTTGCTTCAATGGCAGAAAAATCCGCCACCACAAACCTGCACCCCGGCTCCGGCACAAACGCCGTCCGTATCAGCTCGGAAAGCACTTTCGGCGTGGAATCATAAAGCATCTCCACATCCTCAAACCTGCCCTCCCTCACAAGCCTTCTCGCCAGCTCCAGGTCCTCAATATGGTTCTGGGGCAGATTCTGGACCTGCACCAGCCTCCCCGCCCATCTCCCGGTCCGGTTCGCCCCATAAAACTGCAATAAACCATGCACCCGCCCGTCCGAACAGACAGACCGCTCCATGGCCTCATATTTCTTCACGGAAGTCTTCGCCATCAAAAGCCGCAGCCGCAAAAGTTCCTCCACTTCCCCGTCTGATTTTTCAATCATATCCGCCACCGCTTTCTTGGACAGGCTCTCCGCCTCCACCCCGTTCTCCCCCAGCCACCCCTTCAACTGCGCCACGGAATTGGGATTCTCCAAGCCGGTAAGCTCATACGCCCGCCTCGTCACAACCTCCTTATGCAGACGCTCACACTTTACTGCCTGCCGCACCAGCCCCATATCCACCAGCACGCCCCGGTCATTGATCCTCTGGTCCAGCCGGTACAGCTCCATCTCGCCCTCCGGTATCGGGAACTTACACAGCTTCCTCCGTATGGCTTTCTCCACATCCACGTCCCTCATGCAGTAAGTCTTGAACAGCTCCCACTTCTCCGGCGCATGGCATGGCAGGTTCCGCCTCCTGCCGCCGTTGGCCTTCGTCGGCTTACACGGCACACAGAAATACCTTATCAGCTCCTTCCCCTCCTTCATCTTCTGCTCGTCCAGCCCCAGCACTGCGCCCACGTCCTCCAAGGACCGGGGCAGCGCCAGCACCGCCGCCTGGACCGCGCTGCAGTGCCAGGAATCCGGTGGAAGATACCTCCCGAAATGCTTAGAAAGGCACGTCCGCTCAAAATTCGCATTGAACGCCGTCTTCACCACAGAACCGTCAAAAACCGCCTCCGCAACTTCCCCCGGCAGTTCCTCCCCCTGCGCCAGATCTATCACCCTGGTCTCCCCACCGTCAAAGGAATAGGCAAACAGCAGGACTTCAAAAGCAGGGCTGTCCGCATAAGCGTAGACCCCGCACTTAATCAAATCCACATCCGAAAACGTCTCAATATCCATCTCTAAAATCCGTCCCATAACGCCACGGCTCCCTTCCTCCTGCATTTCTCCCCGCCGGGAAACGGGCGGCAGTCCCCCCGCCGCCCTGATACATCTACCCAAGGAAATCTTCCTCTTCGTCCACTTCCACCGCGTCAAAATCATCCTCCGCGCTCGTCCTCCCGCCCAGGGATTCCCCGTCCCGCAGCTTCTGGATATTCCCCAGGCCGGCCGCAATCCCACGGTTCCCATTGCTGTTGAACCCGTAAAAATTCACGCTGATTCGCCCATAACACCCGGAATACACCTCCGACTGATCAAGGATCGGCTGCACGTTCTTATCCACCACCTGCGGCGCCTGCCTGCTGTTGGCATTAAAGAAATAGCTGTCCGCATAAGCCTCATCCTCCGGGCGGTCAATATCCCCGTCCCGCAGGGGCAGCTTCAAATTCGCCGGGACCTTCCCGCCCCACTTGGAAACCGAATCCTTCTTCGCCTGCTCAATGGCCCTCTTGATCTTCCCAATGGTCTCCGTGTCCGACTTCGGGATGATTGCCGACACCGAATACTTCGGGTCCCCGTCATTCACCGCATTGGGCTCCCAGCAGTGCAGATAGGAAAATCTGCACGGTACGATCACTTTTGTCAGGTTCATATTTTCGTTACTCATATATTCATTCCTCCTTAAAATCCGCTTCTGCGGTTGCTGCCATTACTTCCTGCCTCTTGTCCGACTCCGGCACCAGCGTGATCTTCCCCTGGGGCTTATACACCAGCTTCCCAAGAACCTCCGCAAACTTCTTCTTTCCAAGCAGCTTCTCCATCTCCGTAATCCCAATCAGCGATTTCTTATAGATATCCGTGTACCCGGCAGCCACAGCCGCCTCCGCCGCCTCTTCCTCATCCGTATACTTCCGGCAGCTCCTGCCCTCCACCAGCTTAAAACCGTTCCATTTCTTCCCCCTGGACACCGCTTCGTCCTGGGCATAGGCATACACGTCCGCAGACCACCTGGCAAGCTCGTCCGCCACCTTCAAGACCTCCGCGATCTCGTCATCCGTCAGAAGCGCCGGAGCCTTAAACTCCATCTGCGCCAGCCTCAAATATTCCTCCGCCCTGGCCCTGCAGGTATCCTTCGCCTTGCAGAACCGGCACCAGGGACCGCTCCTGAACTCGCCCTCACCACTGATGGCAAGCGCCGCCTTCGGCTTCAATTCCTTCTCCACCCACTCCATCAGGTCAGATACGGAAATCTCCCAGGTACTCACCGATTCCAGCCGCGGCTGGTAAATCGCCATACGCACCGTCTCAATATCATAGATCGCCCCGAACAGCTCCAGAGCGCCCAGCCCGTACAGCATCATCTGCGGGTTCCACTCCGCATCCACCGCAACGCCCTTCCCGTACTTCAAGTCAACCACCGTCAGCACCCGGTCCGCCACGATCAGCAGATCCCCCGTGCCGAACCCCTCCGGCACATAAGCCGAATAATCCAGCCGCTGCTCGATCAGCACCACCGGGTCCTTACACTCCTGCCCGGCAAGCTCCACCTGCTCCATGGCATAAGCCACATACCCGTCCGTGCAGTCCTCCATCTCGTCACACTGGTAATCCGACACCGGACGCTTAGACCTCCGTTTCAGACACCGTTTCAGCTTATGCTCCGCAAGGGCATGGGCGGCAGTCCCTTCCTCCGCATACACACTATTTCCCGTTTCCTCCGCAAACTGCTCCTCCAGCCTTGCGGACGGCGTACAGTTCAGCCACCGCTTAGAAGAAGACGCCGACAACAACGCATGTCTCCCCATATCAAAGCACCTTCGCTTCCTTCAAAAGCGCCGGATAATGCGCCGGGTCCACCCCGGACAGCTTCACCGCCCCGTACTTCTGCAGCAGCTCCTTAATCTCCTTCGACTTCCCCTCCTGGGTCTTCTGCGCCATCACCGCCCGCACGTCCTCAATCGCCACAGCCTTCTTAGAATCCGCCGCCTTCTTATCCACCTTCTTATCCGCTTCCCCGGCCTTCTGCCCCTTCCCGGAACCGGAATCCCCGGCCTCCGCAGCACCGGTCTCCACGGCATCCCCGGCCTCTCCCACTTTCCCGGCAGTATCCACAACAGCATCAGCCTCCTTCACAGCCACATCCTTCTCCGCCGTATCAGCAGCACCGTTCCACTCCATACCGGCAAGCCCCCTAAGCCCGTCCGCCACCATGGAAAACCCGTCCGCGATCCTCAACAATTCACTTCCCATCTTACAATCCCTCCATATCTTCCAATCGTTCCATCAGTTCCTCGGAGTACATGGCGCACACCAGCATCTCCTTCCCAATCTCCGGGCGGCTGAAATACTGCGCCTTCTCCCCGTACCTCTTTTGTACCTCAATCTCCATCAGCCTTCGCCGCTCTCCCCTCTCAAAGCCGAACACCCAGATCCCGTCCGCCTTCTCCATCAGCCTGGAGACCAGAATCCCCTCCACAGCGCTCCCAAGCTCATCCTTGAAAATCCCGTGGAAACAAAGGAACGGACTCACCGGGTTCTTCCCCTTATGGGCCGCATACCGGCAGTATTCCTCCGCCCTCTGCCGGTCCAGCTCCTCACTCCCCGTCAGATGCGTCAAGACCAGCACCATCTCCATGCCCGTTCCCTCCTTCCATGCCTTCCGGCTCCATGAACCTCACCCCGATCCCATGCTCTGCGGCAAAAGCGATCTCCGAAGCCATCCCTTCCGTGGCCTCCCCGAACACCCACACCTCATCACAGCATAGGAGCAGCTCCAGCCCCATGGCAAGCCCCGCCTGCCGCTCCGCCTCAATCCCCTCATTCAGAAACTGCGGGAACAGAAGATGCGGCGCAACCGGCAGGAACCCTCTCTCACAGACCGCCCGGCAGTACCCGGCCGCCCTCCTCGCATTCCCCTCCATGTCCCCACGGAAAGGGCTGCAGATAAACACCTTTTTCCTTTCAGCCATACCGTCACTTCCCTTTCTTCATTTTCCTTCTGCCCCAGGTCCCTTCCCTGGCGGACTCATACGCACGGATCTCCCGGTCAATCTTCATCAGCTTCACCGCCAGGCTCTTAGCCACAATGCTGATCGCCTGCAAAACCCCAATCAACTCCTGCGAATTTTCCATAAATCCCGGCCTCCTTCCTCCATAATTTGAAAGGCAGAAAAACTTACCCCTCTACTTCTCGTAATGACACTTTTTTCAAATGTGACGAACGATTTTCAAAACTTTCTCAAAAACCATTCGACAAACCGGCGCCCCTTTTGTCGAACCGTCCATGCACAATCACACATCCATCCCCTTCCCCCGGAAATACGCCCGCAGCTTTCCCAGCACCGACACCTTCCGGGAAGACACCGTTGTCCTGGGCTCCCCCCGCTCCTTCGCAAACTCGCTCACCGGCACCTGCTCCCCGAACACCTTCAAAGCCAGCTCCCGCTCTTCCGGCATCAAAGAATCCAGCGCTTCCTCCAATACCCCCAGCAGCATCTCCTTCTCCAGCAGCTCATCCATGTCCGGCTGCCCCGTATCCGCAACCCCCATATCCTCCGCCGCAGCGTCCCTCCACGCCTCATAAGACTCCTCCGTATACCCCTTTTCCTCCATCGCCTCCCGGTTCCTCTGCTCCCTCTTCTTCTGCCTCCACCACGGGCGGAAATACCTCTGGTACTCTTCCTCCGTGACCTCCATCCATATCTCTTCCTTTCCTGACTGAATCTTGATTCTCCGTTTTGACATACGGCTTCCCTTCCTTTACCCCGCGGTAAAGCCAGGAAAAACCGGCTGCCACTCCTTCAAACACAAAAAAAGACCGCAAAAAGCCGGAATCCAGCCTCTTACGGTCTTCAAAACACATCTCTCCGCACGGGTAACACCCCGGCGGAAACATTATTCGATTCTTAACTATACTGTGACATTCAAAACAAAACTTCAAAAACACAACACTGCTTTTTTCATTGGCGATTATTCGTATGCTCACCAGCCCTTTTCCGGATGATGAAAGCAAAGGGTCAGGCATCGTCTCTCCTTCCTGGCAGCACCGCTCGTATTCATGACTTTTCATGTACTAATGCAATCTGCCCTGGACCTGTCTTCTACGACGCAATCCCACTTTCCATAATCTACCATGTATATAAAGTCTTCCCCAAAAAACAACTCATAATCATGAACATAAAACGGCCCAAAGAAAAACAGCCAGAATAACCTGACTGCTCCTCCCCAACATCCCTATATTCTTCTTATCTCCCCCTTTAACACAGCTCACGTTTTTGGTTTCTCACCATATGGCACTGAATCTTCCGCCACCATAGAAAGCTCTGTTCTTGGCTGAAAATCATAAACCGTAGCTCTCGGTTTTATATTGCCGCTCATCAGTTCCGCCTGTTTTATCACAATATCAACAGCACCTTTGGCCTTCTCCGGCGGATACTTATATTTCCTCAAAAGATGCTTCACCTGCGTCCTCATATAAGCACGGGCAGACTCCTTCTTATCCCAGTCAACCGTCCTGCTCCTACGGATCAATTCCGTCAATTCCTGCGCCATTTCAATCAAAACCTTATCCTGCATCTTTCTAAGAACTTCTGGATCTGCCACCAACGCATCATAAAAAGCCAATTCCTCCACAGACAATCCCTTTTCATCCCCAGCCTTATAAGCCTCTGCCATCTCTTTTGACAGATTCAATAATTCCTCAATCACCTCCGCACTGGTAATCAGTCTGTTATTGTACATCTTTAATAATTTCTGCATCTTCTCCGAAAAGAGCTGTGACTTCACAACCCCAGTCCTTGCAAATACACGAATATTATCCTCCAGCAGTTTCCGCAGCATCTCCGCAGCAATATTCTTGTGCTTCATCCTGCGGATTTTCTCCATATATTCCTCTGACAAAATCGAAATCTCCGGATTCTTTTTCCCCGCCTCTGCAAAGATATTATAAACGCCATCCTGCTCAATCGCCTGCTCCAGCAATTTCATAATCCTTGCGTTTATCTCATTTGTCGTAATCCCCATTCGTCCCGCAGTCTTGCAAATTCCAGCCTTCACACATTTAAAAAATTCAATTTCCTGTTTTATCCTAAAATCAAGCATACTCCGACAAAGCGTTTCCGCCTGGCTAAGCGCCGTAGACTCCCGGATAAAACTTTTCTGTTCATCTTCTTCCATCCCAAGAGCAAAATTAACCCCGTTTGCTATTGTAACAAGACGTACTGAATCATCCTGTCCAAAGAAATCAGAATAATCAAATCCGTAGAACATATCCCGCATAATTTCCAGCTTCTCTATCGCTATAGATAATGCCTGTCCCAAATCCGGGATCTTGTCCTGGTCACGCTTGGTATACTGGCTTAACGCACTTTTCAACTCTGCCGCCATACCTATGTAATCAACAATCAATCCCGCCTCTTTATCCTGATACACACGATTGACGCGGGCGATTGCCTGCATCAGATTATGCCCCTTCATCGGCTTATCAATATACATAGTCGCCATAGATGGAACATCAAAGCCCGTCAACCACATATCCACCACAATTGCAATTTTAAACTCACTGGCGTTATCCTTAAATTCCAGCATAAGACCATCCCGATACGCTTTGTTCCCAATAATATCATGCCAATCCTCATCATCCTGATTGCTGGATGTCAAAACCACCTTCACTTTCTGTTTCCATTCCGGCCGCTTTTCCAGAATAATCCGATAAAGATTGATGGCAATCCGCCGGCTCATACACACAATCATAGCCTTGCCCGTAAGCACATACTGTCTGTCTTCATAATGGGCAATCATATCATCCGCCAAAAGAGACAGCCTTTCCTTAGAACCTATGATAGCTTCAATTGTAGACAAATCTGACTTTGATTTTTCAATCGCCGTCTCTGACGCCTCACCTACCATTTTTTCATATTCTGCATCTATCTTTTTCAGCAGCTCTTCATTCAGCTTTATCTTCGCAGTACGGTTTTCATAATAAATCGGAACCGTTGCTCCATCCTCTACCGCCTGCGTCATATCATAAATATCAATATACTCCCCAAAGACCTCCACCGTTGACCTGTCATCAAAATCAATGGGTGTCCCGGTAAATCCAATAAATGTGGCGTTCGGCAAAGAATCCCTCATATACTTTGCCATACCATATTTCCACTCGCCTGTTTCCCTATCAAGTTTCCCATCCAGGCCATATTGAGAACGGTGCGCCTCATCTGCCATAAATATGATATTGCTCCGCTCACTCAATACTTCACTGCTTTCCTCAAATTTTTGAATTGTAGTAAAAATAATACCCCCTGCCTTTATTCGTAACAACTCTTTCAGATGCTCCCGGCTTCTTGCCTGCTTCGGTGTCTGCCGAAGCAGCAGCTTGGAACTGGAACAAAACGTGTCAAAAAGCTGGTTATCCAGATCATTCCTATCTGTCAACACTACAATAGTAGGATTATTAAATTCTGGATTGCTGACGATACAGCCTGTATAGAACACCATGGACAGACTCTTCCCACTGCCCTGCGTATGCCACACTACCCCAACCTTCCTACTGTGTTCCTCCAGGGCATTCCTTGTACGCTCCACTGCTTTTCTCACCGCAAAATACTGATGATACCCGGCAATAATTTTGATTGTCCTGCCCTTACTATTCTGGAAAACAATAAAATTTCGTATCAAATCCAAAAGCCTTGCTTTCGGAAATACACCATTCAAAAGAACGGAAAAATAATTAAGTCCTCCCTCTTCCGGTTTTTCCCCATTTTCCGATTTCCACACCATATACCGGGTAAAATCAGACGTGATTGTTCCCATGCGGGTGTCCAGACCGTCACTGATTACATTAAAAGCATTATAATAAAACAAAGAGGGAATATCCATTTGGTAGTTCTTGACCTGCTTATATGCGTTTTCAATCGTAGTCTCTTCATTCGTAATATTTTTCAGTTCAAACAATACCAACGGAATACCATTCACAAATACCAGAACATCCGGCCTCTTATTCTTATACTCAATCACGGTATATTGATTGACGACATGAAATTCATTCTTCTCCGGATCTGTAAAATCAATTAACTTTACCGTATAAGTACGCAACTCCCCATTCACACGATAATTGACAGGAACGCCCTCAATCAAATATTTATGAAAAGCCGCATTCATATCCTCTAACTTAAGCAAACCAAGGTTTTTAATAGATTTGTAGGCTTCTTCCACCATGTCGGCCTTAATCCCCTGATTTATCTTAAACATAGCAGCTTCAAAAGAATCTCCAAGTATCACCTCATGATAATCTCTATTGATATCCGGCCCATAGAAATATTCGTATCCATTTTTCCGTAATTCTGATATAATTACCTGCTCTAACGTATTTTCATTAATAGGCATAAAATCACATCTTTCTTTTTATCTTTTCTTAGACATACGCCAAAAAGCAATCTTTATCTGCAAATACAGATACCAATCGTCTAAAAAATAATCAAACTCCACAGTATTTGCAAAATATGGCTCTATTATTTTCAGTAGCACCCTCGCCCATTCCGAATTAGTAACCTTAAATCTATAATCAATTTCCCTTGCAACATCCATCATTTCTTCTTCCGATAAATCAGAAGCCTGAGCTTTGGAAATAATTGAAAGCATTGAATTTAACCTATCATTTATAAAAGGCTCTCCACCTTTTTCAATCAATTTGTAGGCTTCTTCATCTGGCATACCCATAAATATATCTTCGAGATAATGCAGTTTTTCTAACGCATAGCCATTAGGAATAAAATTTGTGTGATATCGAACTGGATTTTTATTAAAGCAGTCATCTATATCCATATTCTGCAATTTATTGTGTATTTCCTTTATTCCCTCTTTCATTGTCTCCTGAAATTCCTGCAACTCGGATTGCATCTTTTCATCAGCAAAATGCGCCTTCATGATACCAATCCATTCTTTAATTTGGCAGCATTCCTTATCGCCACATCTCTCTGCAAACGCTTCCTTCAATCCCAGCAAATAACTAATATATGTATCAGATTCTTCTGGTAGGGGTATATGCTTTTCAACTAAATCTGCAATTAGGGCATCATTATATCTATCAATGGCCTGTACAATTTTCTCAATATGTTCGTACCGTTTATTCAAATACTGTATTATTTGTGACACTCTAATTGGAACATATTTATTGAACTCCATATCATTTCTATACACTACCGCATAATAATCCGCATCTTTTAATTCCGGATTTATATTCTCAAGCAGTCGCATTACTGCACCAGGACCTGATATATAAGGACACCATTCTGGTTCATCCCCCTGATATATCTTATGCTGGCTTGTTTCAACCGGATGTACAGAACAGAGCGAACGGAGATATTTGAAATACTTCTCATCATTACCACTACCATCGTTGCCTTTTTGGTTAAAACACGATATATCATTCTCTGCTTCATACGGAACATTATAAATTTTTGAAATCATGCTTATGCAGTCAATTAATGTCTGTCCATAATTAAAAATATCATACAATCCAAATAACGATTTAAGTTCCAAAGCATTGCAATGCTCAACCAGTTCATCAATACGATCCAGACAAGCACAGATACAATTGTATGCTTGCGTTTCTATGAATTTTCCTCTTTTTTCAGGGGACTTAAAATTTGCCTTTTTTTCACAAGTAAAATTATTCCATTCATTTATCTTTTCACGCAAGCGCCTATTTAGTTCTGGATTTAAAGTAAGTTTCATAACACTCCTTCTATGATAAACGAGAATTTAGCGGCTTAAAGCTGGATGTTGGAAACATCAATCTCCCCGGACATGAGTCTGGGCAGCAAATTATCTCTCAAAGCAGATAAAGATTGGTTCTGTTCCTCTAACATTTTTTGTTGGGCAAAGATATATGGTGACCCGTTTTGTCAAGACAGTTTTTTAATAAATTTATCGTTAGGTGGC
>ERZ1036412.199-NODE-199-length-62104-cov-57.216248_pt1 | contig 62104 bp, 53 predicted proteins | sample MGYA00514218_ERZ1036412 | MGnify/ENA primary metagenome ERZ1036412 (study PRJEB33795, sample SAMN09464944) | human gut metagenome | host: Homo sapiens | place: USA: Stanford, California | collected 2016-11 | study: EMG produced TPA metagenomics assembly of the...
AAAGAGTGCAAACGGTCCCCGCAGCAATTCATTCCGGCCGGATTCCCCCTCCACGTTCAACCTCCCACAGGGATGGAAGACTCAGCCATCCCCCTCACCACACCGGACATGGTCCGTTCCGGACGCGTCTTCCAAACCTCAGTTAAATCTCATTATACATTAATCTCCGCCTTCACGCCCAATTCCGCCTGATTAGCATCCAGCAGAGGCCGAATCACCTCATCAAGGAATTCTTCCACCTGCTCTTTTGCGCGTCCGGTGTATCTGGAAGGCTCCATTGCCCTGTTTAACTCTTCCAGTGTCAGATTAAATGCCGGATCGGCGGCAATCAGTTCCAGAAGATTATTATCAAGACCTTTTTCCTTGACATTCTTACCGGCCTCCATGGAAAGCGTACGGATCTTCTCATGCAGTTCCTGCCTGTCTCCGCCTGCCTTTACGGCATCCATCATAATATTCTCCGTAGCCATGAAAGGAAGTTCGGACAACAGCCGTTTTTCGATTACTTTCGGATACACCACAAGCCCGTCTACTACATTCAGATAGAGATCCAGGATTCCGTCGATTGCCAGGAAACCCTCCGGGATGCTGAGGCGTTTGTTTGCAGAATCATCCAGGGTCCGCTCAAACCACTGGGTGGACGCAACCATCATCGGGTTCATCATATCGGCCATTACATAGTTGGCAAGAGACGCCATACGCTCGCTTCTCATTGGGTTTCTCTTATATGCCATGGCAGAGGAGCCGATCTGATTCTTTTCAAATGGTTCTTCCACTTCTTTGAGATGCTGGAGAAGGCGGATATCGTTGGAAAATTTATGGGCGCTCTGCGCAATGCCTGCCAGGACGCTCAGCACGCGGCTGTCAATTTTTCTGGAATAGGTCTGGCCGGATACCGGATAACAGCCTGCAAATCCCATCTTGTCGGCAATCCTCTGATCCAGCTTCCTGCATTTTGCATGATCGCCGTCAAACAGCTCCAGGAAACTGGCCTGGGTACCGGTCGTTCCTTTAGAACCTAATAGCCTCAGGGAATCAATGAGGTAATCGAGATCATCCAAATCCAGTTTCAGCTCCATCATCCACAGAGTCGCCCTCTTGCCCACCGTCGTCGGCTGGGCCGGCTGGAAATGGGTAAATGCCAGCGTCGGCTGCGCTTTGTACTTATCGGCAAATACGGCCATCTCATTGAGTACGTTGATCAGTTTCCTGCGCACCAGCTTCAGCGCTTCCGCCATAATAATAATATCCGTGTTGTCTCCCACATAGCAGGAGGTGGCGCCGAGATGGATAATACCTTTCGCCTGCGGACACTGGACACCATATGCGTAGACATGGGACATAACATCGTGACGCACCAGCTTCTCTCTCTCTTTTGCCACTTCAAAATTAATCTCGTCCTGGTGCTGCTTCAATTCGTCAATCTGTTCCTGTGTGATAGGAAGGCCTAGTTCCTTCTCCGTCTCCGCCAGGGCAATCCACAGCTTTCTCCAGGTTCTGAACTTTTTCTCCGGTGAGAAAATATACTGCATCTCTTTGCTGGCATAACGCTCTGAAAGGGGGCTTACGTATCTGTCGTACATGATTTTACCTCACTTTTCTATTTCTGGCCGCACCGTCTTGACTCCGGTGCATAAAACCGGCTTCCACCATTCATTATAGCGGAAGCCGTGTCTGTTCTCAATTGCTGTTTCGCCGGTATTACTGTCTGTCGGCAATTCCAAGACGTCTGAATACTTCATTGTATGCGTCTTCCACATTACCCATATCGCGTCTGAAACGGTCTTTATCCAGTTTTTCATGAGTCTCTTTATCCCAGAGACGGCATGTATCCGGTGATACCTCGTCAGCCAGGATAATCTGTCCATGATAACGGCCGAATTCAATCTTAAAGTCGATTAACTCGATACCAAGCTCACCGAAATATTTACGCATTACTTCATTAACCTTGAATGCATATTTTGTAATTGTGTCTATCTCTTCCTCCGTAGCCAGTTCCAGAGACAGCGCATAGTATTTATTGATAAACGGATCGCCTAAATCGTCGTTCTTGTAGCTGAATTCCAGGGTTGGACACTTGAATTCGATTCCTTCTTCCATGCCCATCTTCTTTGCAAAACTGCCTGCGGAAAAGTTTCTGATAATTACCTCCAGCGGTACAATCTCCACTTTCTTAACGGCCGTCTCCCTGTCGCTTAATTCCTCTACTAAATGAGTCGGCACTCCCTCCGCCTCAAGCAGTTTGAAAATGTGATTTGTCATACGGTTGTTGATTGCGCCCTTGCCTACGATAGTTCCTTTTTTCAGTCCGTTGAATGCTGTGGCGTCATCCTTGTAATCTACAATTAAAACGTCCGGATCTTCAGTTGTGTAAACTTTTTTTGCTTTTCCTTCATATAACAAATCTACTTTTTTCATCTGCATTCACCTGTCCTTTTTATTTATAAGTTTTCAATATAAAAGAGCTTCATTTCAGTAGAAATTATAATACAATGGCTGAGTAAAATCAATACTGTGTTTTATTAAATTAATTAATAACCACTCAGGGGCGGGCATTATGAATCGCATTATCATCCGCGCGCTCCGTCTCGGTTCTCTGGTGGAAAAAAATGATCTCCCCGCTTTTGATACGGACGGAAATACGGAAAACATCAAAAAAACGGCCGCCATTCTCTGTACCATATTCGAGGATTATCTGTGTGTCCTTAAGTTCCTCCACCGTCAGAAATGCCTCTTTGAATGCTCCCACCGCGGCCAGATACAGCACAGCGGCCAAAAAAATCATTGATAAAGCCGCTCTTCTTTTCCTGCTCCTTCTAAGCCGGAGCTTCCTGAAAAAATGTATCAGGCTCCTGCGTCTCTTTCTCCGTAAACGGCTGTTTCGTAAATCATCTGCATGTTTGGGCAACCGCATCGTCTCCTTTGCTGCTGCCTCTCCCGCAATATCCAGTCTCCAACCTAACTATAGCGGATTCCTGCAAAAATGTAAAGAAAAAGCGGACATTCTGAAAAAAACCAGAAAATCCGCCAAAAATTATATTTCCGCCTTCTCATTGCCTATGATAAATCTCTGTTCAAATTCTTCTGCAGGCATTGGTTTATAAAATACAAAGCCCTGAATGTAATCGCACCCCAATTCCTTTAGGATGTTCACGTAACCCCTTGTCTCAACGCCTTCTGCAATTACTTTCATCTCCAGCTCTTTGGCTGTCTCCACAATATGTCTGACAAGAATGCGTTCTCTGGTATCCGATTCATTCTGAAAAAGCGATCGGTCGATTTTAAGCGTGTTCAAATCAGCATTGGTAAGCACACTGAATGATGAATATCCGCTTCCGAAATCATCCAACGCGCAGCTGAAACCGAACTCTCTTAATTGCTTCACAACGCGGCTTACAAGCTCCACCTGGTTAAGGACAATACTCTCCAGTAGTTCAAACTCGATGCAGTCTTTGGGACATGGCACCTTATTATAAACCTCCTTATAGTGGTCCAGAAAGTACCGGTAATTAAACATGTTGCTGGAAAGATTCACACTGATCCGTATCTTTTTTCCGTAGAGATCGATCCATTTGTTAATATAACGGCATACCTTTTCAAATAAATATAAATCGAGATCACTGATCAGGCCGTTGCGGACCAGCTCCGGAAGAAATTCACCTACCGGAATCATCCCCCGCTCCGGATTTATCCATCTGACCAATGCCTCGGCTTCATGAACTTCCCCCGTTTTCAGATCCACTTTCGGCTGCAGATAAAGCTTGAATTCCTCATTTTCCATTGCCGGCTGAAGCATTTGTTCAAAATCATAGCTTGTCAGATTCTTATCCTGATATGTCATTCCATAGACTTCCATATGGGAATTCCTGTAGGCTGTCTCCGGACACTCAGACCGGCAGATATCGGCATTATATTGGGCCGTGAAATAATCGGCAGGTTTTTCGGGCAGCAGATATATTCCCATTCCCATATATACCTTGCCGGTCCCCTCATTATACGGCATATCCCGCACGTGGGCATTGAAATCAATTAAGTAATGAAATATTTCATCATAGTCCTTCGACAGCTTCACCAGCATACTAAAGCCGTCCACAGAAATTCTGGCGACATACTCATCTTCCTTTATCCATTCGGAAATTGCCTTATATACTTTTTCAACCAGCCGGTCCCCCGCCTCTCTCCCGAAAAGCCGGTTAAAAATGCGGAATCGCTTTATCTTCAAGCTAATCAGCGCATATTCTTCCGGATTTTTCCCGCAGACCTCCTCATATTTTTCCCGGAGCCACTGCTCATTTTTCATATCAATCATGATATTGTCCTCTGACTTATGTATTATTCTGTATATATTCTAACTTCAATTCTACCACTAAGACACTGTTTTCACAACGGTGAAACACTTACTTCGCCAACTTTTCATTATCCTCCGCCACCAGACGATAACCTGCATGCTCCGCGCACAGCTTACCAGCATCAAACGAAAAAACAACCCGGCCGGAAATTCATCTTTCCCGACCAGGCTGTCTGCTGCTTTTTCAGTCGTTTAATCACCCACTGAACTTTCCATTGTAGAGGAAACCGTACCGTCGTCTACAGCATGTTCCACTCCGTTTTTTATGTCCTCTGCACCGTCTTTAATGTCGTCGGCAAGTCCGTCAAGCACTCCTGTGCTTTCTCTCGCATCGGTACCGTTTGTCGGTCCGTTTGCCATACCGCCTTCGGTGCTTTCCGCACTGATTGCAGACTGAGACTGTCTTGTGGATTCGGTCGATTTCGTATTATTACGTCCGTCACCGCATCCGGATGCTAAAGCCATAACAAAAATGAGCATAAGGCCTAAAACGATCTGTCTTGATTTTTTCATAATAACATCTCCTTTCTACCACATAGTATGTACAGCGGAGAAAGGATTTATATTGTCAAAAACTGGAAATTTCTTTTCAGGCATTCATCAGCCTATCACATCGGCCATCGTATACAATCCAGGCTCTTTTCCGGCCAGGAACTTGGCGGCCTGAATTGCTCCCTTGGCAAAAATTGCTTTTGAATAGGCCGTGTGGGAAAAGGTCACCACCTCATCTTTTCCTGCAAAAATCACATCATGTTCGCCGACAATGGAGCCGCCGCGGACTGCCTGGATGCCGATTTCTTTTTTATCGCGTTTTACACGCTCGGCCGATCTGTCATATTTATAATGATAGGCATGATCCATCGCTTCATTGATGGAATCCGCCAGTGCAATCGCCGTGCCGCTCGGCGCATCCACCTTCTGATTATGATGCTTTTCTACAATTTCAATATCAAAGTCAGCCGCGGCCAGAACCTGCGCAGCCTCCCTTACGAGTTTCAGAAGTACGTTGACCCCCAGGGACATATTGGCGGAGCGCAGTACCGCTGTCCTCTCAGCCACTTTTGCAACACGGCTGATCTGCTCTTCAGACAGACCTGTGGTACAGACCACCACGGGCATTCCCGTCCTTTCACACCAGCTGAGCATCGTATCGGCTGCTTTGGCAATTGAAAAATCAATCATAACATCGGCTTTAACGGTACATTCGTCAAGTGACGTAAATACCGGAAAGGATGTATCTTTATTATCTGCAATATCTATGCCTGCCACAATGGAAATATCTTCATCATTTTCCGCAAGCCCTGCAATTACTCTTCCCATGGCTCCATTGCAGCCATGCATAATCGCTCTTACCATCTTATGCACCTCCGCTTTTCCATTAAAGAAGTCCGTAATTTACCAGTTCTTTTCTAAGTCTTTCTTTATTCTGCGGTTCCATCTCCACCAGAGGTTTGCGGAACGGGCCTACTTCCTTGCCCATCATATTCATTGCCTCTTTAACCGGAATCGGATTCACTTCACAAAACAGGGCATCGATTAAAGGTATGGCATCGAGCTGCATCTTCGTGCTTTTTGCCGCCTCGCCCTTGAAATAAAGTTCACACATGTCATGAACCTGGCGCGGAGCGATATTGGATAATACAGAAATTACGCCCTTGCCCCCCAGGGAAAGAAGCGGAACAATCTGGTCATCGTTGCCGGAATACAGATCGACCCATCCGTCCGAAAGACTTGCTATCTTTGCAATTGAAGAGAAATTACCGCTGGCCTCTTTTACGCCCACGATATTTTCCACATTTTTGCAGAGATCCACGATGGTCTCAGGGTTGATATTGATCCCGGTTCTTCCCGGAATGTTATAGAGCAGTATCGGAATCTTAACCGCCTCTGCGACCTCGGTAAAATGGATTCTAAGGCCCTTCTGCGTGGATTTGTTATAATAAGGGGACACAAGTAAAAGTCCGTCCGCCCCTGCCTCCTCCGCACACTTTGAGAGATAGACCGCCGTTGCCGTACAGTTGGAGCCTGTACCTGCAATGACCGGAATCCGTCCGTTAACCACATCACAGGTGAATTTAATCTCCTTGATATGTTCGTCATGAGTCAGCGTCGCCGACTCTCCTGTCGTTCCGCAGATAATAATACTGTCCGTTCCTCCTGCTATCTGCTCTTCCACGAGTTCTTCCAGCTTGGAATAATTAATTTCCCCGCTCTCTTTAAATGGCGTTACCAACGCTACTCCTGCACCTTCAAAAATTGACATTGTGATATCCTCCTTCAATCTGTAGTCAGACTTCCTGGTTTATCCGGGATTCACAGGCATTCTCTCTTATTCCTGCGAATAAATAAAGCTGGCACGTCGGCCAGCTCAAAATGTACAACAAATGATCCCGTAGCTCCCCATCGTTTCTGATGACAGTCATATGATTATTCATCATATGCCCAGAACAGCACTTGCAGATACACTGTTCTTCGGCGTCTTTCCCTTTCCACGGTCATCTACTGTTCCTGCCACATCCGGCCGCTTACTGATGATCGACGCAACCTCTACCTCAATATATTTGTTCTTATATTATCATTACTTCCGGTTCTTGTCAACTGTGAGGTTTGACAATCTGTAAATACAGGGGTTCCAGATTCCCTGATTCAATAAATGAAAAAACAGTTTCAGATATTGGTATCATTCTCAATCCTTGTAACCACATCGGCATGTTCCTTCACCTGCGGGGGACAAACCTTTCCTGTCAGTATCAGGCTCACGTTCTCTTCCCTCAGGGAAAGCATATTCGAGAAATCTTCCATGGACATCAATTCCAAATCCAGAACCCCGAGAAATTCATCTAAAATCAGTAAGTCACATTCGCAGGTGGTCAGTACCTTCTTGGCAAAATTAATACCATTCTGGATATTAATCCGCTCTTCCTGCTTCTGTGATTCATTGAGTGTGTTAAAGTAGCCGCACTGCTTCTCAAAGCGGAACACTTTCATATCAGGTTCCAGACGCTTCAGCCATTCTGATGACTCCGGGCTTAATGCTCCCTTTAAGAACTGAATCATAATTACCCTTTTATTCTTTGTTATCGCTCCGATCCCCTTGCCCAGAGCCATAGACGTCTTTCCAACCCCGTCGCCGCAGATAACCTGAACAATTCCCTTATCCATATACAGCACCTCTTTAATCTGTGTTTTACCGGTAATCATTATGCTGGCAAGTCTGAGATGTAACGCTGTTACGTTACTTTACCAGGCCGACTTATTCTAGCACATTTTTACTGCATTTGCAAGTATCTGTTACAGCTCAGCCTTCGGCCAAACTGCAACAAATGATGCACAGAAACGGCAAAAAAGTGCCGTTTCGCGCCGCAAAACTCGGGATTTCCGCAAAAAGCAGCGAAAACACCTCGCGGAATACATCATAGCTGAACTGTTATAAGTATCTTACTTATTCCTGCTCCACACACTCAAGCTTGCTGACGGATACTTCATACGCTATTCTCTTCTCACAATCTGTTTCACTCAGTTTTTTCGTATATTCCCTGCTCTGTACACGCCCCCAGACGCAGACTCTGCTGCCAACCTCAAAGCCTGATGCATATCTGGCATTTCTTCCCCATGCAATACAGGGTATGTAATCGGATTTTCCATACGGACGGTTAACGGCCAGCAGGAGATCTGCAATTTCCCTGCCAAGAGGAGTTTTCCTGTAAATCGGTTCCTTGCAGATATAGCCGTCCAGAAAAATCTGGTTTGTTTTTGTATAATCCGTGAATTCTTCCAGGAAATTGACCTCACGGACGAAAATGGAAAGCACAAGTCTGTTTTTTGTCCCCTCATGACGGTTGTAAGAACGGAACTGGCCGAGAGCTTCCATCGTACAGCCCTGATAATCCTTTGACACGTCCAGAAGACGCTCCGAAACCATCAGAGGGATGATGTCCACCTGATCACTCAGTCTGCTGACAGCCATGTCTACCACATAAAATCCTTCTCCAAATACTTCATGGCTGAATTTGAATTCAGAAACCACTTCTCCAATTACACTCACCTTGTTGTTTTCAATCACTTTTTCTGACATAGTACTTCTCTCCTCTTTCTTTCCACTAAATTTCTTTTCTATTCTTTTATCTTGCAATCGTCCTTTCAGAATCACGATCAGATACAATTGCTAATATAATGTTTATGCAGAAAATTCCAGTTTAGAAGATATTTCGAATCAAAGATTTCTACAGGAAAAGACAATCGGAGGAGACAAAAAGGGACGCCCAGAAAAGCGTCCCCTGTCGTTTTTATTCAATTTATACGGCTCGGCGGCCTGTCATATCAGGCTTTTCCCCAATCAGCCTTTATCTTTTCTGCTGATTGCGGACCTCTTTCTCATTGTCGGATCGAGGATTTTTTTGCGGATACGCAGGCTTGTGGGCGTTACTTCGAGAAGCTCATCCGTATCGATAAAGTCCAGGCACTGTTCCAGGCTCATCTCTTTTGGCGTAGTCAGCCTGAGCGCTTCATCGGCGCTGGAAGAACGTGTATTGGTCAGCTTTTTCGTCTTGCAGACGTTCAGCTCAATATCCTCAGGCTTCGCGCTCTGTCCGATAATCATACCGGAATAAACCTTTACGCCCGGCCCGATAAAGAGGGTTCCCCTCTCCTGTGCATTGAAAAGGCCGTAGGTAATGGATTCGCCTGCCTCAAAGGCAATCAGCGAGCCCTGCTTGCGGTAATTAAGTTCGCCCTTAAAGGGGCCGTATCCGTCAAAGCTGGTGTTCAGAATACCGTTTCCCTTTGTATCGGTCATAAACTCGCCGCGGTAACCAATCAGCCCCCTGGACGGAATGGCAAATTCAAGTCTGGTATATCCTCCGCCGATCGGGCTCATGCCCTGAAGCTCACCCTTGCGGCTTGTAAGCTTCTGGATAACGGCGCCGGTAAACTCTTCCGGAACATCGATATAGGCGATCTCCATCGGCTCCAGTTTTCTGTTCCTCTCGTCGTAATGATAGAGAACCTCCGCCTTGCTGACTGCAAATTCAAAGCCTTCTCTTCTCATATTTTCAATGAGGACCGACAGGTGAAGTTCGCCGCGGCCCGAAACTTTAAAACAGTCGGGAGAATCCGTTTCCTCCACCCGGAGGCTGACGTCTGTGTTAAGCTCCCGGAATAATCTTTCCCTGATGTGGCGGGAAGTGATATATTTCCCCTCCTGGCCTGCCAGAGGGCTGTCGTTTACCATAAAATCCATGGCAATGGTCGGCTCGGATATTTTCTGGAACGGAATGGCCTCCGGGTTTAACGGAGAACAGATGGTGTCGCCGATATGGATATCCGCAATACCGGAAATCGCTACGATCGAGCCAATCCCCGCCTCCGTCACCTCCACTTTGTTAAGGCCTTCAAACTCATACAGCTTGCCGATCTTCACCTTGCGGAATTTGTCAGGCTCGTGATGGTTCACAATCACACATTCCTGATTTACTTTGAGGGTTCCGTTATCCACTTTGCCGACACCGATTCTTCCCACGTACTCATTATAATCAATGGTGCTGATCAGAACCTGGGTCTCAGCCTCCGGATCTCCTTCCGGAGCCGGAATATATTCAAGAATCGTCTCAAAAAGCGCGGACATGTCCTCTTCCGGATCATTGATATCCTTTTTGGCAAATCCGGCTCTTGCGGATGCGTAAATGAACGGGCACTCCAACTGTTCATCAGATGCATCCAGATCCATAAACAATTCCAGAATCTCATCCACCACATCATCCGGTCTGGCTTCAGGGCGGTCTATTTTATTGATGCAGACTATAACCGGAAGATCCAGATCCAGTGCCTTTCTCAGAACAAATTTCGTCTGAGGCATCGCGCCCTCATATGCGTCCACAACAAGGACAACGCCGTTAACCATCTTAAGAACCCGCTCAACCTCGCCGCCGAAATCGGCATGGCCCGGCGTATCAATGATGTTGATTTTCGTACCATTATAATTGACCGCAGTATTTTTTGATAAAATTGTAATACCGCGCTCCCGCTCAATATCATTGGAGTCCATAACACGGTCACAAACTACCTGGTTCTCGCGGAATATTCCGCTCTGTCTCAGTAATTGATCCACCAGGGTAGTCTTGCCATGATCGACGTGAGCAATAATTGCAATGTTTCTGACATCTTCACGTTTCATATTCATAATCTAATCTATCTCTCTTTCCTGTCAAACAGCTGCTGTGTTTTTTTTACATATTTTTACACAGTTATTCATTTTAACATTAAATAAAGAAGAGTTCAAGGGGAATCCGAATGAAATTTTTCATATAACACTTACAAAATCACTATTTCTTTGCCGTTTTCCCCGTAATATACTTTGTCCAGCAGCTCTGTCCGGCACCGGCCGGCGGTTCCCTCCGTCAGCTTTTTCTTAAGTCCGTCCGCTTCTGAGACCGGAGCCAGGACCGTAACCGCAACCGAATCACTGTAATCGCTGTCGAGGATTGTTATTTTCTGTTCTCCGAGAATATACTGGATTTTCCCTAAATCGCTATAGTCCGTCTTTATCACCAGTTTCTCGGCCAGTATTTTCTCCAGGACCACACATTGATTAAGTCCCTCTTTCACAGCCTGGGAATAGGCTCTGACCAGGCCCCCGGTTCCCAGAAGTGTTCCCCCGAAATACCGGGTTACAACCGCGCAGACGTTATGGATTTCTTCTCCCAGAAGCACATCCAGCATCGGCCGCCCCGCCGTCTGGGCCGGTTCGCCGTCATCGCTGCATCTGGTTACCTCATTGTTCTCTCCCACCGTAAATGCAGAACAGTTGTGTGATGCATCCCAGTATTGTTTCTTCATCATCGCAATAAATGCCGCAGCCTCCTCTTCCGATTCCACCGGCCGGATTGTGGCTATAAACCTGGATTTTTTTTCAACGGTTTCTCCCTCTCCGCCTCTATATAAAACTCTGTACCTGTCTCTCATCTTTTACCTCCTGCTCCCCGTTTCTTTCCATATTTAAGGCCGGGCCTTACCACAAAAAGATGTCCTCCATTCATAATAACGTAAAAAAAATTTCATGACAATAGTATTTATTTATCAGGAACAATTTGCTATAATGATAGCTTATAAAGGAGGCTCCTATGAACTATGGCAGAAAATCTACAAAACGAAGAATAAAGGCAGCCAGCTCCCGGAAGAAAAAATATACGAATAAAGTATTTTTATCATTTTTTAAAACGGTTTTTGTCCTGTTTCTCTTTGTGGCCGTCACGGGAATCAGCACCGGAATCGGAATGTTTAAAGGCATTATCGACAGCGCGCCGGATTTCAATCCGGACAGCTTTGCGCCAAGCGGCTATTTTTCCACTATCTATAACGCCAACGGGGAGGTAACCGATACTCTGATCGGAACCGATGCCAACCGTATTGAGGCTACCTATGACGAGCTGCCGCAGGATCTGATCGATGCCTTTGTGGCTATTGAAGATTCCCGTTTCTGGCAGCATAACGGAATTGATCTCCGCTCGATAACCAGGGCGGCGGTGGGCGTCCTGACACATAATTACAGCGGAGGTGCCAGCACCCTGACTCAGCAGCTGATTAAGAACACCGTTTTTAACGGCGGTATGGAGACAAGCGACGGCGCCAAGATTGAACGTAAAATACAGGAACAGTATCTGGCCCTGCAGCTGACGAAAAATGTGGATCGTAAAATAATCCTGACCAATTACCTGAACACGATTAACCTGGGAAAGAACACCCTCGGAGTCAAATCGGCGGCGCTGCGCTATTTTAATAAGGACGTCTCAGATCTGACGCTTTCCGAATGCGCGGTTATCGCAGGAATCACAAAGAATCCTTCCAAGCTTAATCCCGTATCCGGCCCTGATGCCAATGCCGAGCGGCGTGAGGTCATTCTTCAGGAGATGTACAATCAGGGCTACATCACAAAGGAAGAGCAGGAAGAAGCTCTGGCCGACGATGTCTATTCACGTATCCAGAATGTGGATCTTGCCATCAAAGAAAGCTCCACACCGTATTCTTATTATACGGACGAGCTGATTGAGCAGGTCACAGACGCCCTGAAGGAAGAATTCGGCTACACCGACACACAGGCCTCCAATCTCTTGTTCAGCGGCGGCCTTCAGATTGAGACACCGCAGGATCCGGCGATTCAGGCCATTGTCGACGAAGAAATCAACAACCCTGAGAATTACGATGCGGCGCGTCTGTCCGTGGAATACAGGCTGTCTATCACCCATGCGGACGGTACCACCGAGCATTTTTCACAGGAGACAATGAGAACTTATTTCCGACAGGTCAAAGGGAAGACAAGCTATGACGGACTTTTCGACAGTGAGGCTGAGATACAGGCGGCAATCGACGAATATAAGGCATCACTGCTGAAGGACGGCGATAAGATCATCGGAGAATCCTCGAATATCACGCTACAGCCACAGGCATCCTTTGTTCTGATTGAACAGTCAACCGGTTATGTCAAGGCCATCAGCGGCGGGCGGGGCGAGAAAAAAGCCAACCGGACACTGAACCGCGCTACGAATACATTGAAACAGCCCGGCTCCACCTTTAAAGTCATAACTGCATTTGCTCCCGCCATCGATACGTGCGGCGCCACACTTGCCAGTGTATACTACGATGCGCCTTATACGGTGGGAAGCAAAACCTTTAAAAACTGGTGGGGCGGCGATTATAAAGGATATCATTCCATCCGGGACGGTATTGTTTACTCTATGAATATTATCGCTCTGCGCTGTATGGCGGAGACGGTCACGCCGCAGCTTGGTGTGGAGTATGCGGAAAAGCTGGGAATCACAAGCCTTGTCTCCTCCGACTTAAACCTTTCAACCGCCCTCGGCGGCATCACGAAGGGCGTTTCCACGCTGGAACTGACGAATGCATTTGCTGCTATTGCAAATCACGGCACTTATACGAAACCGATTTTCTTTACAAGGATTCTGGATCGCAACGGAAAAGTCCTGATCGAGAATGTACCTGAGACAAGGCAGGCATTAAAGGAGTCCACTGCCTTCCTTCTGACTGACGCAATGACCGATGTAATGCAGAGTAATGTCATGTATACACGGCCCGGCGCAGGCATTAATGCGACCGGCAGCTCCGCCGCCATCCCCGGCATGACGACAGCCGGAAAGAGCGGTACTACCTCCGATAATAACGATATCTGGTTCGTGGGATACTCTCCTTATTATACTGCCGGAATCTGGGGAGGCTGTGACAACAATCAGAAGCTGAAGGACGAACACGGTTCAAGGAACGGGGGAACCAGCTTTGCCAAACGTATTTGGAGAAAGATTATGACACGGGTCCATGACGGCATGTCCGATCCTGGTTTCCCAATGCCTGACGGCATTGAGACAGCCCAGGTATGCAGGAAATCGGGCAAGCTTGCAGTACCGGGCGTGTGCAGCAGCGACCCAAGAGGCAATGCCGTTTACACCGAATATTTTGCCAAAGGCACCGCACCGACCGAAGCCTGTGATCACCATGTGAGAGTTACCGTATGCGCAGTATCAGGCGGACGGCCCACGGCCTTCTGTCCTCCCGATCAGCAGGAAGCGCGGACCTTTATGGCACTGCCTGCCGATGAAGGCGTTACGGACGATTCCTACTATGCAATGCCGGATTACTGTACGGTGCATAACGGCTCCTCCACAATTATTGATCCGTCCCAGACGGACGGAAGCGATATCCCATTTGGTCCCGGTTATATACCGGAGACAACGGCTCCTTATTCTAAGCCATATGAATACTACTCTTATCCCAGGTCTTCCGGAGACGGTAACACAATTCCGATAGTGCCGGCAGGTCCCAACGGATAGGTGTATGTAAAAGGGAGACTGAAAAAGCACAGATTCTGCTTTTTCAGCCTCCCTTTCTATCCTCCGGCAGCGTCCCTGAGTGAGAAAATTAAAGCTCTGTAACAAAGAGCTATTCCCCCATGCCAGCAGCCGGGACGGAAGAGATAAGAAAATGTTGAAAGGCGGCCATATCCGTCCCGTCCGGATGTGTCAGAGCCGCATGGTAGTTATCCACCATAAGCTTTGCCCGTCCGTCCTGCGGATTTGCTTCCAGCATACTCCTGTATCGTTCCAGCACACCCTGCTGCATTTTTCCCTGACACATAAATGAAGCTTTCAATTTGACGGATTCCGGAAGCTCACAGGCAGCAGCCTGAATAATCCTGTCATAATAGGCCTGATCCGCACCAAAGCCGGCAGTGCCGAACAAAATAATCTCCGGCGGCATATTATCCGTCTTCCCCAGCTCTTTAAATAAACTGAGTATACCGCTGTCTGCATTTCCTTTGTCGGTCCAAAACCCCGCATACAATATTTCGGCTTCCCTGAACCGCTGTGCGGTTGCTCCCTCAAGCGGTCCGGCCGGTACTTCTCCAAAGTAAACGCACTCTCCGCCTTCCCTTTCTCCAAGTACTTCAAACGCTTTTTCGGCCAGCTGTCTGGTATTGCCGGTCCGGCTGCTGTATACAATTGCATATTTCATTGCACATCCTCCTTCTTTTTATCATAGATACAGTGTACTCCCCGATGCTCCATCATCCCTCCCAGGCATTCCCGGTTGCAGCGGACACAGAACCGGATCTTATCCTGGTTTTTTCCTGCTGTTTTATTTGGCCATTCGGGATCCGCAATCAACTGACGGCTCATTGCGGCATAATCAATCCTGGACCGTGTTATCTGCTCCTCCACAAAATCCGGGTTTGTCAGCCCTCCGACCGCGCAGACCGGAAGGGAAGAATACTTCTTCACTTCATCACAGTATTTTAAAAAGCAGCCCTCTCCGGAAAAATAGGGGTGGGATTTTGGAGGAATCGTATCTGAAAGGGAGGAATGGTCCGCCAGCGCAACATGATAACTGTCAACACCCGCCTTCTCCAGAAGAGGCAGGAAAACAGGCAGTTCCTCCACCAGAATTCCGGCATTGCCATAATGCGGATTTTCCTGACGCACTGCCAGTTTGTATTCGACAGGCATATCGGGAAGAGCCTGTCTGACGGCTGCAATACACTCACAGGCAAATTTGGCCCTGTTGGCCGCACTTGCGCCGTAGGAGTCGGTTCTATGATTGAATACGGAGGAACTGAAGCTTCCGCACATCCTGTCCCCATGAACCTGAATCATGTCAAAGCCGGCTTTTCCGGCCAAAACCGCCGCATCTCCAAAGGATGCGGTAATCTTTCCTATTTTAGATTCCGGTATCCCGGTAATATAAGGGCCTGTCCTCTCATTCATCAGCTCGCGCAGCCGGTCCGGCGTAATTCTCTTCATCAGCATTCCGGGCACGTAGCGCAGCATTCCTTTTATATCGGAATCCGAAACATGTAGCTGAGCGCAGGCCTTTGCCCCGTTTTTATGTATGGCCTCCGTCACTCTGCGGTAAAATTCAAATCCTTTTGTGCTGTAGAGTGATTTCGCAAAAAGACTGTGCCTTAAAACCGGAACGTCACCGATCACCAGCATCGCCGCTCCCCCGGCCGCTATTATTCCCAGCCGCTCCAAATACTCCTCTTCCGAAAGTCCCATCGTTGTAGGCGCAAATACGATTCTGTTTTTAAGTTTCAGCCCGCGGATTGAAAGGGGCTCGTTTATTTTTTCATACATAAATGAGCCTCCTTCGTCTTTCCCAGCTTTTGGAGAAGGGTAAACAACTGCTTTTTCTCTTCTTCCTGCAAGGACGAAAGCACCTTGTCATCCCATTCGTGGAACAGGGAATGTGCCTTTTCAAAAGTCTTTTCCCCCTTCATGGTCAGAGTCAGAATCGCCATCCGTTTATCCTTTTCGTGGCGCCTGCGCTCTATAAAGCCGTCCTGAAGCAGCTTTTCGACGGAACGCGCCGCATATCCCTCGTCCGCCCGCACAGCCGCAGCCAGCTCCCTCTGGGAGCAGCCCGGTTTCTTTCCGATATAGATCACGAAATATAAAAGTCCGAGGGAAATGCCCTCCTTCTGAAGCTCCGACTTGCAAAAAAGCGTGAAATCTTCCCTGAATATGGTAGTATAGTAAGCAAATGTCTGCTCCATTCTGTTCTCCTTTCAAATACTTGATATTATCAAGTATAATGGATTATTTGATAATGTCAAGTATTTGAAGGCTGAAATTGGAAATTTAACTGAGGTTTGGAAGACGCGTCCGGAACGGACCATGTCCGGTGTGGTGAGGGGGATGGCTGAGTCTTCCGTCCCCGTGGGAAGTTGGTTGTGGAGGGGGAATCCGGCCGGAATGAATTGCTGCGGGGACCGTTTGCACTCTTTGGAGTGCGCATCAGTGCTAAGCTCGTGAGGGACCTCGCTAAGCACCGGCGGAGTCTTTCGTCCCGGCGAAAACCTGACCTTGGGGCGGAGGGGAAGATAAAGTCTGCGGATGCCGCCTAAATCCATCGCTGATTAGCGAGGTCCTGTCGAGCTTAGCAGCGCGATGCATTTCACAGAGCGGGAGCGTGCTCCGCAGACTTTATCTTCGCCCGCAGCCCCAAACCACAACAATCCTCCCCCGGGACGAAAGACTCATATACACACCCCACCACCCCGTCCGCTGGCCGTTCCGGCGGCGTCCTCACCTGCTTAATTAAATCTCTACCCCTTCATTTTCGGCTTGAAAATCAGAGAAGCAATATAACCAAATATCAAAGCACCCGATATTCCGGCTGAACCGGCAGTAAATCCGCCTTTAAACAGCCCAAGTATACCGTCCTTGCCGACAGCCTCGCTAACGCCCTTCCACAGGGTATTACCAAAGCCAAGCAGCGGGATGGTAGCCCCGGCTCCGGCCCACTCGGCAAACGGTTCATAGATTCCTATCCAGCCGAGGACTGCCCCTGTAACTACAAGCAGCACCATAATCCGTCCTGGAAGGAGCTTTGTCTTGTCCATTAATATCTGTACCGCGGCACAAATCAGGCCGCCTATCAGAAATGCTTTTATATAATCCATATCTCTATTTATTCCTCCATTCCGATTGTGTCCGCTCAGGCTCCTATATGCTCGAGCATTACCGCATGGGCAATTCCGGGAACATTCTGACCCTCGTTGAAGCTGATCTGGGAAAGCAGCGCGCCGGTCGGCACAAAAAGCACTCTCTTCCACTCCCCGCTGCGCAGCTTCGGAAGAATATAGCCGCATAATGTCACGGCCGAACAGCCGCAACCGCTTCCGCCGGAGTGTGTATCCTGAACAGCCGAATCAAAGATCGTCATACCGCAGTCCATATGAATCCCTTTCACATCATGGCCTGCCTTATCCATGAAGTCAAAAAGAATATTTTGTCCGACTGAGCCGAGATCTCCCGTGATTATCTTGTCATAATAAGTCTGATCCACTTCATAATCCCTGAAATTCTGCAAAATCGTATCAACTGCTGCCATTGCCATTGCCGCTCCCATGTTCATGGAATCCCTTGACTGCATATCCACTATTTTTCCCGCCGTAGCCCCGGTCACCTTTGCATAGATCTTTTCCTGAGCGGAGGGACTCTCCTTCCCATCCTTTCCCACGATAACAGAACCGCAGCCTGTTACCGTCCAGGTCGTCGAAAGCGGTCTCTGATTGCCGTATGCCAGCGGAAAACGGAACTGGCGTTCCGCAGAAGCAAAGTGGCTCGACGCCAGAGCCATCACACGGTCCGCATAACCTGCGTTTACCGTCATGGAAGCCAGCATGATTGCCTCTCCCATGGTTGAGCAGGCACCGTACAGACCGAACACCGGTATCTCCAAATCCTGCACGCCGAAAGAAGTAGCCACGATCTGTCCCAGAAGATCTCCTGCAAACAGATACCGGATATCGCTTTCCTTAAGCCCTGATTTTTCCAGGCATTTGAGAGCCGTCTGTCTCTGGAACTCGCTCTCGGCCGCCTCCCAGCTATCCTGTCCGTACATCGGATCCGGCTCCACCCTGTCGAAACAGGATTTAAGCGGGCCTTCGCCTTCTTTTTCACCGACGATCGATGCCGCTCCCATAATCACCGGTTCCTTATCAAATTTTATGCTCGCTTTTCCTTTCTGCATCTCACCTGCTCCTTCCTTTTACTGATTCAGCCCGAAACCGAATATCACACTGATAACACCGAGCGCCCAGGACACCAGAACCCCGTAGAGGATAACCGGCCCGGCGATTGTGAATATCTTGCAGCCCACACCAAAAACCTGGCCTTCCGCTTTGTACTCAATGGCGGGGGCAGCCACAGAGTTGGCAAAACCGGTTATGGGTACAAGTACCCCGGCTCCGGCGAAGCATGCAATTTTCTGAAATATGTTAAGTCCTGTCAGAACAACACTTAAAAGAATCAGGATTAACAGCGTCCATGCTGCAGCCGCATCCTTTTCAAGCCCTCCCTCTTTAAAAAGATTCAGCAGAATCTGACCGATCATGCAGATTAGCCCTCCGGTTAAAAAGGCCGCCAAAACATTTTTAAAGGTACTGTGTACCGGTGTCTTTTGCTTTACATACTCGCCATATTGTTTTTTATCTATTTCCATCTGCTATGCGCCTCCTGTCTTTCTTCAAAATCTCTAACTTACTAAAATGTGCAGCATCAGCTTCCCATGCCTCCCAGAAAGTAGACCAGGCAGCCGAATAATTTTCCGAGGGCAACGGATAAAATCACATACTGGAGCCCCACGGCAAGCCGGATCCTTCTGCTGATAACCGGGAGAGCCTTCAGTGTTTCCGCCAGGGACATGACAAGACAGCCGACAAAGATGCCGCTGCAAAGTCCGAAAATCCCCAGCACAAGATGGCCCAGAATCGGTATCCCCAGACCTCTGGCGCCAAACAGCATCGGAAATTCAAAAATATCCAGCACGTTTCCGAAAATTCCGCCGATAATGATAACGGTCTCGTAAAGAAGAATATGACGGCTTGTCCCCGTTTTTCCAATCACCCGGGGAAAGACCCCTATGATGGCCAAAAAAGCAAAAACGCCGGCCGCTATGACGCCGCCGGCACATAATCCGATAAAAACCAGAAGAGACTGTCTAAGAAACATCTACGCCAGACTCCTTTCTTCCGTCATTCTGAATCAGGGTTTTATTGATATTATCTTCATATAAACGCATTTCCACTTCAAGCGGCGTCGGATCCGTATTCAGCTTGAGCTTTGCAAAATGGTTAAAGAATACGATAATTCCCAGCGCAAGGCCGACTGAGTAGGAGGTTTCCAGTATGGTCAGCCCATCCGACTCCTGTCCCATGATAAGACGGTAAAGCTCCTTAAATACATCCAGTACGCTGGCATCGTTGTTAAAAGTCATAATTGCAAATGCCGCGCCTGAAAAACACACCAGGCAGACAAAAATAGTTTTCAGCCACTGCCAGGTGTACATTGGCTTTTTAGATGGCTGATAATCAATGATAAAATCTGTTTCTCCTACACTGTTGACTTCCGCTTCCGGAACATTTTCAGAAATTTTCTGAACAACGTCCACAATGCTGCCCATATACCGTTTTTCCTGATCCGAATGGATTGTCTGCACTTTCACCGCTTTGCAGCGGCTGGCCGTGCTTTTGTCACTGCAGTAAACATCTGCAATGTCACTCAGGAATACATCTTTTTTATGGACCTGGGTAATCTGGCTTAGTTTTACATATACTGTCTGTGTCATGCTGCCATCTCCATTTCTTCCCTGATTTCCAGGTTTCTGACGAAGGTGCCGTCAACATGGGATGAGTTACGGCCCACGGTCAGAAGACAGTACCATACTACGGCCACGATAGCCGCCATACAGCAGAGCAGTATGATTAATCCTGTTTTTTTTCGCAGATTCATGTCACTTCACATCCTTTTCCTCTGAACTGTTTAGGGATAGTATGGTGCAAAGACGGATTTTTATTCTCTGTAAAAATAATTTAATATGAAGATCGGAAACAGGGAGGCGGCCCCTGTCTTTGCCGTCTCCCTGTTTTACCTTCCTATGAAACCATACCTACAGTTTTTCACGCATCTCACGCAGTATTTTCCGTTCCATTCTGGACACCTGCACCTGGGAGATTCCAAGGATCTCCGCTATCTGGGTCTGGGTCTGATTATAAAAATACCGTCGGACTATGATTTCCCTCTGCTTTTTCTCCAGTGATTTCAGAAGCTCTCCCAGAACCATGCGGTCCAGAAGCATTTCATTTTCTTCTTTTTCTTCCGCCACCTTGTCGATGAGGGACAAGGTATTATCCTCTCCCGAACCGGAAGGCGCATAGAGTGATTCAACCTGGCAGCCGGCTTCAAGGGATGCCGCCACCTCCTCTTTACTGACCTCTAAAGCTTCTGAAATCTCCTCCAGCGTAGGCTCGCGTCCCAGGGAACCCGACAGGCTCTCACGGACCGCGCTCACCTTAAAGCCCAGTTCTTTAATGGAACGGCTTACCTTGATCATTCCGTCATCCCTGAGAAACCTCTTGATTTCTCCCGTGATCATGGGAACTGCATAGGTGGAAAACCGTACGTCATAGGAAGTATCAAATTTGTCGATTGCCTTGATTAGACCGATACTTCCAATTTGAAACAAATCTTCTGTCTCACATCCTCTTCCCGTAAAACGTCTGACAATACTCCAGACAAGTCCTACGTTGTCCATTACCAGCCTTTCTCTGGCTGCTTTATCCCCGCTGTGAGCCATCTCGATCAGTTTCATGGTCTCATCCATAGAGTCACCTGCCGATTTTCTTTTTCATTTTTACCATAGTTCCCCGACCTGGCTCTGATTCCACCTCCACCTGATCCATGAACGCCTCCATAAAAGAGAATCCCATACCGGAACGCTCCCCGGAGGTATCGCTGGTATACATGGGCTCCATCGCAATCCTGATATCTTCAATTCCTTTCCCTTCGTCCCTGATCCATACGGAAAGCTCATCTTCCTCAATACCGGCTTCTATGTAAATAATTCCTTCCCCGTTCCCATATCCGTGTATGACACAGTTGGTTACCGCCTCTGAAACTGCGGTTTTTACATCGTTAATTTCTTCGAGGGTCGGATCCATGCGGCTCATGAATACGGCTACCGTAACCCTGGCAAACTCCTCATTTTCCGACCGGCTCTCAATCTGCATTTTCATCCATTCTTTTCTGGGCATTTTTCCGGCTCCCTGTTCTTTTATATCCATATTTAATTGAATTTCCTGCATGGTCTGTCCCGCCTTCACACTATTCTCCTCTCTTTCCTTATCCATAGATTGCCTCTTCCCTTGTATCACACTTTTTGACAAGTCTCATTATCCCTCCTATCGTCAGGATTCTCGTTATTCTCGGACCTGCGCCGTAAATGCGGACCGTTCCCCGGCTGCCCTCCATCTGTTTGTACCGGCTCAGCAAGACTCCGATTCCGGAACTGTCCATAAATTCCGTGTTTGAAAAATCAAAAACAATTTTGTTGATATAATTTTCTTCCATCAGAAGATCCGTTTCATATTTCAGATTACGGCAGTTATGATGATCCAGTTCCTTCGGCAGATGGATGATTAGAGCCTGTCCGTCTGCCTCATAGGTAAAAAGTTCATTCTGCATTTTTATATGCTCCTTTCGATATTTCAATAATAAGCTGCTGCTTTAAATTCAATGAAAAAAGAAGACACTACGGGTATCATCATTTATCTTCCGTAGTGTCTTCTATCATGTTGCTGCTTTGCGCCCTTTGCCGTTTATTCTCCGGCTGCGCTGCTTTCTTCCGGAGCGCTGCTTTCACCGGCCGGAGCCTGCGTCTCATCTGCAGCCGGCTGGGTTTCACCTGTATCCGCACCCGCTGTGCCGGTCCCCGCAGTACCGGTTCCCGCAGCGCCGCTGTTACCCGAATCCGCCTGCGACGGCTCTGTTCCCGATGGATTTTGATTTCCCATCGACTGCCCCGGCGCACCGGCCGCCTCGCTCTGCGGCGCCAGCTCCGCCAACTGGCTTCTCGCCCTGTCGGCATATTCCGAATCGGCAAACTGGGTGACGACCTGGGTGAAAAGCTGAACGGCCGTATCCGTCTGTCCCTGGGAGCGGTTAATCATCGCCATATTAAAGATAACCTTAGGGTTATCCGGCCTGATGCTCAGACAGGTCTGATAGTAGCTCAACGCCTCGCTCAGTCTTCCTGCGGACCACATCGTATAAGCCAGGTCCTCCAGAGTCTGGTATCCGTTAGTCTCTATATCCTGCTTCACCGCATTGGCAATGGCAAGATCTTTTTCATCCGTAAACAGGGCCGGATTAAAACCGGCATAAAGGGATACCGCTTCCGTCAGGTTATTATTTCTGTACGCCTGCAATATTTTTACCAGAATACTGTACTGGTTTACCACGCTTTCATTGCTGTTTAAGAAGTTGTTTAACTGCTCTTCCGCCGAATCCTTATCGCTTTTATAAGTCTCAATGCTGTTGTTCAGGCTGGAGATTTCCTCATTTTTCTGATTGAGCTGCTCATTATACTGGAGTATCTCCTGGTTGTGTTCGTTATTTAATTTCTTCGTCGCGGCCGGCATGACAAGGAAAAAGATAACCGCCGCGCCCAAAAGGAGTCCCGCACCGATATTGAGCACGGACTGCCACCCGGTATTCTCTTTGTAGCTGGGCGGAATAATGACATCGTCATCTTGCATCTGCCTGTGGGAGAATGCATTTTTAATCTTTCTGCGCTCAATCTCAGCCTTTCCCGTCCTGGCCTTGACAATCGACATATACCAGGATGCCTTGGGATTATTTTTATCTATTTTTAATACTTTATAGAGAGATTTTCCCGCCTTGGTATAGTCTTCGTGACTGATATACAGCAGCGCCAGCAGCAAATGCGCCTTAATGAACTTCGGATTGGCTTCCACCACACGTGTAAGCTGCAGGACCGCCAGATCGTCGCTTCCGCTCTGAGCCTGCTGGAGAGCCAGATTATACTTTTTCACATTCTGGCTGACCACCTCAAGGCGTTCCGGTTTTCTCTGTATCTGCTCCAGATAATGATCCGCCCTGTTGTCATTCTCCTGGAAATTCATGCTGATAACCCACTGTACAAGCGCCTCCGAGATCTCTCCCATCTCATAATATATAAGGCCCAGCAGATTTCTCGCTTCTATATGGTATTTATTCAGGTTCAGGCACTTTTGCAGATACTGTACCGCACCTGTCAAATCTCGTATTCTCGCCAGTTCCAGCCCGGTATTGTAAAAGCTGTTGGAAACCAGGCGGATTCTTTTCATCTGATCCATTCTTACCGCCTATTCTTTCATTCTCTTTAAAAGTTCAATCATGATGTCGGACATATCCGTCAAATCACTTTTTACAATCGCCTCGCCGATATCTTCCACCTCAAGGCTTGGTTTAAACCGCTCTATTTCACTGTCAAAATCAATTGCCAATACTTCTTCGCTCATGCTTTATTCCTCCTCAGCACATCCTTTATCTCTCCGATCAAATAGAGAGAACCTGCGCAGAAAACCGTATCCTCTGCTTTTTTCTCATTAACAGCCTCTTTTAATGCTTCCTCCACCGTTTTAATCACCCGGATATCGTGGCCGCTTCCATTGTCCCTTGTTCCGGCCCGGCCGTCTACAGCGTTCCAGGCATCGTGGGCGGCCTGATTAAGTTCATTAATCGCCAGTCCCCGTCCATATTCTATCTGTGTCAGAATCAGCACATCCGGCATAAATTCCCTGCAGAGAATCTCCGCCATCTCACGGTATTCCTTATCTGAAACCACGGCAAACACAAGGATTTTCCTGCCGCCGTGCCTGGCGGCAATCGTCCTGGCCGCTTTTGCAAATTCACGGATTCCGCCCTCATTGTGGGCGCCGTCCAGATAGACGTCCTTCATGATCTGCTCCATCCGTCCGGGCCATACGGCCTGTCCGATACCTCTGCAGATTACATCTTCGCCGATTCCCATAAGCTCAGCAGTGCGGAATGCCAGCATAGAGTTCACCGCCTGATATTCGGCGGCAAACGGGATATCGAGACGGTATTCTCTGTCCCCATCCTTATTCTTTGCCAAAAGCTTTAAGTGATCGCCGTCAAGCTCCAGTCCGCTGTAGGACGTATTGTCCACCGGCCAGGCCCTGCTGCCCATCTCTTCCGCTTTCGCCCTGATGACGGATGACGCCTCGGCCGATGTATTATCGAATATTACGGGTACGCCGGCTTTGATAATACCGGCCTTCTCTCCTGCAATCTTAGATACTGTGTCACCCAGGTATTCCATATGATCCAGGCTGACAGACGTAATCACGGCCGCCAGGGGATGCTCCACACAATTTGTCGCGTCCAGACGCCCGCCGAGTCCTGTCTCCAAAATTACATAATCGCAGGGTGATTCTTTTACCATAACCATAAACATTAAAAATAAAAACTCAAAGTAGGAGGGATGGCCCGCCCCTATTTCTCCGAATGCTTCGAGCGCGTCACAAACCTTCCGGAATGCAAACAAAAATAATTCATCCTCCACATCACGTCCGTTAAAAGCAAACCTTTCCCGGATCGAAAGCAGGTGGGGGGATGTAAATACAGCAAAGCTATGTCCGGACTCCCTGAGAATGGATGACAGAAATGCACAGACAGAGCCTTTTCCATTGGTACCTGCAATATGCACGATTTTCATATCCTCCTGAGAAATTCCCAGAATTTTCAGCATTTCCCTGACAGTTTCCACAGTATGCTTCTCTTTAGAAAACTTCGGTATCTGATCCAGATATTCTGCTGCTTCATTCACAGCTGCGTTCTGTTCTTTCATCATATCTTCCATCTTTCTGCCTGAAGGCCTTTATCTGTAAACGGCAGTAACCGTTCAAGCTGTCAAAACTTTGACAATCGGTAATACCGCTTCATGTATAAAATAATGGTTTTACTTTACTATTATAATATACATCAGGTATTATGCAAGGAGTTTATTTCGGTATTTTTTCTGATATATCGACACGTTACTGTTCATATGGCAATGTCATTTAGTTAACAGTGCAATAAAGGGAGATTTAGTTAAGCAGGTGAGGACGCCGCCAGTACGGCCAGCGGACGGGGTGGTGGGGTGTGTATATGAGTCTTTCGTCCCGGGGGAAGATTGTTGTAAGTTGGGACTGCGGGCGAAGATAAGGTCTGCGGAGCACGCTCCCGCTCTGTGAAATGCATCGCGCTGCTAAACTCGTAAGGGACCTCGCTAAACCCCCATGCCTCTGATTCGGCACCACCATAAATGAAACTGCGAGGGCGGCAGGTGATTGAAATTGCCGTTGATTGAGCTTATACTGACATTAACGGCAAAAATCGGCACTAATTTGGGCCTGTAGCCCGTTCGCTAAACTGATTTTAGGTACTCTCATTTGCACCACCATCTGTCCAGCCGCTTGCGGCAGAAGGACGTACAGTAAAATAATAATAGACAGAGTACCGTGCCGTAAATTTTATTTTGGAGGTAACCATATGGATAAAGTTTACGACAAATGTTGTGGTATTGACGTGCACAAAAAGCTCATCGTCGCCTGCTTTAGAAAAGGCAGCAAGCAGGAGTTACGGAACTTTGGTGCAACAACCAGAGAGCTTCTTGAATTAGCTAACTGGCTTCAGAACGGTGGCTGTGAAATGGTCGCAATGGAAAGCACAGCGTCCTATTGGAAGCCTCTGTATAACATCCTCGAGTCTTCTGAACTAAAGGCTATGGTGGTGAATGCCAGCCATATGAAAGCAGTCCCGGGGCGGAAAACCGATACAAAGGATGCGGAATGGATTGCGGAGCTTCTTCAGCACGGATTATTAAAAGCCAGTTATATCCCGGATAAACAGCAGAGGGAGTTAAGGGAACTGGTCCGCTACCGGAAAAGCCTCGTGAGTGAACGCACCCGGGAATTGAATCGACTCCAAAAGATGCTGGAGGGTGCCAACATAAAGCTGTCCGGTACTGTATCTGACATCAACTGTATGAGTGCGCGCAACATTCTGGAATACCTTCTCACCGGAGAATTCTTCGACGAAGCAAAGTATGATGAAATGTATAAACAGAAAATCATTGCCCACAATCTCAAAGCCAGCAAGGAACAGATTATCGATGATTTAAATGGTGTCATGACCCCATTACAACGTCGAATGATGAAAGAGCTGCTGTCCCATCTGGATGAACTCAATGTTCATATCAACAATCTGGAAGATGAGATTGATAACTTTATGAAACCGGAAGAAAAACAAGCGACACAAGCAATCCAGGATGTAACTGGTATCGGAAAAAACAGTTCCCAGGCCATTATTTCGGTGATTGGTACAGACATGAGTCGTTTTCCAACCGCCGGTCATCTTGCTGCATGGGCAGGACTATGTCCCGGCAATAACGAGAGTGCCCAAAAGAGGAAGACCGGAAAAATGCGAAAAGGGAATGCTCTTTTACGTTCAACCCTGGTAGTCTGTGCGCATTCCGCTACAAGAAATAAAAATTCGTACTTTTATGCGCAGTTCATGAGAATCAGTTCCCACCGTGGAAAAAAACGGGCTTATGTTGCAGTTGCCCATTCCATGCTTATAGCCATCTATCACATACTCAAGGATGGAGTTGTTTTCAAAGATCTGGGTGCTGATTATTACAACCAATTCAACATGGAACGTAAAATTAATGCGTACCTAAAGAAGTTAAAAGCGCTTGGGTGGGAGGTTCCGGTAGTTGCCGCCTGAACCTGTTAGCTGAGTTCAAAATAAACGTCAAAAAGGTTGATGGGGGAAGTCTGCGCTTTTTTGGCTTCCCAGAAGTTAAAGTTTCACAGTAATCAGCGATGGATTTAGGCGGCATCCGCAGACTTTATCTTCCCCTCCGCCCCAAGGCCAGGTTTTCGCCGGGACGAAAGACTCCGCCAAGTGTATCGGCCCCGTCCGCTGGCCTGCGGCCGCTGATAGTCTCACGCGTTAAGTGCGGGGGGCGGACCTTGTCGCGGCCACTCAGTGCTACCGTGTGCGGGAAATACGATATGCCATCAATGGACTTTTTAAAAAATTGCGGAAGATTTTGATATCGGCCTGCCGGAGCGCCCGGAACGGACCATGTCCGGTGTCGCAAAAATCTCCGCCTGAGTCTTCCGTCCCCGGCGGAAACCTGACCGGGGGAAGGAGGCGGAATCAATTCTGGAGGGGACATGGAAGCCCATCCGTGCTTAATGAGGTTTCTCACGAATTTAGCACGGCTATGCGCTTCGAAGAGTGCAAACGGTCCCCGTAAGAATTCATTCCGACCGGATTCCCCCCTCACGACAACCTTCAACCGGGGATGGAAGACTCAGCCATCCCCCTCACCACACCGGACATGGTCCGTTCCGGACGCGTCCTCCGGGCCTCAGTTAAATCTCCAATTTATTGCACTGTTACCTAAATGACATTGGTTCATATGGTTTTCTCCCATGAGGTGTTTTCGTGCGCTTTCTGCACAAAAATCCCGAGTTATACGGAGGCGCTGCGGGCCTGTCTGAGCCGGTTAAAGAAAAGACCGGGCAGACTTTTTTTCCCATCTGCCTGGTCTTCTTTTTCTGTTGAAGGCGGTGACCTGTGCGCGGAGCGTGCAGGTTATCGTTATTATATGATACGGGGCGGCCGACGGCCTGTTTTCCCCTACCGGTTCGTAAATATATCCACTACCGCATGGAAGATCTTTGTTAATACCCTCCACATTCTTGTGAACGGACCAACCTCCTCATCCTCCGCATCCTCCATATCGGAGATATCGGTGGCCTCGTCATCGTCACTGATTTCATCCGTCCGGAGTATAATCTGCAGGCTGTGGGGCGAAGGATTTTTCGATGAAGTAAAGGAAATTTTGTCTGCCTCCGGATCAATATTGAGGAAATTATTTTCATCCTCGTATTTATCCAATTGCTCATCCAGCGTATCCTTCATGCCCTCGCTGGCCGTTCTCACCGCCGTGATACTGTCGAGCGTGGTCAGACTCTTATCGAGCAGCCCACGGAGGCCCTCCAGGCTGTTCTTCGTACCTGCATCAAGGGAATCACCTGCTGCTATCATGGTCGTGTTTACAAGGCTCAGCATGTCATGTGTGCTGCCCATTGCCCTGGTCAAGCGGTTCATAAGTTCCTGTGTGTCCGCCAGTGAATCCAGCATGGAGGGAACATAACTGTCTGCCGTGTCAATTAGTACTCTCGTATCGTCAAGAAGATTGATCAATTCATCGGTCACGCTTCTGAGCGCTGAGACTGTGGAGGCTGTTTTGTGTCCAACATTCCCAACATCACTGCATACGGCGTTGATTTTTCCAATTACCTGAGCCGCGGACTGCTGCACAGCGGTCCCGTCCCCGATCATGGCCTGAATTTTCTGGAGAATAGCGCCCACTTCCGCCGGATAGGAGGTTCCGGACAGTGACTGGAGTACTTCCTCCACATTGTCGGCATATGGGTCCAGTTCCTCACTCCATTCGTCAAAACTCTCATTGTTCACTCCACCGCTTCCCGGAAGGCCGGAAGGGCCGCCCTGCAGGGCGCTCAAATCCGACTCAGCGCCGAATGCCTGAATCTGCGCTTCCCCGTCACTCTTCTGTGCCTGTGGGGCGCTTTCCGTATCCGTATCTTTCGATGGCAAAAATTTTCCGGCATTTTCCGGTGTTTCCGGAACGGATGCATTCTCCATTTCTGCCGTTTTTCCGGCTCCTTCTGCGGTTTCCGTTCCTGCCGGATTTTCCGTTTCTGCCGGATTTTCCGTTCCTGCCGGATTTTCCGTTCCTGCTGTGCTTTCCGTTCCTGACGTACTTTCCGTTCCTGACGTGCTTTCTGTTCCTGACGGATTTTCAGCGCCTGTTGGTTTTTTTGTCTCTTCTGGTTTTGTTTCTTCTGGTTTCGTTTCTTCTGGTTTTGTTTCTTCTGGTTTTGTCTCTTCTGGTTTACCCGTGTTATCACTGCCGGGAGCCGTATTTTCTGCTCCCACAGAACCGGCTGGTTTTTTCTTTCTGTTATATCGGAAGGAATCAGCCGACTTAAGGCTCTCCTCCAGCCTTTCCAGATCGTCGGATGCCAGTCCGTAAGCGCCTGAACTTCCTCCGAGCTGGCCTGCCAAAGCCTCCAGAATCTGCTGTATCTCCGCTGTCTGCTGACTGATCGCAGCCGCCAGCTGCTTCTGCTCTTCCTCTGTGATTCCCTTACCGATTCTGTCCGACATCGTGTTCAGGGAATTCTTCAGTCCTCCCAGCCTGTCATACAGCCGATCCAGCTCATCCTGGGTATCCTCCATTGTGTTGTAGATAGCATCCATATTGGCATTGATATCCGTCACCGCGTTTCTGGCTGTTTCCAGGTATGGAATGACCCTGGAGGTCTGTTCGGTAACTGAGGCCAGATCATTCAGGGCCTGGGTTGACAGAGCTTCTATCTGCTTCCTGTTCCCATTTATCTGCCCTCTGGCGTCATCAAGGGAATTCAAGCCTCCCTTCACCTGGGTTACATCCATTTTCATGGCTTCCATTGAGCGCAGAAGCTGGTTCATGCTGTCGTACATTCTATCGCCGTCCTCGCGCCAGGTATCCTTCGCCTCTTTTAAATCCTTAATATTATTTAACGCATCCATTGTGCCGGGCACCATCATCATGATAATCCCCACACTCTCATAATCATCGGTGCCGATACGCACTGTATAGTCCCCGTCTTCACCCGGAAGGGCGGCAAACATAACCACGGTATTATTTCCCACCGACTGGAGCTGGGAGCCAGGGGCGTCCACACTGTAACATTTTTCCATATCCACCGGGACTACTACGGTCAGTATCATATTATTCTTGTAATAAGCCCTGGCCGCCTTGTTGGCAAATGCCTTGACATTAATTTCCACAAGACCGGATGCGCCGGACAGCTTTGACGCGTCGGCCTCCACCCCATTCAGCTTATATGAAATATCAAATGTCCACGGAAGCTCTGTCGTGCCGTCCGGCATCGTACACTGGTAATAAAACCGTTTGCTGCCCTCCGGAAGCTGCCAGGTAACGCTTCCGTCACCCAATTCGGGTTCTGTCTTATCTGTCATATTGACTACCTTGTCATAGACTCCGTAATCTGTATAACGCTCCACGCCGTTGGTACTGCATCCTTTCACTACGTTGACCGTTGTCATGTTTCCGTAATAGTCCATATTGACATACATCGTTTCGTCGACCTGAACGCGGGGAGCCGCCGCCCTGACAGGCGATGCCACACTCATGGACAGCGTGACTGCCGCCATTAATACTGCTGTTTTTCTTCTATGTCTCATGACCTTCAAGCCTCCTTCTTATCCTCGCCGCTGCCGTTTTTTCCGGGTTTCACTTTTCCCGCCATTCTTCTGAACCGTTCCCGCCTTCTCATTCTCCGCTTCTCAAAGAATTTCCGGATCCGTTCAAACTCATTATCCATCAGGATATTGTCGAACAGCACGAGAAAGGCCGGCAGCAGGGTGCATACCAGAAGCATGCTCATCCACGCTCCTCTTCCTATCAGATGTCCCAGATCTCCGATGGCGGCCACCGAAGAAATGTTGTATAAAATATAACCAACTATAGTCAGGATTGAGCCGGATGTAAGGATAGCCGGAATGCTCATGTTAAGAGCCTGGATAGCTGCCTCCCTCTTTTCCGCCTGCTTCCTGCATTCCAGATAATTGTTCGTGGTCAGAATCGCGTAATCTACCGTGGCTCCCAGCTGAATACAGCTTACGATGATATACCCCATGAAAATCATCGTATCTCCCTTAATATAGGGAACTGCCATATTAATAAAAATCGCCACCTCGATGGGGATCATGATGATCACCGGTATGGCCACCGATTTGAAACTGAACATCACTACAAAGAAGACGCCTAACAGCGACAGAACATTCACTCTGCTGTAATCCTTTGTGATTGTCGTCTCAATATCCTGGGTGGAAGGTGTCGTTCCCACCAGGTAGGAATTTTCCGGATAATATTTTTTCATCAATGCCTGAATCTCATCGGAACACTGATAGGCCAGCTTGCTCTCGCCCTTGCTTCTGACGTAAATCAGGATTCTGGAATAGTCATTCTTATGTAGCTGCTCCGTAATGCTTTTTGGAAGAAATTCCTCAGGCACACCATCCGGAAGAGAGCCGGCCATCGAGGTTACGGATTTTGTATACGCAAGTGCTTCCACTTCGTCGGTAAAAGCTTTTTCATCTATCAGCGAAGTGTTCGGCACCAGGGCCATCATCATATTGCTGCGGCCGAATTTGGCATTGATCAGCTGCTCGTCGTCGTAAACCTTTGTTCCCTCACTGGCTCCCACCGCATCATTACCGAACAGAAAACGATTCATATTCTGCGCCGTATAAGCCGGTATCACGAATATTGCGACAAAAATCAGCACGCCGTACCGGATACGGTAAATCCCGCGGCTGAGCTTATCAAATCCCGGCATAAATGAACGGTGTCCCGTTTTTTCAATCATCGGCGTCAGCCTCAGTATCATGGCCGGCATGAAGAATACCACCGTCAGCAGGCTGAAGATTATACCTTTTGCCAGTACGATTCCCATGTCAAATCCGATATTAAATTTCATAAAGGCCAAAACAATGAATCCCACGATCGTTGTAAGGCTGCTGGCGAAAATGGAATTCAGCCCTTCATTGATGGCATTCGTCAGAGCCGTCATCTGATCCAGACCTTTATTTTTTTCCCTGGTAAACGCATGAATCAGGAAAATGGAGTAATCCATCGATACCGCAAGCTGAAGGACGGCCGACACGCTGTTGGTCAGGAATGAGATTTCCCCCAGGAAAATGTTGGTTCCTTTGTTGATCAGTATCGCCACTCCCATGACAATCAGATACAAAACCGGTTCAAACCAGGAGTTTGTCGTCAGGCAGAGAATAATAAAGATCATCAGTACGCCAAGAGTAAGTATCAGCTTCATCTCTTTCGTCACATTCTCGGCCAGCGATTTATTCTGCACCGCCATGCCCACATAATGGCCCTTTTCCCCGGTGATTTCCTGCATCGCATCAATCGCCCTGGAGGTTTTCCGGCTGGTGTCGCCTTTTTCAAAGACGATATCCATGACGGCAGAACCGTCTTTATAGTAATCATCAATACTGTTGAAGTTGATAAATGCGTCGGAAGAAAAGACATCCGTTCCGGTATCCAGCCACATGATCTGATCCACACCGTCAACCTTTTCCAGCTTATCCTTATACTGCTTAGCTTCATACAGTGTTACATCTTCAATCATAACCCGTCCGGTACCCGGATAGCCGAATTTCTCTTCCATCAGATCCAGTCCGGCTTTAGACTGTACCGTGTCCGGAAGATACCGTGTGAGATCATAATTGATATTGACAAAGGGAGCCGCCAGCATTGAAAGAAGCACGGCTATCACAAATACAATCTCAATGGCCCGGCTTCTCTCTATGATGAATACAGGAAGAGAAAAGGAACCCTTTTTTTCTTCAAGCTGTTTTCTTTTATCACGCAAAAATTTCAGTCTCATGTTTCCCTGCTCCTGTCTGTTTCCTGCTGCATTCACGGCCCTGCTGAAAATTCAGCGCCGTATAAATGGCAGCCGTTACCTCATAAAAATCACCATATAATAATCTTTTCCATTGACCTTTTCATGGGCAAGCCCCATCTCTTTATAATAAACCACACGATCGGAACGCTTCTTTTCATCACTGTTATGGTTTCTCAACAGCTTATCCTCAGCCGCATCCGCTCCGTCGCAGTTCATCAGATAGACTTCCATAATGCGTCTGCCGCTGTTATAGCCGATTGCTTTCAAATACTCGCTCAGTGTGCCCTCATCCGGTATTTTTCCGCTGCCGTAGCCCTTTGTCCTGGCCATTTGAAGACGATGCTCCGCAATCTCCTGCAGCCTGCCGTTTATGACATAGCTTGCATCCTTGTCATAATTCTTTTTATCGTCCTCGTAATAATCGTCTTCCTCGTCACCGTCAAACGAATCCTCTTTCAGTTCATTCAGATTGTCGGCAAGTGCCTGAAGCTCCGTATTATAAAAGCCGACCGGAAAAGCTCCGCCGCCCGTGTTTTTCTCGCGCCTGGCACTCGCAAAGCTGCCATCCGCATTGAACGTATACTGGGTTTCATCTTTCCTCAGAGTACTGTTCTGCATTGTGCCGTTATCGCGGAAATAATAGTGTTTGCCGTCCACCTTTTTCCATCCGGTGGCCATAATGCCCGATTCATCCAGATAATACCAGGCATCGCCCTCACGGAACCAGCCCGTCTGCCTGTTCCCGTCCTCTCCAATCCTGTACCAGTTTCCGTCTGCCTCCAGCCAGCCCGGCGCGGCCGCCGTACCGCTCTCAGTTATGTATTTCCATCTTCCTTCATTATCCTGCTGCCAGCTTCCGCTGTCTGCCATTGCAGGCACTGTCATTCCAAGTGTAAGTGCCAGGCAGAGTGCCGCTCCCGGAAACAATCTTAATTTCTTCATTTTTCCTGAATCCATCTTTTTATCTCTATATAAGTTATTCTCATTATTCATCTGGTTTCCACTCTTTCTTCATGAATATGGGGCAGGGCCGTGAATAGTAACCCCGGCCCAAGCGCCTCTGCAAGCCGTCAGCCCTGTGGTGTAGAAAATTTATTTTCTTCCCATTCGGCTTTTCTCTCTTCCGACACTGCCCGGATCATTGCCGCCACTTCTCTGTCCGTAAAATGGCTGCTGTCGATCATCAGGTCGTAGCTGCTTCTGTCCCCCCACTTTTTCTTAGCGTAATAGTTATAATAATTTCTTCTGATTTTATCGGCCTGACGGACAAGATAAAGAGCCTCCTCCCCGTCTGTCTCATACCGCCTTCTGATTTCCTCAACCCTGGCCTCCAGAGGCGCATAGATAAATACGGATATCAGTCCCTCCTGCTTCTCCAAAACCTTATCGGCACATCTGCCTACAATGACGCAGGAGCCTGCATCTGCATATTTTCTAATCAGTTCAGACTGAATCGCAAAAAGTGTATCATTCATCGGTTTTCCATATCCTGTATATTTATTTGACTTCGCAGGAACTTTAAAAAGAAAACGGTTGGCCTTCATCTCGTCAGCCTCTTCCAGTTCTTTTGTCTCAAAACCGCTGCAGCAGGCCGCCTCTTCAATTAAATGCCTGTCATAACACGGAACCTCCAGCTCCTTTGCTAAAAGTTCACCGATTCGCCTGCCTCCGCTGCCAAATTCCCTTCCTATGGAAATAATGATTTTTTTCATCTTTATTCCTCCTAAACAACATTCAATATGTTAATTGACATTTGTTTATTTATAAGCTATAATGCATTATACTAACTCATGGAGATTTATACAATAATCATTTTTTCATTCCCAATCTAATAAACAACACTTTTGTCTTATATGTTCATTAACAATAATTTTTGTGCAAAATAGACAAAAAGGGACAATTGTTAAATTCCTGTTAAGAAACATTTTAAAAAAGGAGAAACGTCATGAAAGAAGAGAAAAAAGAAGAAACCATTGACCGGCGGATCAGGAAAACACGCCGGCTCTTAAGAGAATGCCTGACCGCCCTTCTGAAGGAAAAAAAGGTTCAGGATATTACGGTAAGGGAAATTGCCGATATGGCAGACATCAATCGTGGAACCTTTTACCTGCATTATAAAGATGTCTTTGACTTGATGGAACAGATTGAGAATGAGTTGTTAAAAGAACTGGAAGATATGCTGAACCACCACCAGGCTCAGGATTTGTTATCCCGGCCTTCCCTGATATTTGCCGAGCTATATCCCCTTGTGCAGGATAATGCCGACATTGTCTCGATTCTGATAGGCGAAAACGGCGACTTGAATTTTGTCAACCGTTTAAAGCACATCGTGCGTGAAAAATGTCTGAAAGACTGGATGGCGCTGAAACCGCTGCGTAATTCGAACGCTTTTGAAGCTTACTATGCTTTTATTGTTTCCGGATGTATTGGAATGGTTCAGTACTGGTTAAGTTCCGGAATGAAGGAAAGTGCGGAGGAGCTTGCTTATATGACGGAGAATATTATATTAAATGGGATACGGGTGCTGGAGAAGGAAGCAAAATAGATTTAACGATATCCTGTACGCTCCGCGCACAGGTCACCGCCTTCAATTAAACAGATGGGGCCGCCGGGGCTCGGCCCCGTCCACCGGCCTGCGGCCGCTGATTGTTAACCCTGGAACGGAAGACACAGTCAACCGTTCTCATCACACCGTCTCCGGTCCGTTCCGGACGCGTTCTCCATTCTCAACTCCCGCCTCATATGGATCCGAAACAATTTTATCCCCTTCCGACAGCCCGTCAAGAATTTCCGTTCTCCCGTTTTCCGTCCGTCCCGCTTTAACGGCAACCGCTTCTGCTTTCCCATTCTTATCTCTGTAAACGATTGCTCTTTTTCCATCCGGAACAATTGCGGAGACGGGAACTGTCAGCACATCCTTCGCTTTGATTATCCGGAAGGTGACATCCGCCTGCTGTCCGGCGCCGAACCCGGTATTAAAAATACCCGGTTCCACTCCTTGCATTGCCTCTTCCCATGGTTCCAGCTCCACCTGGCAGCGGCTTTCTTCAAGTCCTGTGGAGGACAGCTCCTTCGATGCCGTCCTGGCGACAAAGGTCACCTGCACCTGGCCTTTTGTCCCGTCGGGATACACTGCCTCTGCCACAGTTCCGGGTACAATGCCCGAGACGTCTTCTGCAAGCACAGAGGCCGACAGCTTCATCCCATCATCACGGTAAATCTTGACAGCCGCCTGATTCTGAGCCAGAAACGCTCCCCTTTCCGTATAGACTTCCCATAATATGCCATCGTAAGGCATGCGGATTTCCGCACCTCCGACCGCCTCATTCAGTGTATTAAGCTGCCTTTCGCAGGAAGCGATCTGTTCTATCATATAATCTCTCTGACGTTCGGAATTTATCTCCTCTGCCTGAAGATACTGCTGATGCGCCTGTACCATCTCCAGCTCAAGCATCTCCAGCTCTGTCCGGGAGAGATAGCCGTCATCCGCCAGGACCTTACCGGCCTCGTAGTTTTTCTTTGATAAACGGTAACTTCGATCTGCCGCTTCGTAAGAGGACGCTGCTTCTCCGTTTGTACCGTATAGCCGGTCATATTCCTGCTTAGCCAAACTTAACTGCTGCTTTAGCTGCTCTTTTTGGATATCCGTACTGATTTCCAGTACCGTCTCTGTCCTTAGGAGGACTTCTCCCGCCCTTACCTGGCTTCCCGGTTTAAAAGGGACATCCGACACACTCCCTGCTGCCGGGGCGCTTAATATCATACTGTGAACAGGCGTCAACTCTGCCTGAACGGTAAAGCTCTTTTCCAGGTTCCCATATCTGACCACTTCCATTTTAGCCGTGACCGGCTTAAACAGCGAAATCCCAAATACAGCGAGGCAGATAACCACAATCAATGCCGCCAGTATTTTTTTGTATTTCTTTTTCATATAGCCGCCCTCCATTTATTCTTCGCTGCAGCTTCGCCGTCCTCTATTCGCGCTCCCTCAGAAATTCTGCCGGGAGTATTTTTTTAAGCTTCCGGTGCAGTGCCGCGGAACCCAGAAGCGCGGAGCATGCGGTGAGGCCTGCCGCAGCGAGCAGCGCATTTGCATCCAGCACTTTGGGAATTGTGTACATGTCGCAGGACATTGTGGCTGATATCAGGCGGCTGGCCAGATATGACAGCGGGATTCCAAGAATGACAGAGCCCGCCGCCAGTACCCATTGTCCTGCCGACAATACATCCAGGCATTCTTTGCTGTTTAACCCCAGGAGCATGAGAACGGAAAGCTCCCGTTTCAGTTCCTCATACCGGATCAGAGAGCTGACATAAATCACCGCAAATCCAATTGCCAGTCCCATCAGAGACATGGAAAACATAATCCCGCTCATACTGTTCATGACGGCCCGGTACTGGGAGGCCCTCTCCTGCCTGCTCTGAATCAGGGAGACAGCTCCTTTTCCCTGCAGTTGCTGCCGAAGGTTTTTAAGAACGCCGCGGGAGGCTTTGAGGTAAACGCCAGTAAAACCGTCTTTATAAGCGCTCACGGCCGCCGCCCCCTGATAAGATGCATAGGCATAGCTGCCCATATACTGCGCTATAATATCAGTGACAACTGCTTCTGTCTCTTTCTTTTCCGGGTAAGCAGTGCGTATCTCTACGGAACCTCCCCGTTTGACTCCCAGCTTTCCTGCCATATGTTCCGAAAGGACGATTCCTTCTTCTTTTACTTTTACACGCTGTCCGTCCGGACGGTACAGATGAATCAGCTCCGCATCCATATCAATTCCCTGGAGGGTACAGTCAACTTTTCCCTGCGGGCCTGCCAGTGTAACCGGAAACTCAATGATTCCCTCAGAAATCAGGATTCCGGGATCCCGGACCGCTTCCAACGCGTCGAGACGGCTGACCGGATGGCTGAAATATACCATAATGTCCTGCTTTTGTGTCTTTTCCCAGTAATCAATGATAAAAACATCAAACAACGCATTCATCGATACGAGAGTCGCCGTAATCATATACGCGGCTGCCATACCCGCCAGGGAAAAACAGGTTCTCCTGGGATTTCTGGCCAGACTTCTGAGTCCCATCAGTCCCGGTATTGTAAGTATCTTTACAACACCGGGAATTTTTTCCAGAAAAGAATTTCTCACAGCGCCGGGGGCAGCCGGACGCAGCGCCCTGGCAGGCTCCGTCTTCCACATGGAGCCTGCGCTAATCCATGAGACAGACGCGCAAAAGACGGCAGCGCCAAATGTTCCCGTCAGCATATATGCGGCCGACAGAGGCGCTGTGACGGACGGCAGCTTGAAATACACCCGGTAATAATCTGCCATCGGATCCGCCAGTATATATCCGAGCGCCGTTCCGAGAATGCCTCCTGCCGCGCCGATAACGGCTCCATATAAAAGGTAGTGGAACCGAATCTGCCATTTCGAAATTCCCAGGGCCATCATCGTACCGATCTGTGTCCTCTGCTGCTCCGTCATACGGCTCAGTGTAATATATAAAACGACAGCCGCCACCGAAAGAAAGAGGAGGGGAATCACGCCGGACATTTTTTCAAGCTGTTTGATTTCCTCACCGACCATGGCGGCGCCGGTCTGATCCGCTCCCTCATAAACCGAAATCAGTCCGTAGGCCTCCAGAAGCTGTTCCACCGCATCTTCCACACGCTCCCATTCCACTCCGCTTTCCAAGCGTATCAGAAAGCTGTTCGCCCTGTTTTCCTTCCCCAGAAGCCGGGCAATGGTCCGGTAGGAGGCAAATGCAGCATCATAAGTCTCCGGGCTTGGTAACAATTCATTCCTGTCGCGGATCATATAGATATTTTCAGGTGTTGTGCCGATTCCGGTTATCTTCATCGGGACCTTTTTTCCAGCAACCACAATCTTAATGGTGTCTCCCGGTTTCAGGCCTCTGGCATTCGCCATGCTTTCCCCCAGTATCAGCTCCTGCTTTCCCTCCCCAGGCATCATTCCTCTTGTGAGCAGGGGCCGGTTCATCTGGCCCTCCGACCACGAGACAAGGTGCAGCTCAGCCTCGCCCTCCACATCGGCCAATTCCACATTCTGCACGAGACGCCCTTCTGCAGCGGAAACTCCGTCCAGCCCTTCCAGCCTGGACGCCGCCTGGAGATCCGTATCTGCCGTATCTGCAAAACCGTCACAGTAATCCGTATTCCTGAAAAATGTATCCCTGGACAGCACCATGTTATCATAGCAAAGTCCCAGAACACTGTATCCGCACAGACCGATTGCTACAATCAGGATACAAAGTATGTAGGCAGACAGGGAGGTCCGGATATCACGGAGCATTTTTTTGAATAAAATAACTGCCATATCCGTCCCTCCCTCTTAAACCGCCCGGCTCCGCCAGGCCGCCTGTTCCTGCCCGCACCGCCGGCATAAAAAGACGGCGCTTACCAGTCGAGTTCCTCCGCCGTGCATGGCGCTTCATTGTCCTCTATTCGTATCAGTTCTCCGTCTTTCATATGAAATATACGGTCAGCCACACGGGCCATCTCGGGATTATGCGTGATTGTCATCACAGGACAGTTAAGCCGCTTCCTGACGTCTAAAAGCAGCTTTACAACCGCAATGCTGTTTTTACTATCCAGAGCGCCCGTCGGCTCATCGCAGAGAAGCAAATCCGGTCTTTTGACAACCGCCCTTGCAACAGAAATACGCTGCTGTTCCCCACCGGAAAGCTGAGACGGAAAGTGACCTGCCCGCTCCTCCAGACCGACCATGGCGAGCGCCTCATCCGCCTTCATCGCACTTTTCACAAGTGACGCCGCCAGTTCCACATTCTCCCTGGCCGTAAGCGACGGAATCAGATTAAAGAACTGAAATACAAAGCCGACTACATCACGCCGGTAAAGCGCAAGCTGATCCAGCGTCTTATCCGTCACATTCTGATTACCGTACCACATCGCTCCGGAGGTTGGGCGGTCCATACCTCCGACTATATTCAGAAGTGTGGATTTACCGGAACCGGAAGGCCCCAGCACCACGATAAATTCTCCGCGCCTGATTTGAAAGGAAACATTTTTCAGGGCGTTCACGATTACATCCCCCGACTCGTAACGCATGGAGAGCTTTTCGGCATTCAGAATCACTTCCCCGCACGGTTCACCATCACTGCTATTCTTTTTTATAAGCAATCTGCTTAAACCACCTTTCCCATATGTAAAAGTTTCGCATCATATCCTCCAAACAAGCGGCTTTCCCCTTCTCTGACTGTCATGCATATACACATCGGTAATCCATGTGGGCAATTCTTCATTAGACCATTAGGGAAATTGACTAAATCGTTACAGTTCAGCCTTCGGCTAAAAAACAGCGAAAACACTTCGCGGAATACATCATGGCTGAACTGTTACACTAAATCAGTCAATTTAATTGTATCGCATTGACTGATTTTTACAAGGGGAAGGAGAAATTTTCTCAGATATTTCTCTGCATGATGAGCGTCTGCTAAGTTACTGTTCACACGGTTGTGTCATTTAGTTAAGCAGGTGAGGACGCCGCCGCTGGCCTGCGGCCGCTGATTGTCTCACGCGTTAAGTGCGGAGGGCGGACCTTGTCCGGTGTCGCGAAAACCTTCGCCTGAGTCTTCCGTCCCCGGCGATAACCTGCCCCGGGGAAGTAGGCGGAATCAATTCTGGAGGGGATATGGAAGCCCATCCGTGCTTAAAGATAACCTGTACGCTCTGCGCACAGGTCACCGCCTTCAATGAGGTTTCTCACGAATTTAGCACGGCTATGCGCTTCGAAAAGTGCAAACGCTCCCCGTAAGAATTCATTCCGGCCGGATTCCCACCTCACGACAACCTTCAACCAAGGACGGAAGACTCAGCCATCCCCCTCACCACACCGCTTTCTGGCGACGCGCGGACAGTAACGCTGCTCATACTGCGGACACCCGGACGGATGGTTCACATATTGAAAAATGGCCTGTTCTAAGTTATAATAAATGGGCGGCAGAAAATGATGCCGCCGAAGGCGGTAACCTGTTCGCAGAGCGTTCAGGTTATCGTTATCTGAAGATAACATTACCTTAAATGCAGCATATTCAAATGAACAGGGAAGGGAATCTGACTATGATAAGTGATTACAGGAACAAATTTGTTACTCCGGAAATAGCTGCCGCCAAGGCAGTCCAATCCGGTGACTGGGTGGACTACGGTTTTGGCGCCGGCTTTCCGGAGCTGATGGACAAGGCGCTTGCAGGGCGCAAAGGGGAATTGAAAGATGTGAAAATCCGCGGCGGCCTGGTAATCCGCCCCCGAATTGAAGTCGTGGAATGCGACCCTGAGCAGTCCTCTTTTTCATATTACAGCTGGCATATCGGGGACTATGAGAGGAAGCTGCAAAGCCGTGGATTATGCCAGTTTATCCCGATGATTCTCCGTTCACTGCCGGAGCTTTACCGTAAGCATATCCGCGTCGATGTGGCTTTTGTTCCGGTATCGACCCCCGATGACAATGGCTACTGCGGCCTGGGTATCTCCAATTATGCATGGAGAACTATTTTCGAAAATGCTCGTACCGTTGTGTTTGAAATTAATGAGCATCTGCCGAAACTTCACGGGGTGGACGGCTCCCACCGGGTGCATTTGTCGGAGGCTGACTTTATTGTGGAGGGCGAACACGAACCGCTTCCTCTGCGCACTTACCGGGAACCCTCCCCTATTGATGTGGAAATCGCCAGACATGTGGTAAAGGAGATTCCCGACGGCGCAGTCTTGTCCCTCGGCGTAGGCGGTGTTCCTTTCACAGTTGCAAAGATGCTGGCAGAATCGGATCTTAAAGATCTCGGCTGCCATACGGGGACCATCAGCGACGCGTTTCTGGCGCTCTATAGAGCCGGGAAGCTGACGAACAGACTGAAAGAAATTGATACAGGATATTCTACCTGGAACCTTGCCATGGGTTCACAGGAGCTTTATAACTGGCTTGATGAGGAACCGATGCTCTTCCGCCCGGCTGATGTGGATTACGTCCACTCTCCTGAGCGTATCAGCAGGATGAAACGGGTAATCAGTATCAACGGCGGTGTGGAACTGGATCTGATGGGCCAGGAGAATGCGGAATCAGCGGGCAGCCGCCAGCTCTCCGGTACAGGCGGACAGCTCGATTTCCTGGAGGGAGCCTTCCGCTCTGAGGGCGGGAAGGGCTTTATCTGCCTTGCTTCCACGCATAAAAAGAAGGATGGAACACTTAAATCGAATATTGTGCCGTTTGTTCCGGGCGGCAGCGTGGTATCGGCTCCACGGAGTATGATTCAGTATGTGGCAACGGAATTTGGGGTTGCGAAGCTGTCGGGACTGTCTTTACGGGAACGGGCAGAGGCGATGATATCGATTGCGCATCCGGATTTCCGGGAGGAACTTGGGAAGTATGCGCGGGAGAATTTTGGATGAGCTGATGTCATAGTTCGAATCGCTTACTGACAATATCTTTATAAAATAAATACTCAAATTTAGTGAAAAAAAGCCGCTTAATCAAATATCAAGCGGCTTTTTCCATCTTCTGCCTATCACATTACCTTCATTTTCAACGAGACATCTCCCGACAAACCGGCTATAATAATACTAAAAATAAAAACCACATTAACTACTGATACATCAAATAAGAAAGCGAGGCGCCCTCCATGACATCTAAAACCACTCCTCCTCTTCGGGAAATCTATTTCGCAGGCGGCTGTTTCTGGGGCGTTGAAGAATATTTTTCACGCATTCCCGGTGTTTATGACAGCATTTCCGGTTATGCGAACGGCAACATTCCAAATCCCACCTATGAAGAGGTCTGTACCGGCACGACCGGTTTTGCAGAGACTGTCCGGGTTATTTATGAGCCGGATATTGTTACGCTTCGCATACTGACGGAGCAGTATTTTAAAATTATTAATCCGGTCAGTATCAACCGGCAGGGTAATGACAGGGGCAGCCAGTACAGAACCGGTATTTTTTACGCAAATGAGGAGGATACCGCAGCCATTCAGCCTGTAATGCAGGCCATACAGAAAAAAATTTCCGAGCCATTGGCCGTAGAACTGGCACCAATCAGGAATTTTTATCCGGCTGAAAGCTATCACCAGGACTACCTGAAATTGAATCCAAACGGATACTGCCATATTGATTTCAGCACACTTCATGATTTAACAACACGGCCGGACGGGAAAGTAGGCCTTCGGCTTGCCGGTGAAGAATTGAAAAATACATTGACTGAGGAACAATATAACGTGACACAGAACTCTGCCACTGAAAAGCCTTTTACCGGGAAATATTATGATAACCATGAACCCGGCCTTTATGTTGATATTGTTACCGGTGAACCGCTCTTTATTTCTTCCGACAAATTTGATTCCGGCTGCGGCTGGCCCAGTTTTACAAAACCGGTGGACAGTAGCGCCGTGACAGAACACATTGATACCGGCTACGGCATGAGACGTACTGAGGTGCGCAGCCGCGAGGGAGATTCCCATCTTGGCCACGTTTTCACGGACGGCCCAAAAGAATCCGGCGGTCTTAGATACTGCATCAACAGCGCCTCTCTCCGCTTCATACCGGCCGGACAGATGAGGGAGGAAGGTTATGGAGCCTATCTCTCCCTGCTCAATTCCTAAATAATAACTCTCTCTATCTACGCCAGGTGTGCGTCTGAGAAGCTAACCGCAGGGTCAGCTGCGCCGCCGCTTCTCAGGCGCAAAACTGCATTTTTTCAGTTTCTGTGCATCGCATGCAGCGGTTCGCAAAACAGCGTTTTTAGCAGGACCGTGAATACCGGGAATAGTAACTGCTTACATGTTCTACTGTTCTTTCATCCACTCAAACAGGCTTATCTGCCGTCCCATTCCTGCTTCCTGCTGTTTCAGCCTTCCCGCCTCTTCCCGCTCCAAACAAGTCTCGGGCAGGGCGTTTAGAAACTCCGACTGCTCTCTGTCCGTCACCAGAATCAACTGCTCCTTAGCCCTGGTCATTCCCACATAAAACAATCTCCGTTCTTCCTCTTTGTCCTTTTCCCCCGACTGCCCCTTTATCTCCAGAGGAATCAGCCCTTTTCTGACCCCGCACAGAATCACCACGGGAAACTCCAGTCCTTTGGAGGCATGCATCGTCATTAAAGTAACCGCATCTGAACGGTACTGTTTTTTGCCGGGCCGAATCAAATCTCCCTCTGTGCCAAAGGCAAGTGCATCGGTAAATTCTTTCATATTGCGGTACATGCCGGAAAGCTGCCTCAACTTTTCCATATTCTGATTATCCAGGTTCTGATCGGCAATCCATTTATCCAGAATGTCATAAGGTTTTTCTTTTATCATCAGTGGAGAATACGTTTTTGCGGCTCTTTCAAATGCCGCTTCCCGCTCCGGACCATCCATCCCGTTCCAGAGAAGGCGTTGGCAAAGCTTTGCCAAAAAGCGCTCCTCCCCGTTTAACAGGCTTCTGAAAAAGCTGACACTTCCTCTGACAGCCGTATCAGCCAGAAAATCATCCCGGCCGGCAACGCGGTAGGGTATCCCTTCTTTCCTCAGGCATGTCTCCAAAAATGCCGCCTGACGGTGTGTACGGTAAAGCACTGCAATATCTGAAAAACCGGATAAACGCCCTGTAACCCGTTTTTCCTGCGCATCCAGCATATCGATGCCGCCAATGAGCCGGTTGATTTCTTTTGCGGTAAATATTGCCTCCGCCCTTACACTTTCTGCCGTAACCAGGCGGATGGGACTTCCCTCTGTACACACAGGTTCCAGTTTCCACCTCTGACCCGGATTTTCTGAGATGACTGCCTGCGCCCCCTCAAGGATTGCCGGTACGGAACGGTAGTTTTTATTAAGGGCAATCTCCTTTAAGGAGGGATACTCTATTTTCAGGTATTCAAAGCAGGCCGGGTCCGTTCCCCGAAACCCGTAGATGGCCTGATCCGGATCCCCTATGACAAAAAGCTCCCTGCCCCCGGAATTCCAAAGTCTGATAAGCTCAAACTGGACGGGATTGACATCCTGGAATTCATCCACCAGAAGGTAATGGAACCGGTGCCTGCCGATTTCTTTCTTTGGCTCTGACTTAAAAAGTTTCAGAGTCTCAAGCAGCAAATCGTCAAAATCACATACTCCCTCTGCCAGTAACCGTTTCTGATACTCAGAAGCCGCTTTGTGAAAAACAGTATTCTCATCCGTATCTTTCCCGGCGCCTGATGGCTCCATCCCCGATTTTTCCAGAGATAAACGCCTCAAAAATCCAGACGGACTCTCCGGCAATCCATATTCCTTTACAATTTCCCCGGCTGTCTCAAGGAGCATCTCTTCCTGCGCCGGAATGCATTCAAAATCATTCTCTTTTAATATTTCCAGGCAGATAGAATGAAATGTACCGATATTCAGGAGACGTACTGTCTTTTTTCCTCCTGTCTGCTTCTCCAGACGCTGTCTCAGCTCCGCCGCCGCTTTATTTGTAAATGTCACCGCCGTAATCTCTGAAGGTTTTACACCTCTTTCTTTGAGCAAGTGCAGAATTCTCGCAGTCAGTGTTCCCGTCTTACCCGTTCCCGGACCGGCTTTAACCGAGACTGCCCGGGCCAAAACGGTAACTGCCTCTTTCTGGTTTTCATTCAGGAATATTTCCCCAGGAAGGTCATGCCTCTCTATTATGATTCCTTCCGGTTCCTTCGATGCAGCCGCCTCTGTGACAGACGCATCCGGCGTTTCTGCCTTACGAAAAATTTCCGTCGGAATCTCTTCGATCACAATATCCTGAGACGGCAAAGCCAGGCTGATCTGCCCGTCCACATTATCAAGTTCCCACGGTTCAAACAACTGAATCGTCCCGTACTCTCCGTCAAATCCCGGCTTTCGTTTTACTTCCCCGCGGCGCAGCCGGCTGATGCCCTCCGCTATCATTGTCCCTGCCGTCAGCCTGATATCCTCCGCAGGTACATTTCTCAAGATGGAAAACTCATCTCCCAGACGTCGGATCATTTCCTGGTACATCCGCTGGACTCTCACACCGGCAGCCGATTTTCCGGTAGACGCGGCGATTACCTCCGGGAGGGGCACAAGACTTTCAAACACTTTTCCATCCGGCCTGAGATACCCTTCCGCCCGATCAGCCAGCTCTTCCACACGGTGCGATACGCCTATCGTCAGTTTTTTCCCACAGACCGGGCATTTTCCGTCAAACTTCCGGGCCTCAGCCGGACTGAGACAAAGATGGCACTTGCGGTGCCCGTCGAAATGATATTTTCCTTCCTCCGGAAAGAATTCAATTGTTCCCTGAAGGCCCTCGCCCGTCTCAATCGCTTTCTTTAGTGCCGGATAGGACAGCTCCCCCTCGATCAGATTGGCCTCCCGCCCCAGTTTGGCAGGCGAATGAGCATCGGAATTGGAGATAAGCTGATAGGAATCGAGAGCCGATAGTCTCCAGTTCATAGGCGGATCAGAGGAAAGTCCTGTCTCCAGAGCATGAATATGAGGCGTTAAATCCCCAAAGCATTCCTGGATTGTATCAAAGCCGGAGAACGCTCCGAATAATGAAAAATGAGGCGTCCAGATATGCGCAGGAATATAGACGGCTTCCGGACAAAGCTCCAGCATAATCTCAAGGAGATCATGGCAGGGCAGTCCCAGTATGGGCCTACCGTCGGAATGGATATTCCCTATTTGTTCAAGCCTCAGTGACAGCCGCTCTGCATCCTCGAGACCGGGAAGCAGAAGCAGGCTGTGAACCTTTCTAACCCTCTCTCCCTGCTTATATATGGAACTGATTTCTCCTGTTACCACAAATCGGGGAGTACCCGAATCGTCTGTGAGCGGATCGCGTACCCGGTATTCCTCCTTTAACGTGTACAGGCCCTCCTCTGCAGGGACCAGCTTTTCCTTCAGTTCTTCCCTCCATGCCGGATGAGTGAAATCTCCGGTTCCCAATAGCCGGATTCCCTTTTTTCTCGCCCACAGTTCCAGAATTTCAGGCGTGCAGTCACGGCTTGTGGCTCTGGAATAGCGGGAATGAATGTGTAAATCTGCTATGTACATTCTGTTTCTCCTTTATGTGTCTGTAGTATTTCATTTGCCGTAAGCATCCAGTTTGCAATATAACTATAAACAGTATAGCACAAAATCACTTCGGGCCATTCTATTTTTTCCCCTGTTTACATATTTTGATTTGAGGTGTTTATATGCAATCCTGTGAATTTGCCATGACCATAACCGCTCTGGCCTGCAATCTTGCCCAGGGCAAAACTCCGGATGAAATCGCCCTCTATGCCGCTTTTTTCTCCCAGCTTGGAGACACTCTGGCAACCATTGCCGCTCACCAGGAATTTTGTGCTCCCAAGGACTCCGCATCCCCAACCGCAGATGTTTCCGAGTCAATTTAGAAAATACGCCGGACTGCCGGAAATGGAAACCTCCATATCCGACAGCCCGGCGTATTTTTCTGTAGTTTATCTCATGATTCAGCTTACGCTTTATATTCCATCGGTGCCTGCCTCAAGCCGTTTGCTGCCTGTTCCGTATCATTCTTCATGGCAAACTCATTTTTATTTCTTAAGCTGGGTAAGCCTTTCCTGCACCTGCGCCATCATCTGGGTATATTTCTCCAGCTTTGACCGTTCCTCAGCAATCTTCGCCTCCGGAGCTTTGCTTACAAACTTTTCATTACTCAGCATTCCTGTAACGCGTGACAACTCCTTAGCAAGCTTTTCTTCCTCTTTTTCCAGACGTTCAATCTCTTTATCAAGATCCACCAGCTCTGCAAACGGCATATAAATTGCTGCCTGGGAAGTTACTGCCGATACCGCATCGTCTGCAATCCCGGCCTTATCCTTCTGAAGCGCCACTTCACCTGCATATCCCAATGTTGCAAAGAAAACCTGGCTATGCTCAAAAATGCCCAGAATCTCTTCGTTATCGGACACAACATATACTTTCGCCTTTTTGCTCGGCGGCACATTCATGGAAGTGCGGACATTACGGATTGCTCGTACCGCCTCCTTGATAACCTCGACGGCCTTTTCTTCTCCGGCAAAGTTCCACTCTCCTTTGTAAACCGGCCAGGAGGAAATCATGATGGACGGTTCCTCATCCTGAAGGTTACAGAAGATTTCCTCTGTGATAAACGGCATATAAGGATGAAGGAGCTTCAACGAGTTAATCAGGACGGTCTTAAGTGTCCACAGAGCCGCCGCTTTTGTCGTGTCGTTGTCATCCCAGAGCCTTGGTTTTACCATCTCGATATACCAGTCGCAGAACTCCTCCCAGATAAAATCATACACCTTCTGGAGAGCGATTCCCAGCTCATATCTGTCCATATTTTCCGTCACGTCTTTTGCCAGTGTATTTACTTTGGACAAAATCCAGCGATCCGCCATTGTTAAGTCCGAGAGACTGACATCGGCATCCGGCGCTTTTTCAATATTCATCATGATGAAACGTGTGGCATTCCATACTTTATTGGCAAAGTTCCGGCTGGCCTCGACTCTCTCCCAGTAGAAACGCATATCATTGCCCGGTGCATTTCCGGTCATCAGGGTCATACGGAGAGCATCTGCGCCGTACTTATCAATTACCTCCAGCGGGTCGATGCCGTTGCCGAGTGATTTACTCATCTTACGTCCCTGGGAATCCCTTACCAGGCCGTGAATCAATACGGTATGGAACGGTTCTTTTCCCGTCTGTTCAAGTCCTGAAAATACCATACGGATTACCCAGAAGAAAATGATATCGTATCCTGTTACCAGCACATCCGTCGGATAGAAATACTCAAACTCCGGTGTTTTCTCAGGCCAGCCGAGGGTCGAGAAGGGCCACAGCGCGGAAGAAAACCAGGTGTCAAGCGTATCTTCATCCTGATGTAAATGGGTGCTGCCGCATTTCGGGCAGACTGCCGGCGTTGTCTTCGCCACCGTCATCTCGCCGCATTCCTCACAGTAATAGGCTGGAATCCGGTGTCCCCACCAGAGCTGTCTGGAGATACACCAGTCGCGGATACCCTCCAGCCAGTGGAGATATGTCTTTCCAAAGCTCTCCGGAACAAATTTGAGACGTCCTGACTGCAATGCCTCAATGGCCGGTTTCGCTATCTCGTCCATCTTCACAAACCACTGCGGTTTTACCATCGGCTCTACCGTTGTGCCGCAGCGGTCATGGGTTCCTACATTATGTGCATGGGGAACCACTTTAACGAGAAGTCCCTGGGCCTCTAAATCAGCCACGATTGCTTTTCTGGCTTCGTAACGGTCCATGCCCTTGTATTTTCCGGGAGCGCTGATTGTCGCATCATCATTCATGATGCAGATCTCTTCCAGGTTATGGCGTTTACCCACCTCAAAATCGTTCGGATCGTGAGCCGGCGTTATTTTAACACAGCCTGTTCCAAAATCCTTGTCTACATACTCATCCGCCACAACCGGGATTTCACGGCCGGTCAGCGGCAATTTCAGCATCTTTCCAATCAGTTCCTTATATCTGTCATCCTCCGGGTTTACCGCAACTGCAGTATCGCCCAGCATCGTCTCCGGACGTGTGGTTGCAATTTCTACAAACCGGTCCTCCTCCCCGACAATCGGATAATTGATATGCCAAAAAAATCCGTCCTGCTCCTCATGCTCTACTTCGGCATCGGAGATGGAAGTCTGGCAGATTGGACACCAGTTGATAATTCTGGAGCCTTTGTAAATATATCCTTTTTCATAGAGCTTTGTAAATACTTCCAGCACGGCATCGGAGCATCCCTCATCCATGGTAAAACGCTCTCTGTCCCAGTCTGCAGAGGAACCTAATTTATGGAGCTGCTTAACGATACGGCTGCCGTAGTCCTCTTTCCACTCCCATGCCTTCTCCAGGAATTTATCGCGTCCCAGATCATGCTTGTCAATTCCCTCGCTCTTCAGCTTATCAATAACTTTAACCTCTGTGGCGATGGCGGCGTGATCCGTTCCCGGCTGCCATAATGCTTCAAATCCCTGCATTCTCTTGTAGCGGATTAAAATATCCTGCATCGTATTATCGAGAGCATGGCCCATATGGAGCTGTCCGGTAATATTTGGCGGCGGCATCACGATTGTAAACGGCTTTTTGTTTTTATTAACCTCCGCATGAAAATATTTGCTGTCCAGCCATTTCTGGTAGAGGCGTTCTTCAATGTCCGCCGGATTATAAGTCTTCTCAAGTTCTTTCATGTGTATCTCCTTTTATTTTTATTGGCTTTTGTTTTACTGCCAATGATTTATTTCTTTTTGATTCGCAAAGCGCATGTTTAAATAAATTTAAAAGATTCTATCACCTGCATGATTTCCTGTTTCAGCTTCAGGTCCGGCTCACCGTCCTCCGGGAAGGTTGCCGTAATAAGATACCCGTCTTCCCCGTCCGATACCAGATAAAGGAGCTGGTTCATCCGGTAATTCCCGGTGCTGTCGGTCATTGTCATGCCAAGCCCGGCCATTTCACCGCTTATCTCACGGATATCCGTTGTCCTGATATCCGGATACGCCTCTCTCAAAGCGTCTACATAACTTCCGGCAAAGGTATCTTTAAAATCTGAAATCATCTCTTTTGTAATTCCGTCTGCCGGGGAAAAAGAAATCCGGACCGTACTGTCTTTTATAAGGCAGAGTTCCCACGCGTCCCCGCTTTTCCCGGACTGCCATCTCTCTTCATCTGCCGAAACAGTAAACTTGCCGTCTCCGCTTAAGCAGACTCCGTTTTTAAAAGTTCCCGGTTCCTGGGCTGCAGCCTCTTGTTCTGCCTCGCTCCCACACGCCGTGAGCAGTATAGCTATTATCATGAGCACAGCTATCACAGTATTCACAACGGACGCTTTCACCATTCCTGTCGTTCTCTCCGTCATCTGCCGCCTCCCTGAAGGAATAAACCTGCCACTGTCAACTGTGGCCGTTCCTGCATATCACATCTGTTTCCTGACAATACGGTACTCATCATCTGTCTGGTAGTATGGACATTCAAAACGTTGATTTCCAAGAAATGACGCCATCTCATCTTCGTCCAAATCCGCCTCACAGACATAATAGCCATAATCGTCATCATAGACATAATTACCGCAGGATTCACAGCTCTGCGGCCCATCCTGTTTCTTCAAGCCGTCACCTCCTTTACAAAAGCGTTCCGTTTACCGCCGCAGTGCGATACTCCGCGGAGCGGTTTTTAATTAACAGATGAACTTTCCTGTTAATTAAAAAAACCCCTTGCATAAACTTATGCAAAGGGCGAAATATCTTCCGCGGTACCACCTGGCTTCTGCCGAATTCTCTAAACCTTCCGGCAATCTCATTCAGTCCTTTAACGGAGACTATCCGTGATTCCCTACTTGCACTCTGCTTTGGGGCCCCCGGCTCCGAAGCTACCTTCCATCCACACCTTCCCTGAACAGCCTCTCAACCGTTGAGCCGTTCTCTCTGTCGGGGTTGTGTATGTACTCCTCTTCTTCACAGCCTTTTCTTATATACTATGTAATCATAGTGGTTTTTCTCCTGATTGTCAAGCCGGTGCCATATTTTTTTACGCAGCTCCTGTATAAACAGGGTAACAGTTCAGACAGGCCAGCAAATCTGCTGCGCTGACCTTGCGAAAAGGTAGTGGCAGCAGCTTATTTGAATGGTACCCCATACCAATTACCAAAGTCCTGTTATTTTCAGCCATTGCCCGTTCCGCTCTCTTCCCTGTCTTCATCCTCCGCACTTCTCTCTTCATCGTTCCTGGTTTCTGCTTCCCTGTCATCCAAACGTGTTTCCACTAAATATCTGGGCCTCCGCTTTGTCTCCAGATATATCTTTCCGATATATTCTCCCACGATTCCAATCGATAATAAAAGCAGACCGCCGATAAACCAGATGGAAACCATGATACTGGCCCAGCCGCTTACTGTATTTCCTCTGTAAAAATCCACAACCGCCCAGACCAGAAAACCAATGCTGACAAAAAAGGACGCAATCCCGGCAAATGTAATCAGCCTGATCGGTTTTATGCTGAGGGAAGTAATTCCCTCTATTGCAAAAGCAAGCATCTTGCCGAGAGGATACTTGCTCTCTCCTGCCGCCCTCTCTTTCCTGTCATAATATACAACGTCGGAGGGGTATCCGATCATCGGCACGATTCCGCGAAGGAACAAATTGACTTCCGTAAATTCCTTAAGCCCCTTTAAAGCCCTGCGGCTCATCAGCCTGAAATCCGCATGATTATAAACCGTATTGGCGCCCAGAAGGTTCATTAGCTTATAAAATCCCTCCGCAGTCAGCCGTTTGAAAGCGGAATCGGTCGTCCTCTTCTTCCTCACCCCATAGACAATATCGCAGCCTGCTTTAAAACGCTCAATCATCTGATCACAGGCATCCACATCATCCTGCAAATCCGCATCCAGAGAAATCGCAGCGTCGCAGTGCCGGGCTGCCTCAGAAAGTCCTGCCAGAAGCGCATTTTGATGTCCCCGGTTGCGGCTCAGCTTAAGTCCCAGAAAGTAACCGTCTTCCCTGTTCAGATTTTCAATCAGTTTCCATGTTCCGTCCCTCGATCCGTCATCCACCAGCAGAATACGGCTTTCCTCACCGATAACCCCCGCATTAATCAGCGTCACCAGCTTTTTTCCCAAAATACCGGCAGTCAAAGGCAGTACTTCTTCTTCGTTATAACAAGGCACCACAAAATAAATGATCGGTGCATTTTCCATTTTCTCTCATCTCCTGCTGTCTTTTTTAAAACATACTGCTCATTATATACGAAAACAGATTAAAAAGAAAGGGGGGACTTACCCGAGTCGCCGCCATTTATCAATGCTTTTCTTTGCTGAAAGCCAAAGGAAAATTTTACTGCACCCAAACACCATTTTCATCCACCAAAAATCCGTCCGGCGTTGTGCCTCCGGTAAAGAGTGAGCCATTATCGTCCACATAATACCACATACCGTTGGTCTCCACCCATCTGGTCTTTGCCAGGCCTCCGCTGTTCCGGAAGAAGTACCAGATGCCGTCGATCTGGTTCCAGCCGGTCACCATCTGGCTGTCGTTATTAAAATGATATATCTCATTATTAATCATCATCGATTCATTCCTTGCATATGTACCGTCCGCCTTGACAAACTGCCATATCTGGCCGTTCTGTATCCACTTATTGGCGTCTCTGGCGTTGGCTCCGGGACCGCCGGCCGGGGATGAAGGCGCTGTGCCTCCCGGACCTGTCTGCTGACCGCTCTGCTGACCGCCGGCCGGATTCTGCTCGGCAGCCAGATATGCAAAACCGTAATCGAGAAGCGCTTTGGTATCAGTATAATGTGTCTGCTTACTCTTCAGGACGACGGCAATGAGCCTCTTTCCGTCCCGCTCAGCACAGGTGACGAGTGTATTGCCGGCCAGGGATGTGTATCCTGTCTTTCCGCCCACAATTCCCTGATAATATTCACCATTGGCAGGATTCACCATCTTATGCCCCATCGTCAGTTTTCTGACCGTGGGAACCGAAGCCGTGGCCGGAAAATCATAGCTTACGGTGGATGCTATCTGGCTCAACGTCTGATTCTCAAACGCCGCCTTTGCAATCAGCGCCATATCCCTGGCAGTCGTATAGTGATTCGAATCATTCAATCCATTCGGATTGACAAAATGCGTATTGGTACATCCAAGGGAAGCCGCCTTCTGATTCATCAGATCGGCAAAGCCGCTGACGCTTCCGGCCACATGCTCGGCCAGGCCATTAGCCACTTCATTGGCAGATTTCAATAAAAGGGCGTACATACAGTCCTTCACAGAGAACTTGTCCCCGGCTTTAATTTTCAGTGTCACTGCGCCTGCCTCCAGGTTTGTAACCGCATTCTCGGAAAATGTCACCGTATCATCAAGACTGCTGCGTTCCAGCACCAGAAGAGCCGTCATAAGCTTTGTTATGCTGGCAGGATAAAACCTTGTATCTGCATTCTGCTCAAATAAAAACCGGTTATTCAAAGCATCGTAGAGTACCGCCCCCTGGGATGCCACAACCGGAGTCTCCAGAGAACCTGAAGCAGTTCCCTGGGAAGGATTTGTCCCTGCCGTACCAGTTGTCCCGTTCCCCTGGGATGTTGTAACGGTTCCTGAAAGAGCCGGAAGGCGCGAAGGGCTGGATGAGCCGGTCTGGCTCTGCTGCGTCTGCTGCTCCTGCCCCGGATTTTGCCCCGTCTCCAAACCCGGCCCCGCAGAAGGCCCCGTAACATTAGCCGAAACAGTTGAAACCACGGCCATCGACATGGCTATCCCCAGACAAAGCGCTGCTTTAAAATTCTTCCATTTATTCATCCGTAATACTCCTGTATCTCTCATTTTTATAATTGTCGGTAATATTTCCGTCTTCATTATAGATATTGAAGCCGTTTTCCCATTTCATACTTTACCATTGTACAGCATTTTCCCATATTACACAATCGGATCCGAAAGTTATAATTATTACAATTTTATTACAGACTAAATGCACGCCCATCTTGTAAAATACCACTGTTGCATAAAAAGCTTTCCTTGTCTTTGATCAGTTATTTTAACCGGACATATCAGCACATATATCCTGTTAAACCGGATATAATCAAGTCATATATATCTTACAATCATATACAGGTGGTGATATAATGTACGAAGAGCTATTTTATAAACGTTTAGTTGAATTACGTCTGAATAAAGGCGTCTCAGCCCGCGATATGAGCCTCTCCATAGGCCAGAGCGCAGGATATATAAATGCACTTGAAAATAAAAAAGGCATGCCCAGCCTGACCGTCCTTTTTTATATCTGTGAATATCTTGATGTCACTCCCTCCGAATTTTTCGATGAGGGAAACGGATATCCCTCCGATCTGAATGAGATTGTGGAGGATCTGCGTCATCTCAACCGGTCCTATCTGCAAAGCATCGGTTCAATCATAAAAGGGCTGCGCAGATGAATTAGTATCCACTAATTTCTTCTGCAGCTGCCCTTCTTGTTGTAGTAGCTTCCTCATTATCCCAGCTTGCAGACGTCCACCCACATCTCATAGCCTGAGCACTGTTCCAGTTCTTCCATCGTCAGTTCTATTGCACTGTTGCTGCTCCCGCAGGCCGGAAATACAGTCGCAAACCGCTTCATGGATTCATCCAGATAGACCTTCACCCCTTCATTAATGCCAAACGGGCATACACCGCCCACGGTGTGCCCCACTTTTTCCGCCACTTCATCAGGGGAGAGCATCTTTGCTTTAACCGCAAACTGCTCCTTGTACTTATGGTTGTCTATTTTCGCATCGCCCGCCGTGACAATCAGTATCGGTTCTTCTCCGATTTTGAATGACAATGTCTTTGCGATTCTGGCCGGCTCACAGCCAACGGCCTGTGCAGCCAGTTCCACCGTGGCGCTGGATGTCTCAAACTCCAGTACCCTGTCATCCATGCCCCATTTTTTCATATGTTCTTTTGCCCGTTCAATCGACATTCCCGTCTCCTCCTGCTTAAATTGCCGAATCCGTCGATAACGTTTCACGGACCCGGCAATGAATTTTATAAATATTTTCTTCTAAGTTCCGCTGCGCTCTCCGCAACAAGGTATCCCGGTGCAATATCAAATACGGTCTTGCAGCCGCTCTGTCCCTCTGCGTTCATCCTGTAAGCCGCCCGCGCGTAAGAAACGATAATGGAGGATGTAAATTCCGGATTCGAATCCAGCTTCAGGCTGTACTCTATCACATGGCCGTTCTCTTTATTCCATCCTGTTTTTCCACCCCTGAGCACAAATCCCCCGTGAGGCAGACGGGTGTGATCCCTCTTCATCTCCTCCTCCGTTATAAAATGTACGGTCGTATCGTAATCCGAGAAATAATTTGGCATTGTCTTGATTTCGTTCTCTATTTTTGCCTTGTCAGCGCCTTCTTCCGCCACGACAAAGCATTCCCTTGTGTGCTTCTGCCTTGTGGTCAGTTCAGGATTTTTGCCGCTTCTCACTTCCTCCAGTGCGCTCTCCACCGGAATTGTATACTGTCTGGCATCCTTTACACCCTCCAGCCTTCTGATTGCGTCGGAATGTCCCTGGCTTACGCCTTTGCCCCAGAATGTGTAATTCTCACCCTCCGGCAGAGCAGCCATCGCATATACACGTGCAATTGAGAACATGCCAGGATCCCAGCCGGCCGATATCACCGCTACTTTTCCACCCTTTTTCGCAGTCTCATCCACAGCTTCAAAATGCTCCGGAATTTTCGCGTGAGTGTCAAAACTGTCTACCACATTAAACCACTGGGAATACTTCGGCGTCTGTGCCGGAAGATCAGTCGCGCTTCCCCCGCAGAGAATCAGAACATCGATCTCATCCTTCATCTTTTCCGCTTCATCCGCCAAAAGCACCGGAACTCCTTTTGTCAGGATTTCCACTGTTTCCGGAGCACGCCTCGTAAAAACGGCCTTTAATTCCATATCCGGATTCTGTTTCAGTGCGCACTCCACTCCTCTTCCCAGATTGCCATAGCCTAAAATACCGATTCTTATGCTCATTTTTCTTTCCTCCGTCTGTAAATGATTGCCAAAAGGGCATAAAAAGGGAGTGATTCCTCACTCCCTCGTCAGTTGTTCCCTATTATACTATAAAAACATAAATTTTTCCAGATCTATTCTTTATATTCTTTCCACTCGTTTCCCTTACAAACCTTTTACTGCCTGTTTCTGCGCCTGATACCATGTAAGAAGCAGCGGCTCAATCCTCCTGTTCCAGATTGTCAAACAAATCGCAGGAATAAAATTCCCGGATCGACATGTTAAATCCTTCAGCTATTTTCTGAATGTTGACAATGCCCGGATTTTTGCTGCGTCCGTTGAGAATACATTTCAGCGTCGAAAGCGGCATACCCGTCTTATACGACAGTGCATATAAAGTGAGCCGGTCCCTTTTGAGAAGCTCCCTGATACGTTTCACAGTCGCCTCACATATCTGCATCTTATGACCTCCAATCTTTCGTATGAATCTAGTTTATACGAAAAATTGGAAAAAGCAGGGCGATAAATCATACTGAATGTAAGGTTCTGGAAATTTTTTCCATTTTTTACTATAAGGCGGCAATTGACCATTGCCGGTCATTGCCAGCAATCGGATTTTCGTCATCAATCCAGTTCACTCAGGCCTGTATAAAGGTTGTAATATCGACCTTTCTGACGTATCAGCTCCTCGTGATCTCCTCTTTCAATAATTCTCCCGTGTTCCAGAACCATGATTGCATCGGCATTGCGTACTGTGGAAAGCCGGTGCGCAATTACCAGTGTCGTTCTGTCCTTCATCAGACGGTCCATACCGTGTTCGATGTGCTTCTCCGTTCTGGTATCGACGGAGCTGGTGGCTTCGTCCAGAATGAGGATTGGAGCCTTGGACACAGCCGCCCTGGCTATGTTGAGAAGCTGCCTCTGCCCCTGGCTCAGGTTAGCGCCGTCCCCTTCCAGCATCGTGTCATAGCCCTTCGGAAGCCGCATTATAAATGAGTGGGCCGATGCCGTTTTGGCGGCCTGAATTACCTCTTCGTCGTCTGCATCCAGACGGCCATAGCGTATATTTTCCATCACGGTGCCGGTGAACAAATGGGTGTCCTGTAATACCATTGCGATGTTGCGCCGCAGTTCATTACGTCTGATATGGCGTACGTCGGTTCCGTCCACCGTTATCGTTCCTGACTGTATATCATAAAAACGGTTAATCAGGTTGGTAATCGTCGTTTTACCGGCCCCGGTGGAGCCGACAAATGCAATCTTCTGTCCCGGCTTCGCATAGAGGCTGATATCATTCAGGATCACTTTATCCGCGTCATATCCAAATGTCACATGGTCAAGGACCACCTCCCCGCTCACCGGCTCCACCGATACCGCTTCCGTATCATCTGCCGGTTCAGGCTCCGTATCCATCACGGCAAACACACGCTCCGCTCCGGCAAGGGCTGAAAACACATTGCTGATCTGCATGGATATTTCATTGATCGGCCTTGAAAACTGTCTTGAAAAGTTTAAAAATACCGTCAGGCCTCCGACGTCAAAATTCCTGAACACACAGAGCAGGCCTCCGATGCAGGCGGTCAGGGCATAATTGACCTGGCTCAGGTTTCCCATAACCGGGCCCATGATGCCTCCAAAGAACTGGGCTTTAATCTGTTTATCCCTCAAATCGCCGTTTAAATAGCCAAACTCTTCCTCCGCCACTTCCTCATGGCAGAATACCTTTACAACCTTCTGTCCCTGAATTGTCTCCTCAATATACCCATTGAGCGCGCCCAGGGCCGACTGCTGGGCCGAGAAATACTTCTGGCTCCTGCCGGCCACAAAGCCTCCCGCTTTCATCATCAGCGGTATCATAACAACGGTAATCACAGTCAGGTAAATATTCGTATAAATCATCAAAACCAGCGTCCCTATGATACTGAGCGCTCCGGAAAACAACTGAACCAGCGTACTGCTGAGCATGTTTCCGATAGTATCCACATCATTTGTAAAACGGCTCATCAAATCGCCGTTATTATTAGTATCATAAAAGCGAAGAGGAAGCTTCTGCATCTTTGCGAACAGCTCCTCCCTGATCCGCTGCAGCGCATTCTGCGCTATCGTCAGCATAATCCTGGACTGCGTATAATTGGCTGCCACGCTGAGCAGATAAATCCCAGCCATCACGATTAACGCCCTGAACAGACCCGCGCTGTCACCTCTGCTCCCGTCCAGGGGCACGATATAGGTATTGATGATCGGGCGCAGCATATATGAGCCTGCCAGGTTAGTGAGTGTACTCACAATGACGCAGAGAAAGGCCGCCCCCATCCACATTTTATCTTTTTCAAGGTAAGACAGCAATCTCTTCACCGTCTCCTTGCTGTTCTTTGGTTTGCCGCCTCCCCTGGCCGCCATTCTGCCGGGTCCGTGTTTCTTCCTCGGTGAATCGGCAACACGGTTGCCGTAACGCCTTTTGAGGCTCTCTATTCTGTTCTGATCCATCATGCCAGCACCTCCTGTCCGTCCTTCGCTCCCGCTGCTGCCTGCGGCGCATTGCCGCCGTCCTCTTCGTCCCCGCTGTTCCTGCCGTATTGGGTTTCATATATTTCCCTGTATGCCTCGCAGGAACCGAGCAGCTCATTATGAGTGCCCATACCGATAATTTTGCCGTCATCGAGGACAATTATCTTATCCGCATCCTCGACCGAGCTGATTCTCTGGGCTATAATGAATTTTGTCGTGTCCTTCAAAGACGTACGGAATGCTTTTCGTATCTGCGCTTCCGTTGCCGTATCTACAGCGCTGGTGCTGTCGTCCAGAATCAGGATCCTTGGCTTTTTGAGAAGCGCCCTGGCGATACAGAGTCTCTGCTTCTGTCCTCCCGAAACATTGACTCCGCCCTGTCCCATCTCAGTATCGTATCCATGAACAAACGAAGTGACAAATTCATCAGCCTGGGCGCTCTTTGCCGCCTCTCTGACCGTCGCCATACCGGCTTCCTCATCACCCCATTTTAAATTTTCTTCAATCGTGCCGGAAAACAGTATGTTCTTCTGCAGTACCATTCCGACTCCTTCCCTCAGATTTTTCAGGGAGTAGTCCCTGACATCAATCCCGTCTATCAGCACCTGACCGGATGTGGCGTCATAGAGCCTCGGTATCAATTGAACCAGGGATGTCTTTCCGCTTCCTGTGGAACCGATGATTCCCACCGTCTCTCCGCCGTTTACCTGAAGATTGATGTGTTCCAGAACGTAATCACCGGCCTGGCCGTAAGAGAAACAGACATCTTTGAACTCCACACCGCCCTTTGTGACATGAGCGTCTTTTCTGGCCGCATCCGTATCCGTCAAATCAATTTCCGTATCCATTACCTCATTGATTCTCTTTACTGAGGCCATGGCTCGGGAACTCTGTAAAAACACCATTGACAGCATCATCAGCGACATCAGAATCTGTACTATATATGTGGTAAATGCCGTCAAATCTCCGACAGCCATACCGCCTCCGATAATAATATTTCCGCCGTACCAGACCACGGCGACTGTCGTCACATTCATCGCCAGCATCATTACCGGCATCGTCGCAATGACAATCCGCATGGCTTTTAAGCTGCTTTCCTTCAGGTCGGCGTTCATCTCCTTAAATTTTTTGCACTCATAATCTTCCCGGACGAAAGACTTAACTACCCGGACATTCGTCAGCACTTCCTGTATTCCGTTATTGAGGCGGTCCAGCTTTTTCTGCATAATCTCAAACCGCGGGAATGCCAGCTTCAGTATTGTCGCAATAGCCGCAGTAAGAAGCGGTATTACAATCAGAATAATTACCGCCAGCCGGGCATTCATCCAAAACGCCATAAACAGCGCTCCAATCAGCATCCCCGGCGCGCGAAGCATCAAACGCAGCCCCATCATCATAACATTCTGTACCTGCTGGATATCATTCGTCAGTCTGGTAACAAGAGAACCGGTGCTGAAGTCATCAATATTTTTAAAGGAAAACTGCTGGACCCTGGAAAATACATCCTTTCTCAGATCGCTGGTAAAGCTGATCGATGCTTTGGCTGAAAAATAGGCGCCCAGGATTCCTCCTGCCGCCATCAGCACGGTAGTTAAAAGCATCACAAGCCCAATCTTTATAATGTAACCGGCATCCCGCTGAGCCACTCCATTATTGATGATCATCGACATCAGTTTCGGCAGCATAATTTCCCCGAACACTTCCGTCAGCATCATGAGCGGCCCAATAATAAAGGCGCTGCGATACGGCCTGACATATTTCATATATTTTTTCATATTTTATTCCTCCAATTATTCCTGCCCTGTCTTTATATCACTTTCCTGGAAGAGATATTCCAAATTGAGGCGCACTTTATCCAGATACTCCTCAAACTGATCCAACTGCTCATCAGTAAAACCGGCAAAAAGAGCATTTTCCACCTTCTTAAATATCTTTTCGCTTACCTCCACAACCGCCTGCCCCTTGGGAGTAATGCATATCTGATTGTAGCGGTTATCATCCTTATCCGTCACGCGGCTGATATATCCTCCCTTTTCCATCTTCTTCAGGGAGACTGCAATCGTTGCCGTGGACACATGCTGGCGGTTGGCTATTTCCTTCTGCGAGGCGTTGGGAAACTTTGAAATAAACATCAGGATCTGATGTTGGCTCCGGTAAACGCCTGATTTGTTCAGCTCTCTTTCCAGGTACATCCTGTGCAGTTTATTAGCCATAATATATTTTTCTACCAGTTTCTGGTTGCGTGTCTCCGAACCATCATGAAAATTATCATTCATTCTTTTTCCTCCTTGTTAGCTCTCTAATAATTAACTATATGATAATTAGTTAGTTAACTTATGTCAAGTTAAATTTTTATGAATACATTTATGAGCCATTGAAGACGGCTGTAGTCTGTGATAAAGTATCCTTAACAATGTATGCTTAAACAGGGAACTATTGACAGAGACGCGCAGAATGTCTGTCAGATCGTATAAATAACGGCAATTCACCGGAATCTGATGAAAAAGAGGGGAAAGAAAATGAAGAAACTGTTTCATAATGAGTCTTTTAAAAAATATAACCTTATCAGTATCATCTGTACAGCGGTTCTGGCGGCGGCCGGCGTGTTCTCTTACCGCCGGCACACCCTCGCGCCGGAACGGACGGTGGAGAAAGTATTAGAAAATATCACTGCCGGTATTCCCGCCCAGACTTCGGATCTGGATGAACTGATCAAGCAATTTGAAACACAATACCAGCCGTATTTTACCAATGAGGCGTATAACCAGGCAGTCCAATTGCGGCAGTTCACTGCCTTCCACAATCAGACCCCTGATTTTGAAGGCTCTATCCATATCTCTTCTCCGGAATTTGAAACTCTGGATTCTTCTTTGGGGGATATCAGCCTGTATGGAACCTTTCAGGTTAACTTTACTCCTGTTGATGGTACCTCATTCACACAGAACTGGAATATTCAAGTCCGGCTGGTTCAGGAGGACGGCAGATGGCTGATACGTTATATGCGGCTGAAATTTAATAAAGCAGGTGAGGACGCCGCCGGGACGGCCAGCGGACGGGGTGGCGGGGTGGTTTTGTGAGTCTTTCGTCCCGGGGAAGATTGTTGTGGTGTAGGGCTGCGGGCGAAGATAAAGTCTGCGGAGCACGCTCCCGCTCTGTGAAATGCATCGCGCTGCTAAGCTCGGCAGGACCTCGCTAATCAGCGATGGATTTCAACGGCATCCGCAGACTTAATCTTCCCCTCCGCCCCAAGGGCAGGTTTTCGCCGGGACGAAAGACTCAAGGCCAAGGATATCGCCCGTCCGCTGGCCTGCGGCCGCTGATTGTCTCACGCGTTAAGTGCGGGGGCGG
>ERZ1036412.201-NODE-201-length-61526-cov-8.932602_pt1 | contig 61526 bp, 61 predicted proteins | sample MGYA00514218_ERZ1036412 | MGnify/ENA primary metagenome ERZ1036412 (study PRJEB33795, sample SAMN09464944) | human gut metagenome | host: Homo sapiens | place: USA: Stanford, California | collected 2016-11 | study: EMG produced TPA metagenomics assembly of the...
TACCTCCTCGTAGTCCTCCCTACATAAATGGCAGTTCTTCATCGATGCCATCCGGGATATTCATGAATCCATCTTCATCCGGATTTCCATACTGCGGAGATGTAGCAGGTGCCGGTCCGGCATTATCAGGAAGCGGTTTATCTTCCGGAACCTTTGCGTCTTTCAAGCCGTCAATGCTCCGGATCTGCTCGATCTTTGTCGCCCAGCGCTTCTTTCCATCAGCAGTCAAGAACTCTTCTCGTCCCATTACTGCTCCGAATTTCTTGCCTGCAAGCGTCTTTTCGTTCCCTTCTCTTCCCCATGGAAAGACAAATCCCGAGTTTGACCTTTCGATACTGGTCATCAATCCTTTGAAGAACGGCAGACTGGAACCGTCCATGATCTGCTTATGCACTCCCTTCCACTTTGCGCTGCTGTCCTGCGCCTTTGCTGCTTCAAACTGGGTACTGTAAAATCCTTTCTGCTCTCCTTCTGCAATATCAAACAGTATCGCGATCTGGTCTCTTCCATTCTGCGTCTTCACCATGCTCGCCTGTTTGATCACGCACACATAGCATCCAGCCGGGAGAGATGCGAACTCTCCCGTAAATGCCCGCGCTTCATCGTATCCCTGTGGTTTTACTATCATATCTGTTTCTCCTCGCTTTCTTTATTCTTGGGGTTTTCGATTCCGTAATATTCCCTGATAGTGTTATCCACCAGCAGAAGGTCATTGTCTATCTCTATCTCCGGAAACATGTCATCCGGTGATTTACTCACAGCTCCGTCCCTCGACTGGGTCACAAAGACGTAGCGTTCACCCTTAACAGCGCGCAGAATGATGGTAAACATGCCGGGAAGGCAGACTTTTTCGTCCAGCAGTTTCCCGATTGTTTTAGGCCCGATGTCTCCGAATTCATTGACATCCTCATGCATGATAACGTATACGATCCGGTCCTCCGGCACTTCATTGGAAATGCAATCAATCAGCCGGTAAAAATCATCCGCCAGCTGGTTGTACAGGCCAAACACTGCATTCCCTTTCCCAGTCGTACTGTGTCCATCCATAAATTGCTTCGTGATCAGGTATCCTGCATCATCAATCACGATAGATTTCGGCCACTGCTTGCTTTTAATAGCCGCCTTGATCTTTCCATAGTCAGTGCACACGTTTCCTGCAAGTTTTCCTTTGAAGGGCAGCGGCTTGTTTAATACACGGATAAGCCCGAAGTCCTTTCCAACACAGTTTTTCATGCTCCGGCTTTTTCCTGCGCCGGATTTCCCCATAATCAGAACTGGAATTCCCATTATCTTCCCTCCCCGATTTTGCTGAAATCAATCGCGGAAACAGCATCCATGATTTCTCTTACATCATCCCTAACCCCGTCAAGCGGTGTAAATGCATATGCTGAATGCTCGTTTTTATACAGCAGGATGCCTCCGGATTCGCTTACGGATGCCGGTCCGGATGGCGCATTCTCATCTCCCAGCTCGCTCAGGTCGATGATCTCGCAGCAGGTTTCCGGCACGGCCAGAATGCCTCCGGACGTATTCTGCTGCAGAAGCCGTACCTGGTAATGCTGGTCTTTTATGACGACCGGCGTGACCGTATAGGCAAATATGCATTTCCGTTTCATTTCCGGCAGATCATAGAAATCATTGTCTGCAATCTCGTACTGGATAGGCTCGTCTTTCTTCGCTTTAAAAGCGCATCCCTGCTTGGGCAGTTCCCCGGTATATTCCATTACGGCCGCCTTCAGCCAGTTCGGTATGTACCCATCCTCCGTCCATGTGATCCATCTTCCTCCGGCTACGACCAGGCCCTCATAGACCCGCCCTACCGTGAGCCCTTCCCATCGGAAGGAGCTCTTGATCAATTGCTTTAACTTCGTCTTATTCAAAAACATCCTATTTCCTCCTATATTCATTCTTGCTTTTTCGGATCGCCTCCGCCACCAGTTCTATGCAGATCTCGCATTCATGATAGGTCGGCTGGTAGAGATGCCGGCCATTGACCAGCTGCTCCGTTATCACGCTGGCCGTCTTCACGATCTGGTTCATGCGGTATGGAGGGATCCCATCCATCTTCTTTTCATCCATACGGCTACCTCACATAATAGGACTTGCTCCAGAATCCACTTTCATGCATGTGCTCTATCCTGCTCTTCCTGACGAATTGCTGGTAAGCTGCCCATCCATACCTGGCGATCTTTTCGCCACGATCTTCCATTATCTTCCGCACGAGCTCATCTGCCTGGCCTTCCGCATAGTAATAGCGATCATATACATCTACTATCTTCTCATTCTGCTTGATCCATGAGCCTATGTTATATCTGTATTTCAGATGCTTCTTGCCCCTGTGGTCCGATATCCTTATGTTATTGCACACCCCGCAGTCAAGCTTCAGGTATATGCTCGACGTTGAATAGGCATCATACCGCTGGATGATGACCTTCTCGTCAGCCAGGCGGCCTTGGATATAATCCGCAAGCCCGGCAATCCTGCTTCTCCCTCCCATGGCCATCACCGGATGTTAAGATGCTTTCCGTATGGTTCCAGTTTTGCCCACTCTACCTCTTTGTCTTTCAGAAGTTCGCGGACCGCATCCTTGTCCACAACCGGATCCTGCGGAATCAGATATTTGCCAGGTATCTCACCAAGGTTGTCCGTAATTACCAGCGGCTGTTTCCCGCCATTCGATGATACGGAAAAACTGAATAATTCTGTCTTGAACTTTGTCTTGCCAATGAACTCAAGGTTCGCCTGCAGGGTATCCTTCAGCCACTTCGCACGATTTTCAAGCGTCATTCTTCTTTTATGAATCCTGTCCTCTTCAGATTTGATTGCTTCCGCCTCTGCTGTCATCGTTTTGATGATCTTTGCGTAATTGTCAGCCTTGTCCTCGATCTCTCCTTCAATGGATTCCAGCGTGTCCAGAATCGTCTGCTCGTCCGTCTCGCCATCATAGAGCAGGTTCATTACCCCATCGTACTGTTCTGTTAGTTCATATAATTTCATACTTATTTCTCCTTTCCCTTCTCCTGTGATAATCTCAGATACAATGTTGCCAGCAGATTCCCGTTCGTCGTGTTCTGCAGCGTCAGGTATTTCTCTACCGCATCGAGGTATCCCTCCGTCAGCACGATCGCGAATGCATGCCTGATCGCCCTCTCTACCCTGGAAGGCGTGTCCCCGCTCATCTCGGACAGCCTGCGGTACACCTCCCCTGTCTTTCCGGGCTTCCATGACGGGTCCTCTTCAAGCAGGGCCATTGCTTCCGCTATGTAATGGAATCCCTTGACGTTCGCCGGCATGCCCATCTCTATCAGAGCATTGATTGCCTTATTTTTCATTTGTATTTACCTGCCTTTCTGTGCTATACTCTAATTGGTTGATTACGAGAGTGCTTACGCCTTGCCGGCTTATGTAAGCGCTCTTTCAGTTTTTCGTGTAGAATACGCCACCGTCTATCGACAGTTCGGTTACTCCGTCAGACTTGACTTCAACGTTATAATGCCTGTCATCCTCGTCGATGTAGGTCGCCCACGCAAGGCCGCTATCCGTGGCCGCAATGCTTACCACGTCCATTCCGGCCTGCGAGACGAGCCTTGCGATCTCTTTCAGGTGCGGCTCTATCTGCAGCCCGAGGTCCATCCATCTTTCCTTCGTCAACTCTCCCGCCTCCTTCCTAGAATAACGGCCCCGCCATCCGGCAGTAGACCAGCACTACTATGATGATCCCCGCGCCCGTTGCCAGACCGATGAGAAATCCTGTAATTAGATCCTTGATAAACTCCTTCAATGTCTGCCTCCTATACAGCCTCTTCATTGATCTCGACTACCTTCTGTTTAAAGCCGCAGAGTTCCATAATTTCATCTGGCCCAAACTTCGGCACGTACTTCCTGGCGTTGCGATCGGCCAATTGCTTCTCGTACTTCCAGAAATCAATAAATGCATATACATTAATCGCTCCACCCAAAATCGTATATCGGTTATATCTCCCAGCCTCGATTTCTCTTTCGATTCCACGAACCTTCTTATCCACGAAGGCTCTTGAAACCTGGAACTCTTCCATTAGTTGCTTCTTGCGCATATATGGATATCCGTGTATTTGTTCCATAATTAGCATTTCCTCACCTCCCTCCTATCCTGTTTTTGCATTTTCAGAATCATCAGATTTCTTATCCAGTGCGTCTCTTGCTTTTAGGACCTCCGAATTGCTTTTTATGATCTGAAGACTCTGCTCATCCAGATGTTTTAAGTTTTCTACTGTCTCACTTATCATTCTCCTTGTTTTCTCTGACACAATATCCCTCCTTTTCTTTTTTTGTGGTATAATCTTCCTATCAAATAGAAAGGAAGAAAACACTATGAACCAGACTGATTACGACTTCTCTCATGCTATGGACATGATTCAGGATGCTACAGATGAAATGCAAAATAGGATAGTATCCGGAATCATTTCCGAGCAAGAATATAAGGGTATGCTCGAAGATTGCGTATTTGAAACGCGCGATATTCTTCGCAAAATGCAAGAAGACTCTGAACGAGAATCCAAAATCAGCCGTAGACGTTTTTGGATTAGTTTAGTTGTTTCTTTAATTGCCGCAACTGCTGCTGTAATATCAGCACTTCCTTATATATTGCCTTAATATGTCTGACAAACAAAATCTGATTAATCGCTATCGAAACCACAGCCACAGCCATTGCTATCATAGATATTGTTGTTAGCATTACTTTTTCACCCTCCTTCCATCCTTGTTTTGCTGCTTGTTTTTATTTCATTTGCAATATAATAATATTACATTTGTGTTATAATGTCAACAGTTTTTATTAAATAAATATTGCAATTGCGATATTTTTATGGTAGTATATGCTTATCAGAAAAGAAAGGAGGTTGCAATATGGGTAATACCAAAAACGATAGAGTCCGTGAATTACGGCGAGAAGTGGGCATGACTCAGAAAGAATTTGGAGAAAAGATAGAGGTTGCCCAAACATACCTTTCGCAAATAGAAAACGGAGACCGAGATTTAACAGATAAAATAGCAAAAATAATATGTTTGCAAAGTTGGAATGGTAAGACAGTTCGGGAAAACTGGCTCCGGACCGGACAAGGCGAAATGTTTATCCCGCTTCCCGAAGAAGATGAAATTGCCATTTATGTGGAAGAATTGCTTGCAGATGACGGCAGCAATCCACTATATGGAATTATTAAGGAGATAATGCATACATATAAAGAATTGGATCCAAAATCGCAAGAAGTCATATGTGATTTCAGCGGAAAATTACGAGATAATTTAGCAAAAGAAAAAAGAGAAGGCTAATCCCTTCTCTTCCGGAGCAAATGTCTATGTATGATGGTATATAGTTGTATTAGGAATCTGATATCTGATTCATCTAATTCATCAATCATAGACTTAATAATTTTTAGGTAATCATTTTTATTCATTTGTACGACCTCCATTCCCCACAGAAGCAAAACGCAAACGCACGTTCGAAATTCCTTATACAGATAATATACTACCTTTCTTGTAAAATATCAATTAAAAGATTCGAACATTCGTTCTTTCCATGTTGGCTGAGAAACTTTCTGCACTTCTATATAATTAAACACATGGAATTTTTAAAACTGATGGGAAATTGGAGATTCGTCCCAGATCTGGGACACTTATTTGTAAGGAGATTCTATTAGGTCAGTAATGCGAACATTAAGACCTTTGGCAAGCGCCTCCAAGGTGTCGGCTGTCGGCGATACGTCACCATTTCTAATTCTGCCAATACTAGAACTAGATATGCCGCTCATCCTCTCCACCTGACGCGTAGATAAGTTTTTCTCGGTCATGATCTTATCTAATAGTATCTTCATAAATTATATTGTACATGAAAAATACTGGCAAAATACAGGCAAATACTGGTAACTACGCCTAGGCGTTTTTATAAGATTCTCAATAAGGTACAAAAGATGGAGGAAAATGTTATGAAAAAGAAAATCATGGCTATCTTATTGATAGCAGTAACGGTACTGTCAATGACAGCGTGCGGTGCAGGATCGTCTGAATCAAAAAAAGAATTTGATGAACCAAAAGAAAAAGAATATGTAGACGTAAGCGAAATCAATAATGTATTTTCTGATCCAGACAAATACGAAGGAAAATATATCCAATTAACAGGAAAGATTTTTAGCGGACCAGATAAGGATGAAGATTACGTTGCTTATCAAGCATGGCACGATATTGCAAATTCTGACAAAGATTTTATATTTGGATTGGAAAACGATGACTCTTTCGCAATTGACGATTATGTCTCGATTGACGGAGTGATCACAGGTACATTCGAAGGCGAAAATATAATGGGTGGAACCATAACATGCCCAATGATCCATGCGGATACCGTAGAAAAATTGTCTTATATAGATGCGGTTGTTCCAACAATTAGCGAAATCATACCAGAGAATGCAGTTGCAGAACAAATTGGGGTCTCCCTCAAGGTTGATAAGATTGAATTTGCAGAAAAAGAAACTCGTATATATTTAACAGAAACTAACAGTTCATCCGATAAATTTAGTTTTAGCGTGTATGACATAAAAATTATACAGAACGGACAGCAAATTTCCCAAGATTCCTCTTCCACGTCTATGTATAATGGAAATTATGCGGAATTACCTTATGATATTTTGCCAAATTCGTCATCTTCAGGCGTCTTGGTATTTCCAGCAATAGATAGTTCGGCAAGTTTTCAAATATATGCCGAGGGATACAGCGATAATTGGGAGTTAGAATTTGCTCCATTCACAATTGATATTTCAGCACAATAAATTAAAAACCGCCCGGTGCTACCAACACCGAACGGCTTGACATATACCCGAAGATATACGCATCTATAACGGATATATTGTATCATCTTCGGTGACGGTCTGCAATAGTACAGGCTGTTATTTTTATACCTAAAAAGGAGGATGATATTATGTGGGCAGAACAACAAAGCAATGGAAAAGTAAAATTTATTGAGCGTTATGTCAATCCAATGACAGGCAAGACTGGTAAGGTATCGGTCACGATGGAAAAAGATAATCGTTCAGCAAGAAAAGCTGCCGAAAAGGTTCTTGAGCAGAAGATTGAACAAAAGTTGAAGGAACTTACGTCCAGCACCGCTCCCGAATCGGTTACCCTGCAGGATCTTGTAGACGCCTACCGTGCCGAACAGAAAAGGACGGTCAAAGCATCAACATACCGGCGCAACTTTTTCTACGGGAATGCAATGTTAGAGACGCTTGGCCCTGACACACTAATAGACAGGCTCACGGCCAAGTACATACGGGATAGGATGTACGCCCGGGACGCAAAAAACAGCACTATTAACGAACTTTTGAAGCGCACGAAGGGAATACTAAGATGGGGGTATAAGAATGACTATATCGCGGATATAGCGTTTCTAAATAAGGTGTCTCCACTTCCGGACATATCGTATAGGGAAAAGATCGAGGACAAGTATCTTGAGACAGAAGAATTTAAGCGCTTGATAAGCGCCATGGAAGTAACAAAATGGAAACTTCTCACCGAATTTCTCGGGCTGTCAGGCATCCGAATCGGCGAGGCCCTATCGCTGGATAAGCGAGATGTAGATTTTAATGACAGATGCATCCACGTTACTACAACCTACGATACTAACAACCTGATAGATACGGCTCCAAAGTCTCCCTCATCATATCGCGACGTATACATGCAGGATGATCTATACGACGTGTGCAAGCAGATATCAACCTACATGCTACGGCAGTCCTTGGTCAACGGATATGGCAAGAGCCCCGTATTCTTCCAGGGAGAAGACGGCGAACGAGCAAATTATGCGGCTTATAATAAGTACATCAAAGAGAACGGCCGCCGCATTCTCGGCAGGGAAAAGATTACCGCCCACATACTCCGCCACACCCATACATGCATGCTGGCCGAGAACGGGGTGCAGTTAGAGACGATCACCCGCCGCCTTGGTCATGAGGATAGCAAAATCACCAAGCAGATATATTTGCACATAACAAAAAAGATGCGTCAAAACGATAATGATCAGATCGCTTCCGTAAAAATTATGTAATGCCCTCTTTTTTGCCCCTTTTTCATTTTGTGAAATAAAAAAATCTGCTAAACGCCTGTATTTCAAGGCATATAGCAGATTCGTTCAGTGACTCCCAGGGGAATCGAACCCCTGATTCCAGCGTGAGAGGCTAGCGTCTTAACCGCTTGACCAGGGAGCCATCTCATATCGTACTTGCCTATTATAGCAAACAAATACAAAACAGGCAAGTACTTTTTACATATTTTTTCAATTTTTTTATCCGAATATCATGCTTGCATATCCCTGGATAAAAATGAACAGCACGATCACCGGAAGCACAAACGTAAGATAGAATCTTACTCCCCTGTTTTCCGGCACTTTCAGGCCTTTTCCCGCATTGGCTTCCTTAATAAAGTTGTCCCATCCCCAGCCATATCTGGTCACGCAGAACAATAGGTACACCAGGGAGCCCAGCGGAAGCAGGTTATTGCTTACAAGGAAATCTTCCATATCCATAATATTCTTGCCGCCGATCGTAAATCCTGCCCAGTCCGTCATTCCCAGAACGCACGGAATGCCAAGCAGAATCAGCAGCACGCCATTGATGGCAACCGACTTCTTCAAGCTCCATCCCCACAGATCACGTCCATACTGGATAATATTCTGGAACACGGCAATGATCGTAGATAATGCGGCAAATGTCATGAAGAGGAAGAACAAGGTTCCCCACAGCCTTCCCCCCGCCATCTCGCGAAATACATTGGGAAGCGTCACGAACACCAGCCCCGGCCCCTGTCCTGGATTGACGCCGAACGCAAAGCATGCCGGGAAGATAATCAGGCCTGCCACGACTGCCACAAACGTATCGAGAGCAGTTATGCTCACCGCTTCGCCCGCAAGGCTTCTCTCTTTGCCGATATAACTTCCGAATATGGCAAGAGAGCCCGCGCCTACGCTGAGGGTAAAGAAGGCCTGTCCCATGGCGGCGAATACTGCTTCTTTGATTCCGCTTTCTGCCATCTTCCCAAAATCCGGAAGGAGATAGAACTTCAGTCCATCCACGGCCCCCGGAAGCGTTACGGCTCTTACAACCAGCACGACCATAATCACAAGAAGGCTTGACATCATAATCTTCGTTATCAATTCCACGCCCTTTTGAAGCCCCATGGAGCAGATCAGAAGTCCGATCACAGAGATCAGAATCATCCAGAATAGCATCTCATTGCGGTCTCCGGTCAACCGACCGAATATATTCTCTACCTGCTTCGTATCCGCCCCCTTAAACTCTCCCTTCGCCATCTTCACAAAGTAAGCCAGCATCCAGCCTCCGATGGTGGTATAAAACATCATCAAAAGGTAGTTGGCAGCCATAGAAAAATACCGGAATATGTGCCACTTGCTTCCTTCCGGCTCCAATGCATTAAAGGACATGGCAGAACTTTTCTGGCTGCCTCTTCCTACTGAAAATTCCATAACTACTATTGGGAGTCCCAGAATCAGCAGGAAGAACAGATACATCAGCACGAATGCCCCTCCTCCATATTCTCCTGTTATGTACGGGAAACGCCATACATTTCCAAGCCCGATCGCACATCCTGCCGAGATCAATATGAACCCCAGCCTGGAAGAAAACTTCTCTCTCTTTTCCATACTCTTATCCTTTTCTTACTCTATCATTTTTACAGATTCATCTTGGGTATCTTCCAACAGTTCCGGATTAGACATCAGTTCCCTGATATGCTCCTCGGGAACCATAATCCGAAGCTGCCTGTTCAGGTTCTCAACCGTAACCTCATCGTGGGCGCCTCCAAATTCGCCGTCCAGCGTCCATGGAATCTCTTCCAGGGATTCAAAAGTAATGCGCCCGGTCTTGAAAGAATACATATGCTTGGTATCCACCTGCTCGATGAGAAGGGATGCCACGATCTCCTGCAAGGCAAGCGGATTCTTCGGCGTCTTAATCAATGTAACCTCGAACAGGCCGTCATCAAAGACCACCTGCTTGCCTATCATGTTGCGGAAGCCGCCTACCGACCGTGAGTTGGTCACCATTCCGAAGATGAATTCATCTTCCAGCGTCTCCCCATCGTGGGTTACCTTGATTCGGTAGGACGGCACATTAAACAGACGCTTTGTTCCCTCCAGCACATACGCCAGATGCCCCAGCACATTCTTCATCTCCTGCTTCGTCTGATAGGAAACATCCGTAAAAAGGCCGAACGCCGCAATATACACGAAGATATCATCATTAAATTTTCCCACATCGCAGGGAAACAGCGTGCCATTCACCGCATTATCCGCTGCCCGAAGAAGTCCTTTCGGGATATGCAGGCTATTGGCAAAATCGTTGGTTGTGCCCGTTGGGATATAGCCGATGGGCTCCCGCTTGTCTCTCTGCATCATCCCGGTTACCACTTCGTCAATGGTTCCGTCCCCGCCACTGCACACTACCAGATCATATTCGTCCGAATCGTACTCTGACACCTTCCTGTATGCGTCCCGGTATGACTGGGTGGGATAGGCCACCACTTCATAGCCCGCCTTTACGAATATGTCAATAATATCCGATAGTTTTGGCTTCAGAAGTTCCTTCCCCGCATGTGGATTATAGATAAACAGAAGACGTTTCATGATTCGTACCCCTCTTTCTTCCAAGTTCTTTTTCCTATATCATAAAAAGGGCATCCCCCTGCCCTTTTTACGTTGCTTGATTATGTATTATTTCCGGGTAGTCAGGAAACCTTCTACGCCGGCAACTGCCTCCTTTTCATCTTTTCCCTCTGCTACTACAGTAATGTCCTCGCCTTCCTGCAGGCTCAGGCTCATCATCCCCATAATACTCTTCGCATTAATCTTCTTATCCTCCATCTCAATGTATACCTGGCTTGCATACTGGCTTGCTTCCTGTACCAGATGCGCAACCGGACGGTCTTCCATTGCCATGTTCTTTTTAATAGTAACAGGTTTCTTAATCATAACGAATTGCTCCTCCTTACTGTTCCCTTAACTTTTCTGCTATTTCACTTAATTTCCTTAGTCGGTGGTTCACTCCGGATTTCCCTATCGGATTCTCCAGAAGCCCTCCAAGTTCCTTCAACGTTGCATCCGGATATTTCAGACGCGTAAGGGCGACGTCTTTTAATCCATCGGGCAACTTGTCAAAACCGATGTTGTCTCTTATATATATGATATCCTCCATCTGCCTGACCGAGGCAGAGACGGTTTTGTTAATGTTGGCTGTCTCACAGTTGACCTTGCGGTTGACGGTATTGCGCATCTCTTTCATGATCCTGACATTTTCCAGTTCCAGCAAGGCCACATGGGCCTCCATAATGTTCAATACGTCTACGATCTGCGATCCTTCTTTTAAATATACCACATAGGATTTCTTCCGCTTGACAATCTTGGCATCCATCTCGAAACTGTTGATCATATTTCTTAAATACTCCGCCTGCTTAAGAGTCCCGCATACAATCTCAAAATGATAGGACTTATCCGGATCGCTCATGGAGCCGGAGGCAATGAATGCGCCGCGGATATATGCGCGCTTGCAGCATACGGCCTGTACAATAACATTCTCCACCGCCAGAAGTTCTTCTCCCTTGGCGCGGATATAATAACTGCAGCTTCCTTTGGCTGTATTCCTGCGAATCGCGATATCAGTACTTATATTAAATGTTTTTCCCAATAATGTAAAGCATTTTCTTGCAACTCCATCATTTTCCGTGTGAAGTTTCAATATGCAGCTCCCATAGCCATCTTTCTCAAAAGAGCCGGACATATGGACAAGCGCAGACAGTTCCGCAAGATTGCAGTGTCTTGCCTTTGCATAATGCTGTGCTAGTTCTTCCTTTATCTTTCCTGAAAATGACATTTTACGCTCCTACTTTGCCTTTGTGATCGCATCCTTCCCGATATCCCGGTGCTCGATGCGGATTCCATAATTCTCATTCTTCAGCAGGGCCTCGTACAACTCGTTTGCCAGCGTCACCGAACGGTGTTTTCCGCCGGTGCAGCCAATTCCGATCATCAGCCGGGTCTTTCCTTCCCGGATATAATTGGGGATCAGAAACTCTACCATATCCACCAGTTTCTCCATAAATTCCGAGGCATTGCCATTGTTCATGACATAATCCCTGACTTCTCTATCATTGCCGCTTTTGGGGCGTAATTCTTCTATATAATAAGGGTTTGGCAGAAAGCGCACGTCAAACACCAGATCGGCCTCCGCCGGGATCCCATATTTGAATCCAAACGAAAGCACGGATATATAGAGGTTCTTATACTCTTTATTCCGGACAAATATCTTGTTCAGTTCTGCCTTAAGTTCTCTGGTCAGCATGTTGCTGGTGTCCACAAGGTAGTCAGCCCGCTTCCTTAGAAAAGCCGTCCGCTCCCTCTCCTTTTCAATGCCTTCCCTGACCGGGGCATCATTTCCTGAAAGCGGATGGCTTCTGCGCGTCTCCTTATACCGTTTGATCAATACGTCATCCACGCATTCCAGATACAATATCTCGTACTTCATGCCAGCCACATCCAGCTGGCCCAGAACCTTCTCCAGTTCCGAAAAACTCTGACCGCTCCTGATGTCCACCCCTATGGCCGCTTTGTTGATCTCCGTTCCCGGTACCCTCAGCAGATCTGCCATCTTAGGAATCAGAGGCACCGGCAGATTATCCACGCAGAAATATCCCACGTCTTCCAGCATTTTAAGCGCCGTACTTTTGCCTGCCCCAGACATCCCCGTCACAATCACAAATCTCATCTTAGAACTCTCCCAGTCTCTTTACTTCCGGCTCCAGCCTTACGCCGAACTTTTCTTCTACCTGCTCTGACACCTTACGCATCAGTTCCGCCACATCCGCAGCTGTCGCATTGTCCTTGTTGATCACGAAGCCGCAATGCTTCATAGACACTTGGGCGCCGCCTACGCTAAAGCCCTGAAGTCCCGCATCCTGTATCAGTTTCCCGGCAAAATATCCCTCCGGCCTCTTGAAGGTGCTTCCGGCGCTGGGATATTCCAGCGGCTGCTTTGTGATCCGCTTCTCCTTCAGTTCATCCATCCGCGCCTTGATTTCCTCTTTTTCACCTTTTTGAAGACGAATCACCGCCTCCAGAACGATATAGCCTTTCTTTGCAATTATGCTGGTCCGGTATCCCAGTTCCAGCTTCTCATCCGGTATGGCCAGCACTTCTCCTTCTGGCGTAAGGACTGTCACTTCTCTTAGCACATCCTTCATCTCTTTGCCATAAGCCCCTGCGTTCATTACGCAGGCGCCTCCCAGCGCTCCGGGTATCCCGGCGGCAAACTCGAATCCGGCAAGCCCGGCTTCCAGAGCCTTGCTGGCAATGGCTGAAAGAAGCGCGCCTGCCTGGGCCTTTACCAGTTCTCCTTCTATCTGTATCTGGCTCATCTCTTTGAATATCTGTATGATCACTCCCCGGAATCCTTGATCGGACACCAGAAGATTGCTTCCATTTCCTACTATATAATAGGGGATCTCCCTCTCCTTGCACAGCCCGACGAGCCCCTGTACCTCCTCTGCTGTCTTCGGCTGCACGAAGAACTCTGCCGGCCCGCCTACCCGGAATGTGGTATGGTTCCTCATCGGCTCTTCAATCTGTATTTGTTCCTTCGATATAATATTTAATAATTCCTGATAAAAATCCTGATTCATATCATACTCCATCTCTAACATTATATACTACTTAATTTCTCCGTACATCATACACTAAATGACTTACAAATTCAACGCACTCTTGCAAATTCCCCATAAATGCGGTATATTAGTGCCAAGTAATTTAAAAATAAAAAAGGAGTGAACTTATCAATTGGACTCGAGTGACGTCACACAACTCATTATCCTACTAATTCTACTGGGGCTGTCTGCATTCTTTTCATCTGCAGAAACAGCGCTTACAACTGTAAACAAGATCCGCATCCGCAGTTTGGCTGAGGATGGGAACAAACGGGCAAAAACGGTGCTTAAGATTACCGACGATTCAGGCAAGATGCTCAGCGCTATCCTGATCGGCAACAACATCGTCAATCTGTCCGCCGCCTCCCTCACCACCAGCCTGGCATACAGTTTTGGCGGTTCCATGGTGGCAATTGCCAGCGGAATCCTGACCGTGCTGATCCTTCTCTTTGGAGAGATAACGCCGAAGACCATGGCAACCATCCATGCGGAAAAGATGGCACTTATCTACGCGCCGATCATCAGCATCTTCATGAAGGTCATGACGCCGGTCATCTTTATCATCAACGGACTATCCATCGGAGTGCTGTTCCTTCTGCGTGTCGATCCGAACGCAAAGAACGACCTTATGACTGAGACAGAACTGCGCACAATTGTAGATGTAAGCCATGAAGACGGAGTCATTGAATCCGATGAAAGAGAAATGATATATAACGTGTTCGATTTAGGCGATGCCAAGGCAAAGGATGTCATGGTGCCCCGCGTGCACGTGACTTTTGCAGATGTCAACAGTACCTATGAAGAACTGCTTGATATTTTCCGCGAAGACAAATTCACAAGGCTTCCTATTTTTGAAGATACTACCGACAATGTTGTTGGTACTATTAATATGAAGGACTTGCTCTTATATGACAATACAAAGGAATTTCATATCCGGGATATTTTGAGGGAGGCTTATTTTACCTATGAATACAAGAGCATCTCGGAATTGCTGGTGGAGATGCGCCAGGCTTCTTTCAACATCGCCATCGTTCTGGACGAGTACGGCGAGACCGCCGGCCTGATAACGCTGGAAGATATCCTGGAGGAAATCGTCGGCGAGATTCACGATGAATATGACGAGAATGAGGAAGACTTCGTCCAGGAAGTAACCGAGCGCGAGTATATTATCGAAGGCTCCATGAATCTGGACGACTTAAACGATCGGCTGGATCTGGATCTTAATTCGGAGGAATACGACTCCTTGGGCGGCTTTATCATCGAGAGGCTGGACCGTCTGCCAGAGGCGGGCGACAGCATCGTGACCGAGGAAGGAATCCGCATGGTCGTAGAAAAACTGGACAAGAACCGGATTGAGAAGGTACATGTCTACCTTCCAGAGCCCGTTATGGAAGAAACTCATACAGATGACTAAGAATCACAAGAACGGCATAGCCTTTTCGCTATGCCGTTCTTTTATATCCTGATATGTCCTTATTATTCTTGGTCTTTTACTTCTTCCCCGGCAAGCTTCAATATATCTTCAATCTCCGCTTCCGTGATTCCCAGCCTGTCCGCCACTTCCTCGACGCTTACTTTCCGCCCTAACTCCTCGCTCATGCCCTTGATCGTCTCGTCCAGTTCGGACACTCTCTCCACCATCTTCTTATCCTGACGCCTGGTCTCAGTCTGGGATTCCAGGAGCGCCTGCATCCCGGCGCGCACCGCTTCCATGACAGCCTCTTCATCCTCCTGCCCTTCCTTACACTCATCAAGCGCCATCATCAGGCTGATGTTGCCTTCCTGAATCATATCTCCGACAAATATCTCCACGTGATGCATCTTCAATGCCTCGTCCACGACCTTTGGAAGATAATAGGACATCCGCGCTTCGTCAAGGCTCTTTCCCTGCATCTGGTCAATATCCTTTAAGTATTCCTCAATATAGGACTGTTCTTCATTGCTAAGGGATGCCGGTTCCTCTTTTCGTTCCTTGACTGTGCCGCTTTTGGGGACATAGCCGGTTACCGCTATCTTTTGTGCCAGAAGATACTCGCATACCAAATCTACCTGCTCCTGGGAAAGGCGGTCTTCTTCAAAGTACAGTTCCACGTCCTCAAGCGCTATCTTGCCGCCCCGCTCCCGGGCCGCGCTAAGTATTCCGCTTAATTTTTCTTTAAATTCCAATCTATCAGCCATGCTTCATTCCTCCAGTACTTATTTCTATTGGAATATATTATCATAGTTATCTGCCCTACGTCAAAAAAAGAGCTGCTTTTGGCAATCCAAAAACAGCCCTGGTCTCCTGTGCATGATAGATATTCCTTAGACTTAGCGGACAATAACCGTTGGATATCCTGCCCGCTTCAGACGCCTTTCCATTTCCGCGGCTTCATTCAGATTGTTGAATCCCCCAACCTGGACCCGCAGATACGGTCCGGAGTCATCAATAAACGCCGGGTAGTCCTGCTCCAGAAGTTCATTCAGCAGCCGCTCCGCATACCTGCGGTTTCTAAAAGCGCCTACCTGGACCCGATAATAATCGTTCTGTATGACTCCCACCGATTCCAGGGTATCCAGAATCCCTGATGCGATCGCCTGCGCAATATCATCAAAGTTATCGTCAAACAGCCGGTTATCCACATTCGAGTCGATAAATCCTACTTCTACCAGCACTGCCGGCATCCGGGTCCTTCTAAGCACCACCAGATTTGGCCGGGCTTTTACTCCCAGGTTCACGAAGCCGATCGCCTCCAGCTGGTCATTGATATCCTGGGCCATCTGATATTTGATCCCTGACAGGTCGTACACCAGGCTTTCTACCCCAAAAACCTCATTGTCCGTAGGAAACGAGTTCCTGTGAATGGATATAAAAAAGTCCACTCCTGCATTGTTTGCCTTCATAGCCCTTTCATAAGGCGACGTATACACGTCGGTTGTCCTCGTATACTCCACATCCACTCCGTTATTCTGGAGAATCTCTCCAATTGCCAGAGTCAGCCGCAAAGTATCATCTTTCTCCTGCCGCCCGTTAAAGACTGCGCCCGGATCCCGCCCGCCGTGTCCTGCATCCAGCATAATTGTATATGGCATAATCTGTCTCCCTTCACAACATTCTATATTAAAGTATGCAGGCAGGGCTGTCTTGTTGAGCGCGGGGGATAAAAAGAGCCGGTATATCTTTCTTTACCGGCCTGTCCTCTATCTTTTTCACGATCAGCGTATCAATACGCGTCTTCGCTTTTTATCCGATCTTTTGAATCTCTATCTTCCCATACAAAGATTCCATATCTTCCTTTACAAAATACCCGGTCTCCTCGCGCATTGCCGCCGCAGCGGATATGGCGCTTGCCTTCCTCAAGGTATCTTCAATTCCAAGCCCCTCGCTAAATCCGAGGGCGAAGCCTGCAATCATAGAATCCCCGCAGCCAACCGTATTAACCGCGTCGATCTTAGGCACGACGGCCCGGTAAACACCGTCTTCGCATACGCACAGCGCGCCGTCCCCTCCCAGGGAGATGACCACCACTTCGATGCCTCTTCCATGGAGTTCTTTGGCAGCCTCGATGATCTCTTCGATCTGGCTGCAGTCTTTGCCGGTCAGCATCCGAATCTCATCAATGTTCGGCTTGATCATGGTCGGGCACGCCTCAATCCCGCGTTCCAGCAATTTCCCGCTGGTATCAAGAATCACCTTTTTTCCGGCATCCTTTGCAATCTTGATCAGATGCTGATAGGTATCGCTTTTCAGCCCCTTTGGCACGCTTCCTGACATGGTTACCACGTCCGCGTCTGCCACAAGGCCGGAGAAGTGTTCCAGGAATCCAGCAAACTCCTCTTCTGTCACCTGGAACCCAGGTTCCAGAAACTCCGTCTGCACCTGGTTCTTTTCATCCCAGATATTGATGCAGGAGCGGCTCTCCGCGTCCAGACGGTAGAATGCGCTCTCTACCCGGAAGTCTTTCAGGGACTCCGTGATATAATCGCCGGCATGGCCGCCTACAAATCCTGTCGCAACAACCCTGGCCCCGGCGATCGCCGCAGGCTTAGAGACATTAAGCCCTTTCCCTCCCGGCGTATAGGCGCACGCTTTCATACGGTTTACCTCGCCTACCTGGAATTCTTCTACTACATAACGCTTATCAATGGCTGCGTTTAACGTAACTGTAAGTATCATGGCGACCTCCTACTCTTCATTCACAAGCAATACTTTGCCCTTCACAAGCCCGGGCGTCTTGAACATCTGGAAGGCTTCCTGTGCCTGGCTCATGGGCATCTTCTTATAGATGAAGCCCGGATCGAATTTCAACTGTCCGGTTGCAAAATAGTGAGCCGTAAGTTCCCATTCCTTTCCCGGGAACGGAGAACTGTAAGACATCCAGGACCCCGTCAGTTTAAATTCCTTGCGGTTCATATTCTCCCACATCTCTGGCGTGAAAGCAAGGTCTACATGAGGCGTTCCGATAAAGCATACATGCGCCTTATTGGCTGCCAGTTCAAATGCCATATGCATGGTTGGAACCTGGCCTGCCGTCTCGAATACATACGCATAGCCCTTTCCCTTGGTAAGCGCAAGCGCCTGCTCCATATAAGATTCCTTCGTAGTATTGATGACTTCATCCGCTCCGAGCCTTAAGGCCAGGTCCAGCCGCTCGTCGCTGATATCGAATACTACTACCTTCTTGGCGCCAAATATCTTGGTCCACTGCATGGTGAACATTCCGATGGTTCCCCCGCCGAGCACGGCCACATATTCGCCGCCCTTGTAATCATTCTGGATCACGCCATGGAGCGCGACCGTAGATGGCTCGAACATTGCGCCCTGCTCATAGGATACAGATTCATCGAATACTACCGCATTCTGCTCCGGGATCACCACATAGTCCGCATTGCTGCCCTGCTGCCTGGAGCCGATGAAACTGTAATGCTTGCAGAGGGAGAAGTTTCCATTCTGGCAGTCATCACATTTCATGCAGGGAAGCAGCGGCGCGCCTGACACTCTGTCTCCTACCTTTACCTTGGTCACGCCTTCTCCCACTTCTACGACATCGCCGGAAAATTCATGCCCAAGCACGATCGGGTAGAAGTGTACCCCGTTATGAAGAACCCTGGGGATATCAGATCCGCAGATGCCGGAGGCCTTTACCTTGACCTTTATCATTCCCGGCCCTGCCTGCGGCTCCTCATAATCCAGATACTGCACGTCCTCATTTGCACATACGACTGCTGCTTTCATTTCTATTCTTCCCCTTTCTGTCTCATCAGATCTTTCAAATTCTCATACAGTTTCAAATATACTTTATAATTCTTGTCATAGGCTGCCCACACTTCCGGATTTGGCTCATGCTGCCGCTTTATGACTACCGTCCGATCTACCGCTTCTTCAAAATCCTTGTACATGCCTACGCCTACGCCGGCCAGGATGACTGCCCCCAGCGTGGTGGCCGTATCGGAAGAAGGAACGATGATCTTCTTGCCCGTGACATCAGACTTCATCTGGGTCCACAGAAGAGAGTTCGCGGAGCCGCCCATAGAGCGCAGCTCGCTGACTGTGGCTCCGGCTTCCAATGCCACGTCCAGGTTATGCTTTAAGGATAAGGCTACGCCTTCCATTGCCGCCCTTACGAAATGTCCCTTTGTCTTGCTGAAGTCCAGCCCATAATAGACGCCCTTGGCATATGGATCCCAGATGGGCGAACGCTCGCCTGACATGTAGGGAAGGAATACCAATCCGTCGCTTCCCGGCGCCACCTTTTCCGCCAGTTCGTTAAAAAGATCCAGGGAACTCTTTCCCAGTTCTTTTCCCTTCACCCTCTCGTAATCGGCAAATTCGTGTTCCAGCCAGCGCATAACGCCTCCTCCGCCTACGGTTCCTCCCTGCAGTATCCACTGCCCGGGCGCCGCATGGTAGCTTAGGATCAGGCGCTTGTCTGCCTTATAGGTATCCATGCAGATGCTCATTCCGCCTGCCTGGCCGCCCTGCTCCTGGGTCTCCCCCGGATGGATGACTCCGGCTCCTAACGTACCGCATGCCGCGTCCAGAGCTCCCGCGACTACGGGAATCCCCTCTATCAGCCCGCATTCTTCGGCCGCCTGCTTAGTCACCGTTCCGACTACGGCATGGCTTGCGTAGATCTCCGGCAGGATATCCGGATTAATCCCCAGTTCCTTGCACATATCCATGTCCCATTCGCCGGTCCGCATACGGAAGCAGTGGTGCCCATATCCCTGGGATAATTCCTGGGTCACCTCTCCGGTCAGCTTGAATGCGATATAACTGTTGGACTGCAGGATCTTATCCATCTTCTTATATACATCCGGAAGGTTCCTCTGATACCAGAGAATCTTTGGCGTCGTATAGGATGGCTTGAACGGATTGCCGCACACTTCGAAGATACGATCCTCCCCGATACGCGCGCCTACCTCTTCGCAGATGTCAGCTGCCCTGGTATCCATCCAGATAGGCGTATTCGCCAGTACATTTCCTTCTTTGTCGATCGGTATGGCAGACCAGCTCTGCCCGTCAATCCCGATTCCGGCAATCTCGCCGGGGCGGATCCCGCCTTTTTCAAGCGCCCCTTTTACTGCGCCGCACACGGCCTGCCACCATTCTTCCGGATTCTGCTCAGCCCATCCGGGATGGGGATAATAGACCTTATAGTCGCCGCTGGCGCTGGCCTTTACCTGGCCGTCCTCATCAAATATCGCAATCTTGCATGCACTAGTCCCAATATCAATTCCTAATAAATACTGATTCATAGCACCACTCATTCTTTCTAATATGCTTTCCCGTCGCATCCGCATACCTTCATGCGGCCTTTGACCAGTTCTTTTACAGCCTCGATTCCTACCACGCCAAGTTTCTTCGGGTCAAATGTCTCCGGCTTTTCCTGGATCAGTTTCTTTCCCGCGTCCGTATAGGCTACTCGCAGCTCTGTTGCAAAATTCACCTTGCACATGCCTCTCTGCACGCATTCCCTTACGTCCTCGTCGCTTAAGCCGGAAGCCCCGTGAAGCACCAGCGGAACAGATACTACTTCTTTTACCTTGGATACGCGCTCCTTATCCAGCACCGGCGTTCCGGCGTAGAATCCGTGCGCCGTCCCGATCGCGATCGCCAGAGAGGATACGCCCGTTCTTTCTACGAATTCTCTTGCTTCTTCCGGATCCGTATTGGTATCGGCCTCTGCTTCCAGGTCATCTTCCTTGCCGCCCACTTTTCCAAGTTCCGCTTCCACCGGAATTCCGACAGCCTTTGCCACATCAACCACCTTTTTCGTTACTGCAATATTATTTTCAAAATCTTCATGGGATCCGTCGATCATTACGGATGTATATCCCACCTTCATCGCCAGAACGGCAAGTTCGAAACTGTTTCCATGATCCAGATGCAGGCATACCGGTACAGATGCCTTCTTAGCCTCTGCCGCTACCAAGGCAAAATAAGTCTCCAGGGTGCCATACTTAACGGTTGAAGGCGTCGTCTGAAGCATCACCGGCGCTTTCATCTCTTCCGCCGCCTGGATGACCGCCTTTACCATCTCCATATTCTCTACATTAAAGGCACCTACTGCATAGCTGCCTTTCTGGGCATCGAGTAACATTTGTTCTGAAGTAACTAATGACATTCTTTTCTCTCCTTTTCTTTGATCCTTTTTATGATTCTTTTCCAGGATAGATGCATTCCACCCTGTACTTCTCAAATTCCTGCATCCACTTGGCTCCCGGCTTCTTATCCGTAACGATCTTGGTAATCTGAGACCAGTCTGCCACCTTGGTAAATGCAGTCTCTCCAAACTTGGTATGGTCCGCGACCAGGATTCTTTCCTTTGCAGACTTAAGCATCATCCGCTTGCTGTTGGCGTCATGCTCATCTGAATCCGTCATCCCTATTTCCAAGTCCAGGCCTTTGCAGGATATGATCGCCTTATCCACATGGTAAGAACGGATCATGGCATCCGTATGAGGACCAACCAAGGCAAAAGACTTCTCCCTGGATATCCCTCCGGTAGAGATGACGTTCCATTCCGGCATATCGAATAGTTCTACGATAATCTCCACTGAATTGGTGATCACCGTAAGCTTCTTCATCTCTTTCAACGCCTTGGCTATGTATACATCCGTGGAACTGGCATCCAGCATCAGCGCTTCGCCGTCCCTTACCATTCCTGCAATCAGCCGGGCTATCTTTTCCTTTTCAACAATCTTCTGATTCTTCCTGATGTTAAATGGAAGATCAAAAATACTGTGCTCATTTAAGACTGCTCCTCCGTAACTTTTGATGACCAGCCCGTCATTCTCCAGTTTTTCCAGATCTCTTCGGATCGTCTCCTCAGACACCTGGTATATCGCGCTCAACTCGCTGACTACGACTCTTTTATCTGCCTGGAGGCGTTCCAATATATCATTCCGCCTTTCTATCGCAAGCATTTCCAACACCTCTCATTTCTCATCCGCCCGCTTTTTAGAGCATGTCTGCCGGATGTCTTCCTGTCAGCCCATACTGGCGTCTCATCCCGTAAAGCCTCTTCACCTGCTCGTCCGTCAGTTCCTTCGGTCCTCCCAGCATCTTCGCCTGATACAAAAGACGCGCATAGAACTCCAGGGACTCCATCTTATGATAGGCTCCCATAAGGGAATCTGCGTAACTTAAAGCGCCGTGGTTTTCAAGCAGTACCGCATCATAGTAAGGGAGGTATTCAGATACCGCATCCGGAATCTCCATGGTAGACGGAGTTCCATACTTCGCAAGCGGAACCGTCCCAAGAGAAAGAACAGCTTCCGGCATAATCGGCTCCGTAAGCGGAAGTCCGCAGACCGCAAATGTGGTAGCGTACATCGGATGGGCATGCACGACCGCCTTTACATCCTCGCGCTCCTTATATACCCTCATATGCATCTTAATCTCGGATGAAGGCTTAAACCCTTCGTTTGCCTCAATCACATTTCCCTCTGCATCTACCTTGCATATGTATTCCGGCGTCATGAATCCTTTGCTCACTCCGGTAGGCGTGCACAAGAACTCATTTTCGCTAAGTTTCACAGAGAAGTTGCCGTCGTTTGCCGCAACCATGCCGCGATTGTAGACCCTTTTTCCAATCTCGCACATCTCAATCTTGATGTCCATTTCACTCTGCATAACCAAATCCTCCTTATTTATGACTATTTTTGTTTTCTGTCGTTTCTAAGTTGATATTAGCACACAATCCAATATAAATCAACTATTATATGTGTGGTTTCGTGTTGTTTTTCGTTAATTTTGTAACGTATGCAGATTTGTATAAGCCATTGGTCCAGGCATTGCCGAAAAGGCTCTGCATCGTGCATAGATTCTGGATCATTTCCATAAAAAAAATGCTGCCGCAGGATAGCGGAAGACTTGCTTATTGTCATTCCCATATCCTGCGGCAGCGTTTTGCCTTAATTTCTAACTATATCGACTATCTCTGTATCTTCGTCAGTTCCTTCATATCATCCTTCAGATGATTGTAGATGCTCTTGTAGAGTCTGAAGTATTCGTTATATTTCTTGTGGTTTTCTTCGTTTGGCATGATCTTGTCATCCAGAACCTGCCATTTCTTTACCTCTTCATATGTAAGGATGCCGGTTCCGATTCCCGCCAGCATAACATCTCCCATGTTCGCCTCTACATCATAGATTGGGCATACAACAGGATAGCCTGTCACATCCGCGAATATCTGGCGCCATACCTTTGACTTGGTAACGCCTCCGGCGATCAGGATATACTCTCCAAGATCCTCTCCGGTGGCTTCCATCGCATCACGCAGGCAGTATGCCACTGCCTCCAGGAATGCGCGGTAGATGTGTCCCTTCGTATGGGTCAGGGATAATCCCACGATCGTTCCTTTTGCGTCAGAATCCCACACCGGGCTTCTCTCTCCCATGAAATATGGCAGCACTACAAGTCCCTCGCTTCCTGCAGGAATCTCCTCCGCCTGGCCGTTCAGCACGTCATAGACGCTCGGCCCGCCGTTCTTCTGGTTCTCAATCTCCCACTGGCACAGCGTGTTGCGGAACCATTTGATAATGGCGCCTGCCGTATTGCCTCCCGCAAAGTAGTAGGAAAGGTTCTTGGCATCATACAGGTATGGCCATATGATCAATCCTTTTCCCTTTACCGGCTTGTCTGAGATCAGCGCCGCGCACATGGATGTACCGATCGCAGCCGCATAGACTCCGGCATCAAACACGCCAAGGCCGATGTTGGCTGCTCCGCAGTCGATACCGCTGGCGATGACCGGAAGGCCTTCCCATAATCCCAGTTCTTCTGCCATCTCTTTCTTGATTCCGCCGACAATGTCCGTGGACTCCACAATCCTCTGCGGCATCATGGAACTTGGGATTCCCATGGCATCCAGCAGTTCTTCGGACCATGTGCGGGTATTCATATCGAAGATTCCGCCGATATTTCCCGCAGACGAGTAGTCGATGGCGATCTCTCCTGTAAGTTTATAGATTACATAATCATTTGGAGGAAGGAAGAGTTTCGTCTTCGCCCAGTTCTCCGGCTCGTGGTTCTTCATCCACAGAATCTTCGTATATCCATAGTATGGGTCAGCTCCGTTGTGGGTGATCTCAAGAAGTTTCTCCTCGCCGATGTTCTGAAGCACCCAGTCCGTCTCTTCCTGCGCGCGCCTGTCCATCCAGATCATGCATGGACGGATCGGCTTCATCTCCTCATCCAGCGGAATGCCGGAACCTCCGTACAGGCCGCTGATGGCGATTCCTTTAATGTCTTCTTTGGCTATTCCGTGCTCATTCACTGCCTTCTCCACCGTCTTTCTGATGGACTCTTTTGTAGCCTCATACCAGACATCCGGCCACTGTTCTGCCCAGAGCGGCTTTGGCGTCAGCACGTCATACTCCTCCAGATCCTGTGAGATCAATTTCCCTTCTGTGTTCATCAGTATCGTCTTTGTCCCTGATGTTCCAATGTCCGTTCCCAGTAAATACTTCATTCTTTCTCCTCCTTACGCCTCGCCTATTTATATAAAATAATTTTATAAAATATATTTATATAATAAAGTGAAATCCCTTGATTGTCAATCATATTTACTGTTTCTGTTACATTTATTTTCCGGTTCTTACTTCCATTCAAGCATGTATCTCTGGAACTCTACCGCGCGCCTTGCATCCTCATCCAGCCGGTCCTCGCCCGCGCCCTTGCTGATGTCTCTCCAGACCTTGATATCAGAGCCTACCTGTCCGCCCATGCGTACAAATGGCTCCATAACCACGGTTCCGTCATACTCAATCTCGCGCAAGGCATCCCCGATCTCCCTCCATGGGGTGCGGCCCTTTCCGGGTACCATGCGGTTGCACTCGCCGGTGTGGAAGTGTCCAAGAAGTTTCCCGGCATGGCGGATCGCGTCGCCAATGCTCGATTCCTCGATGTTCATATGGAACGTATCCAGCATGACTTTCACATTATCCATGCCTACTTCCGTCACGAACTTCACGCCTTCTTCCGAAGTATTTAAGATATGGCTCTCAAAGCGGTTCAGGACTTCCATTCCCAGATTGATGCCATACTGGCTGGCGATGGGCGCCAGAATCTGCATTCCCTCCACGCTGTGCTTCCAGTCCTCTTCCTTATTGGCTGTGGCAAAGTCCACCGGCCAGTATGAATAAAGCGCTCCGCCAATCAGATGAATATCAAGGCCTGCCATCACCTCGAACAGGCGTTTATACCATTGAAGCGCCTCTTCCCTGATCTTCGGATCTGAGGAACCCATATTATGATTGAAGGCGGGACCATATCCCGCGGTCAGCTGGATACCGTTATCATCGGCGCATTTTTTCAGTTCCTTTACCTCCTGCGCAGAATAGTCCGGCAGTGGCGCCGCGCCAACCTCCAGTATATCGAATCCAAGCTTTGCCGCCTTCTCTACATACCGCTTGTAATCTGCTGCCCATTCCTGTTCCCAGTACGCGTAATAAATACCATGCTTCATATCATATCCTCCTATCTTCCTTCTTTTTAATATACCTTAATGTCAAATGAATCGTATATCATCTGCCTTGCTTCTTCCTTGCTTTTAAACTCGCCGCTGTGTATCATCTGCGCAGCCAGATTGCCGATGGCCGTGCCTTCCGTCGGTCCTACATGGACTTCCTTCTTCGTGGCCCTGGCCGTCAGCTCGTTGAGGTATTCGGCATTGCCTCCGCCTCCTACGATGTGGATTCTGCTGTAGGTCCTTCCGGTAGATTTCTCAATCCCCTTGATGGTCCGGTCATAGCATTCCGCCAGGCTTGCGTATACGCAGGTTGCAATCTCTCCCAGCGTCTCCGGGACCTTCTGCCCAGTCCTTCTGCAATAATCCTTGATCTCCTCTATCATATTCTCCGGCGCCATGAAGCAGTTATCCGTCACATCCACGCGGGATGGAAAGTCGCTTTCCCTGGCCGCCTGGGCACAGATCTCGGCAAAGCTGTACTTGTCATCCAGATTGTGCCTTACCGACTGGATCATCCACAATCCCATGATATTACGCAGATAGCAGATCTTGGAACCATACCCGCCTTCATTGGTGAAACTGTTGATTCGACTTAATTCCGAACAGTCCGGCGTATCCCGCTCCACTCCCAGCAGGGACCATGTGCCGGAACTGATGAATACATAGTCGTCATCATTGGCCGGAACCGCAAGAATTGCAGACCCTGTATCATGGGTGCATGGCAGCACCACATCCATATTGAATCCAAACTCCTCGACCAGTTCCTCTCTCAGGCTCCCCAGACTCTCTCCGGGCATAGCGATTCTCTGGAACATCTCTTTATTGAATCCCAGACGGTCGATCAACTCCATATCCCAGGTCTGGCTCGCCGCATTGACCAGCTGGGACGTGGTGGCTTCCGTATACTCGTTCGCCTTCTTACCGGTCAGAAGAAAGTGGAAATAATCCGGAACGAACAGAAGGGCTTTCGCCTTCTCCATATCTTCCGGCTGCTGCTTCTTTACCGCCATCAGCTGAAAGATGGTATTGAACATCATCTTCTCGATTCCCGTCCGCTCATACAATTCCATTTCCGGGATCCTGCGGTATACTTCCTCATCCATGCCATCCGTCCGGCTGTCCCTGTAGCCTACCATGTCCCCGATCACCTGGTCATTCTCATCCAGCAGGACATAGTCCACGCCCCAGGTGTCGATTCCCATGCTCGACGGGATCTTCCCGATCTCTTTACACTTCTTTATTCCATTTTTAATGTTTTCGAACAGCCCTTTATAATCCCAGCAAAGGCGGCCGTCCTTTTTGGTCATTCCATTTTCAAACCGATAGATCTCTTCCAGTACGATCTTTCCATTCTCTACGCTTCCTAAGATATGACGTCCGCTGGAAGCTCCGATATCCACTGCTAAATAATATGCTGACATATTCTTCTCCTGTTATCTCTGACTGGTTGACTGGTTACGCTATGCCATAGTGCTTCCGGATCATATCCTTTTCAAAATTCAGAAGGAAGCGCGCCTCCTCATCCAGCACTTCTTCTGAAGGATCTTCCACCAGATCTCTCCATACCTTGATGTCTCTTGCGACTTCCCCGCCCATCTGGACGAACGGCTCTGACACGATCCTTCCCTGATAATCGATATCATGGAGCGCTCCAAATATTTCATCCCAGTCGAGGTGCCCCTTCCCCGGAACGACCCGGTTGTTCTCTCCAGTGTGGAAGTTCTTCAGATATCCGCCTACAGATCGGATGGCGTCTCCTATAGAGCCTTCCTCGATGTTCATATGATAGGTATCCAGCAGGATTCCGATCTTATCACTGTCAATCTGCTTCACGTACTCGATGGCTTCCTTTGCCGTATTCATCACGATGCCCTCAAACCGGTTCACGACCTCCACGCAGTAAGTCACGTCATAATCTTCTGCCGTCTTAATGACCTGGCGGACGCTTTCGATGCTGTGCTCCACGATCTCGCTTTTGTCATCCACGATATAGTCCGGGCTTCCCCAGCCGGCATAGTTGACTCCGGAAAGCAGTTTTCCTTCCATGTATCCAATCCGCTCCACGATCCGCTTCAGATATTCGATTCCGCCTTCCCTGACTTTTGCATCCGGGCTTGCGACATCGTACTTAGGATTCAGCCCAAGGCTGTAGGTCAGTTCGATTCCATTGTCCTTTGCCGCCTGCCTGACCTCATCCATCCTGCTCTTATCCATCTCCAGAAGCGCCTGGGCCTGGAATTCCAGAATATCAAATCCAAGGCCGGATACCTTTTTAATATACTTGACATGATCTGCATCCCAGTTCTTAACCCAGAAATTCATAAATATTCCTATTCTGTTCATTTTATTTCCTCCTACTTTTCATTGCTTGCTTCTATTACAGGCTGCTATCCAGCCTATAGTACTCTTTCAGACACCGGTATCCTTGCTCGAACAGCTTCTTCTGTCTTTTATATACCTGGCTGTTTCCCCCGTCCGGGCAGAAGTCGTCTTCCTTCTTAACAAACTGGTGTATGACCGAAAAGTCTTTGAACACGCCCACTCCCACGCCTGCGATAACCGCCGCCGCGATGGATGTGGCGGTCTCCACATGATCCAGCCGGTGAAGCCGGACCCCCAGCACATCCGACAGGATCTGGGCTGATGCGTCTCCTCTGGCTCCGCCTCCGGTCAGCACCAGTTCCGTAATCTCTCTTTTCTCCCTCTGGGCGCTCAGGATAACATCCAGATTCATTGCAACGCCTTCCAGCACCGCCCGGACATAATCACATTTTTCATGCTCCATGCGAATTCCGAGGAAGCTTCCCGAAGTCTCCGGATTCCATCTCGGACTCCTTTCCCCCAGCATATAGGGAAGGAATATCAGTCCTTTGGCTCCTGCCGGAGACTTCCTCACGAGCCTGTCCATCTTCTCGTACACAGAAGTCCCTTCCTGCCTCGCAAGTTCTTCTTCATCCTGGCAAAGTGCCTTTTTTATGTAGGAATAGGAACTGCCTGCCGCCTGCATGGTTCCGCAGGGCATATATTTCCCCGGGATGACATGGCCGAAGCAGATCAGCGTCTTCTCCTTATCCAGGAACACCTCGTCTGATGTCCCCGCAATCCACGCGGAAGTGCCATAAGACAAAAACATCTGGCCCTCCTCAATGCTTCCGGCGCCCAGGGCGGAACACGGGCCGTCTCCGCCGCCGCATACCACCGCCGTCTCTTCCGTAAGCTCCAAGGCTTTCGCCGCGTCAGGAAGCAAGGTCCCGATCACATCTGTGGATGCGTGCAGTTCGGGCATTTTTTCGGGGCTTATGCCTGCCGCGTCCAGTATTTCCCCGGACCATTTAAGTCTCTTTAAGTCAAATGCGTCCGTCCCGGACGCTTCCGAATAATCCGTCACAAATCTCCCGGTCAGGCGGCAGATGATGTAGTCCTTTGCCAGCATCATCTTATAGGTCTTTCCATATATATCCGGTTCATTGTCCCTGATCCACATCAGTTTCTCAATGCTATAGCTGGCGCTGGGACGGTGGCCGTTCAACTCATACATCCGGTCGAATCCCACTCGTTCTACCAGCTGCTCCATTTGTTCCTCCGCCCTTTGATCCGCCCAGATCATAGCCGGACGCAGCGCTTCCCCGTTTTCATTCACCGCAATGCATGCCTGCATCTGGGAGGAAAAGGAAATACCCAGCACATTTTCCGGAGAGATGTCCTCAATAATCTTCCTGGTTGCCGTGCAGACCGCCTCCCACCAGTCTTCCGGATTCTGCTGCGCGCAGTTCTTTTGAAAGAAATGCACCTCATACGGCACCGTGTAACTCTTTACCAATTCTCCTGTCGTCGAAAACAAAGATGCCTTATTGCTTGAAGTGCCCAAATCATGGGCTATCAGATATTTCTCCACGTCTTCTCAACCTTTCTTTCACGTCTTCCGTAACTACATCCGATTATACCATACAGCATTCATTTTGTAAACTTAAGAAAGCATAAACCTTTCGTACGAAACTAATTCACTTGACATAGCACAACTTATATGATAGTATACAGATGAATCAATTCCACGATACTTAAAACGGTTAGGAGGAATGGCTATGAAAGAACGGCACGCAGCCCTTCTAGACTATGTAATGCGGAACGGGAAAACAGAAGTCAATACGCTTGCCGAGTTTCTCCAGACTTCGAAAGTAACCGTGCGCAAGGATCTGGATTATCTGTCTGAGCGCGGGCTTCTGAAGCGAGAGCGCGGCTATGCCGTGCCCAATGACCCCAGCGACATCTATTACAGGATGTCCCTGCACTATGAGACCAAGCAGCGAATCGCCCGCAAAGCCGCTACTTACGTTCAAGACGGCGAGACGCTGATCATCGAATCCGGGTCCACCTGCACCTTGTTCGCATACGAGTTGGCGAAGATCCGGCAGAATATCACCATTATCACGAACTCCATGTACCTGGCCAGCTATGTCAAGGATCATACCAATATCCAGATCATCCTGCTTGGAGGTATGCTCCAGCCTTACGGCCAGTCCCTGATAGGGCCGCTGACCAAAGAAGCGGTCAAGGCCTTCCATGTTGACAAGATCTTTACCGGAACAGATGGCTATTCCCGCACTTTTGGATTTACCGGGGACGATCTGTCCCGCTCCGATACCCTGAACGCCATGACGGATTGCGCCGACCACACTTATGTGCTTGCCGGCTCGGAGAAATTCACCCGCCCCGGCTCTGTCTCCTTCGTCGCCCTGAAGGATGTGCACGAAGTCATTACCGACGACGGCATCCCGGCGGAAGAAAAGGACTATCTGACCAAGCAGGGAATTATCGTAACCATCGCCTGATGGCGCAGTAAAATAGATTTTATTTATTCACAAGGAGGTTCTTATGAAATATTTTTTAGATACAGCCAATCTTCAGGACATCAGATACTACTGCGATGTCTTCCCAATAGCGGGCGTAACATCCAACCCTTCCATCGTAAAGAAGGAAGGAAAGATAGACTTTTTTGCCCATATGAAAGAGATCCGTTCCATCATCGGAATTGACAGGCCGCTTCACATCCAAGTGACCGCGCCGGATACAGAAGGAATGCTGGGAGACGCTGACACCCTGCTTACCAAAATCGACCCCGAGGTATACGTCAAAGTTCCTGTTACAATGGAAGGCATCAAGGCTATCAAGCAGATGAAGTCCAGAGGCATCCACGTAACGGGTACCGCGATCTATGGCAAGCAGCAAGGGTTCCTGGCCATGGAGGCCGGAGCGGACTATATCGCGCCTTATTTTAACCGCATGGAGAATATGGGGCTGGATTCCGACGATGTCATCGCATCCCTTGCCGATATGATCGACCTGTATCATTATGACACCCAGATTCTTGCCGCAAGTTTCAAGAATGCCGGGCAGATTGACCGCGCTTTCCTTGCGGGGGCGCACACGGCTACCATGGATCCAGCCATCCTCAAGGATGTCCTCACCCAGCCTTATATCACCAATGCTGTAGACACATTCGATTCCGATTGGAAGTCAGTCTTCGCAGAGAAGACCATATCCGAATTATAAAAGATGCTGCAGCAGGATTCCTTCTATCTGGTATACCTTTGCGTTCCACTTCTCCTCCTGCGTGCACTGGCTCTTAAGGCAGGAAAATATCTGCTCTACCGTGCCGCTTAAGTTCTGCTTATACATCAGCAAGTCTCTGCCGGTATTTCCCGCAATCTCATCCACCGTCGCGATCATGATATCCGCATCCATGTTCTCTGCCGCCTTGCAGGCAATCTCGCCGCAGTCCCTGTCGCTGCAGATCACGGCTGCGTTCTTATCCTGTCCATGCCGCTTCAGCAGTTCTTCTACCATCTTTCTACCCTTCTGGGTGTCCTTCCAGGGAATCTTAAGTAACATCTCCCCATCTCCCCCATTCTCAAGATAGGCTTCTTCACGGGCATTGATACTGTAGGCATTCTCAAGATCCCATCCTATATATCCGATCCGTTCATATCCCCGCCTCTTCAGTTCCCCATATAAGGCCCGGACTGCCAGGGCATTGTCAAGGGTCACGCAGTCTGCGTAAGGAATCGCCTTATCCGAGTCAAAGAATACCATATTCATGCCAAGGGCCCGAAGCCGCCTTAACTTCTCCACATCCACCGGAAGGTCCTCCAGCCAGACGACCGCATTGCGCAGCCCCCGTTTGTACAGCCGATAGAGACAGTTTTCCAGTTCTTCCAGACGCGGCTTCTCCACATACAAAAGGAGCGCATCCTGTGTCTCTGCATAATTCTGGAAGCGGCCGATGAATTCGGCAAAAAATGGGTTCCTGGCAGGCGCGATCAAAACGATCATATCCAATTCGCTCTTATTTCCGCGATTGCGCAAGGTAACCGTGGTCCCTCGTCCCACCTGCCGCACGATCAGTCCGTCATCCTCCAATATTTCCAAAGATTTGCGCACCGTCACGCGGCTGACTTCCAGCATCTCTTCCAATTCCCTCTCCGGAGGCAGTTTATCTGCGTCGCTGTAATGCCCTTTAAAGATCTCGTCACATATCCTGTTTTTTACAATCTCATACAAGTTTTCATTTCCCATGCCATGCTCCGTCTCTTATCCCGTCTTCTGCGCCTTACATGCTGGTAGATTCCATATCCAGCCGCTTAATGATGTCTTCCTGGATATCCGGCGACAGGTCCAGGAAGTTGACGAACGTGCCGTGAATCCTCATAATATACACTCCGCTGGGCGCGTATTTCTTCGGAGCAGCCAGCACCTTGCGAAGCATCTCCGGCGTCGTCACATTGACATACAGATAGAACGGGGAGATTCCCTCCTTCTTCGGATTATAGAATAGCGGTCCGATAATCTTATTCTTAAACTCCAATCCCTTCTCTTCGTAGGAAGACGTCTTAAAATAATTGGGATTGATTCCCAGATGGGACGCGCAGCCGCCATTCATCTTCTCAAACGGAAGCTTCATGTTGGACATGATCCGAAAGCCCAGTCCAGAGTGCGCCTCTCCATACAGCGGATCAATTCCGTATCCCAGCTGCTCCCTTGCCATTCTTCCATCCGGCGTGGCCCCTACCCAATAGCCATACAGAAGATGGGTGGATGGGGATGCCCAGTCTGCCCGGAATGGATTGCCAAGGTAGTTCTTCTTGGAAGACACCATATCGCTGACTCTTGCTGCGATTTCAGCTGCTTCGTCATCCACGTTCGCGGTATTGTTGCCATATTTCTCGGCTTTCATCAGATACTGGCGCATCTGCGGGTCATGCTCGAAATTATCCCGGAGGGCCTCAAGCATCCGCCCTGCGTCTTTTGGCCGTTCCTCAAGCAGCCTGTCGATCGCCGCAAAGGAGTCCGCCACTACGGACAGCCCGTGAATCAGGCAGCCGCTTCCATTGTATTTTGTCCCCTGGTTCCTGGTATCCCTTGTGTCAATTCCCGTCTCGATGCCTCCCATAAGCGCAGACAGGAACGGAACTTGAAGGAGGGAGATGGCTTCTGACGCGGCATTGGCGCACTCCACCATCTGATCTACATATTCTTCCAGATTCTGATAGAAGGTGGAGCGGATATTCTTAAGCACATCCACTTCCTCCTTATATCCGTTTTCCTCGTTGCTTTTGCCGAACTTCCTGCCGGAGATCGTAGAAACTCCGCCATTCAAAGACAGTTCCAGAACCTTCGCCATATTCAGCCAGCTGTTGGTCGTATTGCCGTTGTCCTTCCCCATGATCAGAGGCTCCTGGCAGCCTGCCACAGAATAGTCCTCTAGATCCTCCGGCTCCACATGATTCTTCTCCTTTAGGATCTCGAACACGGAGTCATCATTAAAGAAGGAGGGGGTAAGGCATCCCGGCGTGAAGAGGAATCTTCCCAGACTCTCGTACAGTTCATCCGGAGTATCCTTATGAAGCTTCACAGACAGGATCGGCTGTGGCAGGTTCATATCATAATAAGCATCCAGAAGCGCATAGGAGGTGGGGTTGGTCATATCCTCTCCTGTGTTGGATTTTCCGCCGATGATCAGATCCTGGGAGATCGCCCAGCTTCTGTCAGCTACATTGTAGAACACCAGCAGATGCTTCAAAAGCGCGGCTGTCATATCCCGCCCGGTATCTTCCGCCTGACGGTATGGTTCGAAGATGCGGTCCGCGTTTCCCACGGAGAATGCATATGGATTAGGGGTCTGTTCCAGGCACATTACCTGCCACATCAAAATGAATGACTGGATGGCCTCATACAAGTTTGAAGCGCCTTGTCTTGGAACCTTCCCCAAGGCGTCCGCCATAACTTCGAACCGCTCTTTTACTGCTCCTTCAGACTTGGCTGCCTTCTCCCTTGCCAGTTCTTCATATCTGCCCGCAATCACCAGCACTGCATCCAGGGCTATATCCATAGCGTCATAGTAATCCTTCTTATCCGCATCTGCCTCTGCAGCCTTATGGCGCCTGATCTGCTCTTTCAGCCCGTCTACGCCGATCTTAAGCACCGGCCGCATGTCCGGGATCAGATGGCCGGTTACCTGTTCGATAAAGAATATGGCCTCGCTGGTATTCTCCCCCGCAATGTCATATGCTTTGCACAGCGCTTTTGCAAAATCCGTGTTCATATTATATTCCTTCAGGTCATCAATCCGTTCCTGGGTGATGTCCCCCATCGGGTCAATGTCTCCGAACACGGCAACCGGATCGCAGTATCCCGTAAAGGAGTCTACAGAAAACGCAGGGTTGATCAGTGCATATGATCTTGCAAATGCGTCGTCCTGCGTTCCGGCAAATACGTGATAGTCGCCAATCCACAGCGGAATCTTCTTCGCCACTTCCACCAGCGTTTTGGAAATGCGTATGCAGTCTTTCTCATCCTTGAACTGCTCGTCGCATTCCCGCATGATCTCCTTAGCCAGGAACCAGCCTTCCAGATGATCCGTTGCTCTTTCTTCCTGGAATCTCTCTTTTGCCAGCTGCGTAATCTCCTGCGCGTTTAATACTTCTTCGATTCTCATATCACTCTTCCTTTCCCTTAAGTCCTTCTGTAGCGGACGCCCGACTCTTCCATTGCCTTCCGGAATCTCCTGACCGACGCTTCATCCACATAGGCTTCGTCCGTCATCTTATATTCCCATCCGCACTGATGCCATTTCTTTTTGCCAAATTCGTGATAGGACAGGACTTCAAAAGTCACGTTATCTCCTTTAATCTCCCGGAAGAAATCAAGAAACTGCTCCCGTTCCAACTCGCTGTCATTGAAACCTCCGATCAGCGGAACCCGGACATGGAGTCCTGGATGCTCTTTTGCTGCCCGGCGGATATTCTCCATGATCCTCTCGTTTGATATGCCGGTATATCTTTGATGCTTGGAGGCATCACAATGCTTGCAGTCCATAATCAACCGGCCTATATAGGGAAATAGTTCCGGAAGCCTCGGGTGTGTGCCATTCGTCTCAATCGCGGTATGGATGTCCTTTTCCTTCAATCCCTTCAAGGCGTCTGTCATTTCTTGAAATTGCACGGTGGCCTCGCCTCCCGTAAAGGTGACGCCGCCCCCGTCATAGAACATCATCTCATTTGCGCATGCTTCCCCAATGACCTCTTCTACCGTCTCCTCTTTATACGACAGGTACATTCCTTTGGTATCGTGCTGCCGGATGCATTCTTTTCCTTCGCAGCTATCGCAAATGGCCCTGTCTACCTTGTGCTCGCGGATTGCGTGATGGGGGCAGATGGATGGAAGAAGCCACTCTTCGTCCGCCACGATCACGCCCTCCATCTTCATGCCCTCTGGATTCGAGCACCACGGGCAATTCATGTTACAGCCTTGGAGATGGTAGACCAGGCGATTCCCATCTCCGTCCTGAGAATAATTAAAACCTTTCTGGAATATCTTCATCTTCTACCCTTTCAAATGGAACAAATCCTGATTGTGGCGGTACAGTTCCCGATATACCGCGAATTGCTCTTCGTAATACTTCTGGTTCTCGCGGATGGGGGATACTGCCTCGTCCTTCATATGTACCAGTTTCGCGCAGGCCTCTTCATAGTCTTTATATTCTCCGCACGCTACCGCAGCCGTGATGGCAGCGCCGATCCCCGCCTGCTCGCTTCCCTGGTTGGTATATATGTCACAGTCGAAGATATCCGCCTGCATCTGCAGAAAGAGCGGCCCTCTTGCGCCGCCTCCGGAGGCAATAATCTTGTGATACTCAATGCCAAGTCCTTTAAATATCTCGATGGAAGAGCGAAGGCCAAACACAATACCCTCCATCGTGCTGCGTATCATATGGGCCCTTGTATGCTTCAAGGTCATTCCGAAATAAATCCCCTTTGCGTCCGGGTCATTGTATGGCGTCCTCTCTCCGCTCAGATACGGAAGGAACACCATACCCTCACTCCCAGCCGGAACCGTGGCCGCCAGCGCCGTCATCTCATCGAAGGCGCCCATATCCAGGATCTGATTCATCAGCCACTTCATGGCAACCCCGCCGCTAAGATGGGCACCCATCAGCATCCACAGATCCTTCTTCACATGGCAGAACGTATTGGTGCGGAACTCTTTGTCGTATACCGGCTCATGGAATCCCCCTGATAGCTGGCAGGCCGTTCCGATATTGGCCGCCAGGGTTCCCGGCGCAATGATGCCATTGCCTACGCCCTGCATCAGCGTATCTCCTCCCCCGTACGCGATCTTGATTCCGGCCCTTAGCCCGGTGTCGGCCGCGCAGTCTTCTGTCACTTCCCCCGCAATCTCGGAAGACTCCCGGCATTCAGAGAATATCTCTTTCCTGATTCCAAGCTTCTCGATTAATTCCCAGGCCCATTGCCGATTACGGGTATCAAATATGGCTCCGCTGGATGCATCCGACATATCCGTCCCAAGTTCCCCGCACATCCGGTAGCGGATATAATCCTTCGGAAACATGACCGTATGGATTTTTTCATAATTCTCAGGCTCATGCTCCTTCACCCACATCAGCGAGGAGATCAAAAATCCCGTGCTCAGAGAATTCAAGGCCACGCTCCGGTACGCTTCCTTCCCCACAGTCTGATAGATCTTCTCAATCTCTTCCGCCGACCTCTGATCCGCCCATATGATGGCATTGCGGATCAGTCTTCCATCCTTATCCACCATGACCAGCCCATGCATCTGCCCTGAGTAACTGATTCCCTGAATCTTCGCAGATTCTTCCGGATACCTCTTTACGATATCCGCGATCGTCCTCCTTGCAGCCGCCCAAAGTTCCTCCATGTTCTGTTCCGCATGCTTAAGGCTGCTTTTTATAATATCATATCCGATCTGCGAGGTACCGGCAATGTTTCCCCTGGCATCCATAAGCAGCGATTTTACACTGGAAGTCCCAATATCTATTCCTAAATAATAATTCATAAACCGTACTCCTCCTTTTAATTGGTATTATATATCAATACCAATTTGCCGTCAATATAATTTGCGATAATCTAAGAAAAACGAAGGCCGGGAAGCCCCTGCCTTCGTTTCATCCTTTATGCTCTCTTATGAAACCTGAATCATAACCTTTCCGGTTCTTCTGTATTCCGGCTTTGTAAATACATCCACAATGTCATCCAGTGGAACAATGTTGGTGATCAGGCTTTCCAAATCAATGGTCTTGGATTCCAGAACTGAGATTGCCCTCTCAAATGTATATGGATTGATATAGGAAGACGTTACCGTCAATTCCTTTTTGAAGATGTCATCCGGCTTCATCGGGAAACTCTCTCCCGGCGCGGCAAGTCCGAAGAACATTACCGTTGCCGCTTTTCCCGCGAACTGGATGGCGTCTTCCTGGGTGTGGATATTTCCAACGCACTCGATGACTACATCCACGTTCTCGCAGTACTCATCCAGGACTGCCTTCACATCCTCTTCCATCGGATTAATGACCTTTGTCGCGCCCAGTTTTAATGCCAGCTCACGCTTCTCTTCCACCGGCTCGGACAGGATCACCTTTGATGCTCCGGCGTTCTTAGCCAGCTGCAGCATGATCATTCCGATAGGGCCTCCTCCCATTACCAGCACGGTATCCCCATACTTGATGTTGCACAGGTCAATCCCATGCAGGCAGCAGGAGATAGGCTCCGCCATCGCTGCCTCTATAAAACTCAGGCTATCGGAGAACTTGTATACCTGTTTCTCTCTCATAACCACATACTCTGCAAATCCTCCGTCTACCGTAGTTCCAACTCCGATATTATTGGTGCAGAAATGCTGCTTCGCATTCTTGCAGAAATAGCACTCTGCGCACATATCATTCGGGTCGCCGCTTACCCGGTCGCCAACTTTGAATTTGGTAACGCCGCTTCCAACCTTCGCCACAACGCCGGAAAATTCATGGCCCGGAATCAGCGGAGGAGTAACAGCCGAGGATCCCCCATCCCCGTTAAAAATATGTATATCCGTTCCACATACGCCACAATACTTCACTTGAATCATGACCTCATTGTCTTTTAATTCTTTTTCCGGAACTTCTTCTACTCTTAGGTCGTGCTTTCCATGATAAACTGCTGCTTTCATATTCTAACCCTCCATAACCGTTCTCTCTAAATCGTATTAAAAAACTCATCAATATAAAAGATTGCCGCTCCCGCAGCCGCAGACTCCACTGTATACTTGCAGGGAACCAGATAATCTTTAGCCTTCTCATCAAAAGCATCCCTTTCATCCACTCTCCTGCACAGTTCATCCATATAGTTCTCTATATATGCGCCAACATACCCGCCAAGTATAATTACAGAATCAAACAGCACGCGTATGTTGTGTATGCCAAGAGACAGATCATCCAGATACTGATCCCACAACTGGGCAGCACCTTTATCCCCTGCTTCCAGCAGTTCAAAAAACTGTTCCAGATTCCCGTCCGTATACTGATCCAGATTCGTTGACCGGCAGACCGTATCAAAGCATCCCCGCCTTCCACAGTAGCATAATTCGCCGCCCTCAGGAACCACCGTCATATGTCCGATCTCTCCGCCTTTTTGCCGGTTGCCTTCGTAAATATTCTTATCCACGATAGCTGCTCCGCCGACGCTGTTGCTGAGACTGATGTAGAATGCATTGCATATATCCTTGGATATCCACACTTCTGCATACCCGGCAGCATTGGAATCGTGAAATAAGCGGTTCCTGTAAGGAATATACTTTGCAATCTCCTTCCGGGTACGGCCTGTAAAATTCAAGGTACGGCCATAGATTGCCTCCTCCCCGTCCTCAGAAACGAGGCCAGGAACCGCAATTCCCACTCCCAGAAGGTTCTCATCGCTGATGCCCGCTTCCTGTTTTACCTTCTCGACAGTCTCTCCAATCTTCCTCAGATAACCGTCATCTCCCAAATCAAATTCTCTCCGCTCTCTTACCATCCGTATCACATCGCCGGACAGATCTACCGCGACACTGTTAATATGATGCCCTGTCAGATACACTCCGATAGCCGCTCTGGCCTCTTTCAGATAGGTGTATGCCGTGGCGTTCCTTCCCCGCTCCCCAGTGCTTGGAAACTTCTTGGATGTATCGATTAGCCGTATCTGCTCCAGATACTGGAGATTCTGCGTGATTGTTGGCAGGCTGAGCCTCAATCCTATGACGATGTCTTGCTTGGATACCGACTCCTGTTCCCTTATATAGTGATATATTAACTGACTTTTCTTCAATGTTCTCTACCTTCGCTGTTCTATAATATATCTATCATTTTACTTTCTATTATACTGCCTGTCAACAAACTAACCATCTTAAAGAACAATCTCAAACCTCTCGTCATCTTTCAAGTCAAACACTGTGCAATCATTTGCATAGGTACATTCCGGCAGGATAATCAGCGCATGCAGTTCATCGGCATGTACCGGAAGCGGCGCAAGATGCCAGATTGCCTTGGCTTCTGCTTTAATCGTCTTCATGCTGGCCTCCAATCTTCTGGTGAAATCCCCTGATTTTTAAAAATCCCAGCAAATAAAAATTTACCGGGATTTTTAAACTATTTAACTGTTACTAAGTCGTCTGTCTTCTCTTCTGGATACAGTCAAATCCAACTGCAAGCGCAAGTACGACACCCATGACAATATCCTGTATAAAGGAGTTAATATTCATAAGTACCATTCCGTTCTGAAGAGCACCGATAATAAATGTACCTGCCACAACGCCTGATATCTTTCCATAACCACCTGCTACGGATACGCCGCCAAGAACTACGCAAGTGATAACATCAAATTCATATCCCAGACCTGCGTTAGGCATTCCTGAATTTGTACGTGACAGCATAACGATACCTGCAAGTCCTGCAAAGAAACCTGATATAGAAAATACCAGATATTTAATTCTTCCTACACGGATACCGGATAATCTAGCCGCCTCTACGTTACCGCCAACTGCATAAAAGTAGCGTCCAAAATATGTCTTATTCAGAATAAAGGAACCTAATGCAAAGCAGATAACCATAATAATTACAGGAACTGGAACGATGCCGATATATCCCTGCCCAAATATCTTAAATGACTCTGTAAATCCATTTACCGGAAGTCCTCCGCTCACGAGATACGCCAAACCTTGGAACGCTGTCTGGGTAGCAAAGGTAGCAATCAGGGCTGGAATGCCAACTGTAGATACCATAAATCCATTCAATGTACCAATCAGAGTTGATACTACAAGAGTAATCAGTATGGCAAGCCACATATTCATTCCCATATGTACCATAAAATAAGCACAAATAATATTTACAAATGTAATAATCGAGCCAATTGACAGATCAATATCTCCAAGCAGGATAACAAATGTCATACCGATGGAAGCAATACCGAACATAGAAACCTGACGGAGCAATGAAAATAAGTTATTAGGATTAACAAATCTTGGATTTGCAATTGTAAATGCTACAACGAGAACTGCAAGTACGACCCAAATCGCTTTATCTTTTAATTGGTATACAACTTTATCTTTCATACGGTTTAACCCTCCTCCATTCTTGCTGCGGACGCATATGCCATAATAGTCTCCTGATTGAACTCGCTTTTATTAAGTTCGCCAGTCATCACGCCTTCCGACAGCACAACAATTCTGTCTGACATACCCATCAGTTCTTCCATCTCGGAAGAAATCATCAGAATTGCCTTTCCTTCTTTTTCTACCAAGTCGTTCATCAACTTATATATCTCGTACTTCGCACCGACATCGATACCTCTCGTAGGCTCATCGAAGATGATCAGTTCTGAATCCGCCGCCAGCCATCTTGCAAGAATAACTTTCTGCTGATTGCCTCCGCTTAAGTTCTTTACAAGCTGGTTCAGAGTAGGTGTCTTGATTGCCATACTCTTCTGATATTTCTGGGCTGTCTCCATCTCCAGTTTTGAATTAATAACGCTGAGGCGTGCAGTCCTTTCATATATAGGCATATTAATATTATTTTTAATTGATATCCCAAGCATCGCGCCGTGACGCTTCCTGTCTTCCGGAACAAGCGCGATTCCAAGATCAATTGCTTCTCTTGGACTCTTTGGATTAATTTCCTTACCCTTAAATACTATCTGACCTGACGTTTTCTGAGCGGCCCCAAATATTACTTGCGCCAGTTCTGTCCGCCCGGCTCCTACCAGGCCTCCAAGGCCTACGATCTCGCCTTTGTGGATCTTCAGGCTTATATTATTGTCTCCGTTTCCAGTAACATTTTTTAACTCCAGCACCACTTCGTTGTTATCAACGCAGTTTTCACGTGGAGGATACGTCTCTGTAAGTTCACGCCCAACCATTAGTTTGATCAGTTCCTGAACCTCGCTGTCTTTTGTAATGAGAGTCTTGACATACTCGCCATCACGCAAAACCAGAATTCTATCTGATAAGCGATAGATCTCTTCCAATCTATGAGATATGTAGACAATAGAAATTCCTTCTTTACGCAGTTTTTCTACCACCCGGAACATACTCTCAACTTCCGCACTCGTAAGAGGTGCAGAAGGCTCATCCATAATCAATATCTTAGCATCCTGCTGGATCGCTTTGGCAATCTCAACCATCTGCTGATAACCTACTGTCAGATTTTTCATCAACGCTTTTGGGTCGATTTTAATCTGAAGTTGTTCAAATGCCTTCGCAGCTTCCCTCTCCATCGCCTTCTTGTCAACTACGACACCTTTTCTGATGGGCCTGCCCAGGAAGAGGTTTTCCGCCGCTGACAGTTCCTTAACGTTATTAAATTCCTGATAAATAATCGCAATTCCATTTTCTGCCGCAAGCTGTGGTGTCATGCTCGTAAATTCTTTCCCATTCACGATAATCTTACCGGAAGTCGGGATAACTGCCCCCGAGCAACACTTGATCAATGTAGATTTTCCAGCACCATTTTCTCCAATAAGTGCCAGTATCTCACCCTTCTTCAGTTCCAACGTAACATCTTTCAGTGCCACGACACCCGGGTATTCTTTTCTTATATGCTCTAACTGCAATACATATTCTTCGCTCATATTCATTCCCCCTGAGTCAAGCGGATATTACTTAGAGGCGGAGCAATCCGCCTCTATCTCATCGTCTCGCTATTTTTGTTTTGATGTTACATTCCCTTCATGATGTCGTCAATGTTGTCCAGGTTGATTTCCATCGTAGGTCTCTGAACATTATGATTGTCGCCTGAGAAATCTTCTCCATCTAAGATTCTCTCATACATTTTCATACAAGCTGTAGCTGTGTCTAAACTGGATCCTTCAAATCCGATAATAGCTCTTACAGCCTCATCTCCAGCCTTAAGGGATTCTAACTGCTGAGGAGTAACGTCTGTCGTGATAACGCCTACATTTTCCGGAATCTTGCCAGCTCCGCCGAATTTCTGAAGTAATGCTTCATTTGATCCGATCATAGCGCCTGCGCCAACTCCTACGAATACAGAGCAGTCAGGATGAGCCTGAAGAACGGTCTCAACGTTAGACTGTGCCTCGTTTGCTTCCAGTCCGTCAACCTCTGCTACGATCTCGTAGTTTCCTTTGTCGCAGTTCTTTTCCAGACCTTCTTTGATACCATTTGCTCTCTCTAACAGAACCTTTGTAGACGGCTTGCCGATTACGCAAACTTCTGCCGGCTTGTCTGCTGTGTAATGCTCGTTGATGAATGCAGCAGCTGTTTTTCCGATTTCATTACCAAGTGCAGTGTTGTCAAGAATCCAGTTAGCAGTGGTATTCTCCATTGGATCATCCCAGCACATTACCTTGATTCCTGCATCAAGAGCTTCCTGGCACACTGTCTCAAGTGCGTCTGCATCAGATGGATGAACCATGATCAGGTCGCATCCTGATGTGATGAAGTTCTCTACCTGGCTAATCTGTGTTGCGGAGTTGTTCGTACAATCCTGTAAGGTATAGTCCCATCCCTTTTCCTTCAGAAGATCCTCAAGTTTGCCCATTACACCTGCCCAGTAATCGTTTTTCAGAGACTGGATAGAGATACCAACTTTGTAACTGTCTTTCTTCTCAGTATCCTTCTTGTCGTCTCCGCCTGAGGTTGGCGCCTTGGTTGTACAACCAACAGCCATCGTTGCAATCATTGCCACGCAAAGGATTGCACTTAAGATTTTTTTCTTCATAATACTTCTCCTCCTTAAAAAGAATTTATTTTATAGCTTTCGCATTAGCTATCTATAATAATGCGGTTCCTAGAAGCAGGTAAATGCTCCGTCCACGATAATATCGGAACCTGTTGTAAATGTGCTCGTGTCGCCAGCCAGATATACTAAGATAGACTGTAATTCTTCCGGTTTTCCAAGCCTTCCCATTGGAGCCATTGCATTCCACTGCTCGATCAATGGTTTCAGATGTTCTGCATTCATGATAAGTTCTGTACCAATATATCCTGGACTGATGCAGTTTACACGCACGCCCCTCTTAGCCCACTCGACTGCCAAAGACTTTGTCAGAAGGCTTACGCCGGCTTTTGATGCATTGTATGCGCACTGTGGCTGAGGTACATTGACAATGTGGCCTGACATGGATGCCGTATTGATGATAGAGCCATATCCCTGCTTCAGCATCACTCTGCCTGCTGCCGTAGCGCAGAGGAATACGCCTGTAAGGTTGATGTCGATTACCTTCTGCCACTGCTCGAATGTCATCTCTTCTGCCGGAGCGTTTACAGCAATACCAGCATTGTTGTAGCAGGCATCCAACTTTCCATATGTATCAACAACTTTTGCAACCATGGCCTCAACTTGGTCTTTCTTCGTAACGTCGCACTGGATCGCGATTGTCTTGGAACCTGTTGCTTCTGCAATCTCCTTTGCAACCTTCTCGGCGCCTTCAAGGTTGATATCTACGATAGCGACATCAGCGCCTGCCTCTGCGAATGCAGTAGCCGCTGCCTTGCCGATTCCGCTTGCAGCACCTGTTACATAAATTGCTTTTCCGTCCAGTCTCATACTTTCAATAATTCCCATTTTGTCCTCCTCCCGGTTGCGAGCCGTTTTCATTGAATAATTTTGAATAGCAATTTTGTAAAATATTTTTACAAATATTGTTGTTGTAATTATATTCCAGAAGAATGCTTTGTGCAATATGCAATATTACACAATTATTTTTTGGTGATTTTGTATGTTTTGCATAACGTTATTTATTTGTCAATTCCGCTTTTATTCGGCAATTTTTACAACAGCCTTGACGATCTCAGCCTTTTCATTGACACTTCTGTCCATAGCCGTCTGGATGTCATCAAAATGAAAGATATGGGTAGCGATTCCCTTCAGATTTACTTTTCCCTGTGCAACTGCCTCAATTGCCATTGGATAGATGTGACGGTAGCGGAATACTGTCTTAAATGTAATCTCTTTATCCAGCGCCAGGCTCATCATCATATTCATCATGCCGGTCTTTCCATATCCCACAAGAACGATATTGGATCCCTTGCGCACTACCTGGATCGCCTGGTTCGTCGTAATCTCTGTTCCAGCTGTCTCGATTGCAAGGTCAAATCCCTCGCCGCCGGTCAGTTCCTTCGCCTTCGCTAGCACGTCCACTTCTTTTCCGTTGATCACGCCGTCAGCGCCAAGTTCCAGCGCCTTATCCAGCCGCTTCTGCATTACGTCTACTACATATACATGGGAAACGCCGCATGCTTTAAGAGCCATCATGGATACTAGTCCGATGCATCCTGCGCCAAATACGACTGCCGTCTGTCCTGCCTTCGCCTCTCCCTGCTTCGCTGCGTGGAATCCTACCGCAAGGGGCTCGATCAGCGCGCCTTCCAGCGTGCTTACATTATCCGGAAGTTTGAAGCACAGATCCGCCTCATGGGCTACATATTCCTGGAACACGCCGTCTACAGGCGGTGTAGCAAAGAAGACTACGTCCGGACAAAGATTATATTTTCCTTCACGGCAGAATTTGCATTTGCCGCAAGTCTTTCCCGGCTCCAGCGCTACACGGTCGCCGACCTTCAGATGCGTAACATTCCTGCCTGCTTCTACGACAGTGCCTCCCGGCTCATGTCCCAGCACGAACGGCGGCTCTACCACATAATCGCCAATTCTGCCCATTTCATAATAATGCATGTCGCTTCCGCAGATTCCCACATATTCCAGCTTCACCAGAACTTCATCGTCCTTCGGTACAGGAATCGGCCTCTCGGTATAGCCCATCTTTCCAATTCCTTCCATCACTGCTACCTTCATTGTTCCTTCCATAACACATCTTCCTCCCATCTTTATTTTATACTTTAATAATTTATTTAACAAAGTGTGTACAATAATTCTCTCTTACTGACCAAATTTAAAAGCCTTAAATGGTGTCAATAAATTTTTCAATTTGGAAAATAGCCGCCCCGAGTGCCGATGCCTCTTGCTGGTATTGGCATACGTATACATAATCTCCGCTGTTCTCAAATATGTCCTTTTCTGCCACCAGATTCCTGAACTCTTGTATGTAAGGCTCCATGCTACTGCCCACGTAACCGCCAAGAACTATCTCGCAGTCAAAGCACATCCGCAGATTGTCCACTGCTATCGCAAGATCCTTCAGATATTCATTCCATATCTTCTTAAGATCCTGGTTTCCTGCTTCCATCTCTCTGAAAAATCTCTCCAGATCCCCATCTGTCTGATCTGCCAGCCTAAGAGCGGAGCAATATGCATCCAGGCATCCGATCTTTCCGCAGTAGCAGCGCTTTCCTTCCGGATGGATGACCATATGGCCAAACTCGCCGCTTCTCCAGTTGTTGCCTTTATACATATAGACCGATCCCCGGTCCTTCTCCTGCGCCTCGCGCACGATTCCCGTCTCATTTCCAAATATGATCGCGCCGCCCACCGTGTTGCTTAGGAACAGGTATACCAGATTGCTGCAGGTCCTGCTTCTGTTGCTCTCCGTAATGGCTGCCGCATTGGCATCATTTAGAAGTTCGCAAGGGTATGGCATGCATGCCGTCAGTTCTTCACAGGGAACATCATAGATTCCAAGCGCATGGGAGTTCGTGATATAATCCCGCTGCACATCGATAATCGCAGGCACGGAAATCCCCATTCCCAGAATCCGTTTCTTGGGAATACGGCTTTCCTCGACAAACCTTCTTACGATTGCCGCAACTTCATGAAGATAAGTCTGCGTGTATTTAAAAGGCTTGCGCACCCTCTCATGCTTGAGCGCCTTTCCTGAAAGGTCCGTGTAAACGATCCCTACATGATTCTTCGTAATATCAAGCCCGATTGCATACTTGACATCCCTCACGGCCGCAATAGCCTTGGCCTTGCGTCCGCCGGTGGATTCAAATTCGCCTACTTCCCGTATCAGCTTCTCTTCCTTCAGTTCATTCACAATCTTAAGAACAGTAGGCCCGCTGATGGAAAGCGCCGCCGATATCTCCGGCATGCTGGTTTCTTCCCTGCTATTCACATAACGAAACACTCGATTTCTATTCAACTTTTTAACTTCCTGATTGCTTGTGCTTCGCTTCATCCACCTTGTCCTACTTTATTAAGTCATTTACTAAAGATATGGTTATTATAGCACTGGTGATTTCATTTTTCAATGTTCATTATGCATTTTCTCTAATTTTTTCTAAAACTATGGGAGGGTTTTGTCTATTTTTTGTCGAATAAGATGTCCGCCACCTGGAAAACCCCGTATTTTGTGCTGATTACAGTACATGGCCATTGCTCTGTCCTGGTCAGTATATCGATCTTTCCCTCCATCAGATATGTAGTCTCCTCGCACTTCGTGCCCTGTATCGTGGGGTTCCACGCATAAGCCTGTCCTTCCTTGATAACGCCTTCCGTAGACGGCGTAACCACGAATTCCCTGCATCCGTATCCCGTAGGGCCACCCTGATGGTGCATCTTCCACTCATCCGGATATCCTTCTTGCGCGTACAGGTTCTTTACTTCTTCAAAATATTCTTTATAAGACAAGCCTTCCCTCATCATATTCTGCATGGCAGCGAAAATACGCTGAGTCTTTCGCATTCTCTCCTGAATCTGATCTGGGATCTCCTGAAAATACACCATTCGCGTCATACTGATATTAAGCCCATATTTTTCTCCGCCCAGCACTACCATCAGGCTGTTCTCAATCTTCTTGTCCGTGGGAACAGGATGCCGATAATTCAGAATTCTTTCGTCGCTTCCAACCAGCACGCAGTCAGGACTGATCCCCTTTTCGACGCAGCGCGTTTTAAGAAGGGCCGCGACTTCCTTCTCCGTCTGCCCCGGCCTGGCTTCCATGGCAACCGACTCCACAATATGGGCGCACTCTTGTCCTATCTCATGGTAACGTGCCGCTTCCGCCTCATTCAGCATCATTCTTAAATTCACGAGTTCTCCCTGTACGCAGGATGTCCCCGGGATCGCCGTATCAGAAGCATAGCCTTTTCCATGACAGTACCATGCAAGGAATCCCTCCAGCGTCTCATACCATGGCACAAGAACGCAGTCCGCATGAAGCGCGTTCTGCTCTTCTTCCATGCGCGGGCAGTCGCTGCTGTCGGCGATCATCTCCACCTTCCCATTTCTTTGAATGATTAAAAATGCAATCCCGACTTCTGCATTCGTCACAACTGCATTTTCATTAAACTGCGTTACCCATTTAAAATTATCCCTTCGTCCAAGAACAACCCCTTCATAAGGGGTTGTCTTAAGCCACATTAATATTCTATTCAGATTGTCCATAAATTATTCCATCTCCATATTAACGCAAACCTTGCCTGTTTTTCCCGTTGCAAATACACGATACGCTTCTTCTGTCTCGCTAAGCGGATAGCGGTGGGTAATAATCTGGCTTGGATGGATTTTCTTGCGGTCCAGAAATTCCACCAGCTGCTCCATATTTCCTACTGATGTAACCCAGGATCCATGCAATGTCAGGTTCTTGTGCAGCAACAGCGGGCTTGGCTCAAACGTTACCGTTCCCTGCTCTCCAAGGAACACTACCTGCCCCCACATTCTGGCGGCTTCCAGACATCTGTGACGGCCAATGCTGCTACCCGAGCAGTCTACGGCAGCCTCTACGCCCTTTCCTCCGGTATAGTCCATTACGTTTTTAACCGCGTCATCGTCTCCCATGAATACCTGGTCAGCGCCGATCTTCTCCGCCATCTCCAGACGCTCTTCGGAAATATCAACGCCGATCGTCTCCGCGCCCATTGCCTTGGCCAGTATCAGAGCCGCCTGGCCTACCGGGCCAAGTCCCATCACGAGCACCCGGTCTCTTCCTGATACATTGGCTCTTAAGAGTCCCTGGTAAGCGGTTCCAAAACCGCATGCGATCATAGCCCCGTCTTCGTATGTAAGGAAATCCGGAAGATGAATGCATGTAGATACGTCCGCCACCATGTACTCAGCCAAAGCGCCGTCTCTCTGCCATCCATAGGCACGCCTCTCCGGCTGCTGGCAGTTGATATAGAATCCCTTCTTACACTCATCGCAGTATCCGCATCCCTGAATATGATATACGACAACCCGGTCTCCTTCTTTAAAGTCAAGCACGCCCTCGCCTACTGCTACAACCCGTCCGCTGGGCTCATGGCCTGCGATCACGTCATCATATCTGGCCCCGCCAGTCTTATCCGTGTGTTCAAAATAAATATACTTCAAATCACTGCCGCACAGGCTGGCTGCCTTCATCTTCAGCAGCACCTGTCCCGGACCGGGCTTTGGCACATCGCACTCCACCTTCTCAACTTTTGCTCCTCCCGGAAGCTTCATACCGATCATTTTCTCTGAAATCTTCTCGCTCATCGTCATATCCTCCTCTTTGCAATTGACTGATGCATGTAATATGCTGATGTTCTGTTCAACTCTTAATTGCAGTATAGCACTCTTTTGCGGCGGCTTGAATTTCATATGTTATCCTTTGATGGACTATATTACGCCTGGGGGGAGTTTGGATGGGATTGGCGACGCGTGGGATCTGGTAGGCGTTCGCCAATCCCATCAAAACCCACCCCTACTCGCAGTAGAAATAATCCCCATTCTTGTAATCTTTCGGCGACACGCCCACCACTTTCTTGAATATCCGGGAGAAGTAATACTGATCTTCGTACCCCAGCCTTGAACTTACTTCATAGATATACAGGTTGGTATTCTTCAGCAGCTTGCAGGCCTCCTGCATCTTCAGATGGATGAAGAACTCCACCGGAGAACGTCCGGTCTGGTTTTTGAATATGGTATTCAGATAACTGCGGGACAGCTGGACTTCTTCTGATATCTCTTCCAGAGTCAGGCTGCGGGTCAGATTCTCATACATGAAGCGTATGACCATGGTCACATGCCTGTCCTGAACGCTGCTTTCATCTACCTTCTCCCGGTAGTATACTTCCGAGAGGATCAGGGACAGCACCTGGGAGATATAGATGAAGTTCCCCAGGGTATAGTTGCGCCGCAGGACTCGGAACAGCAGATTAAAAAGCACCATCATGCGGTTGTCGCTGTGCCTGGAATTCATAGGTACGACGTGCGGCTCATCAATTGGAAAGTACGCCGTATTCTCCCCCTTGAAGTGCACCCACAAGATACTCCATGGGTCTTTGGCGTCTGCATAGTACCGGTGACCCTTTTTGCACGGAATGCAAAAGGCACCCGATTTCCTCATTTCAAATACTTCTCCCTCTACTTCTATGGTTCCTTTTCCTTCCGTACAATAGATCAGAATATACTGCTCGGCCCCTTCTTTTCTCTCCCGGTAATGATCACGGGCCTTCGGAAAGAAGCCCACATCCGTCGGATAGACCGTCCGCACCAGAGGATGCTCCGCATAATCCGCAAATGATTCTGTAGGAATAATAATATATTTTTCGTCTTTGAATCCATCTGCCTTGCCAATATTATTACTCATCCTTCCACCTGCCTGTCCCTTCTTATAATTTTGGGATAACTATAGCACCCATGTGGAATATTGTCCATCTTTTTATGGTATATGACATTTTAACACTACAGACCTTATGCTAATCTATACATACAGCAAATAACTGCAAAGAAACAGGAAATTCCATATTTGAAAGGAGACGAATGACTTATGTCAAACAAGGAAGTCCATGTATGGGAAGAAACCATAACCCTTCCTACTTATAAAGTATATCCCCCGGAAAAAAGTCCATTGTTCATAGAAAACCGGGCATATCAGGGAAGTTCCGGAAAGGTTTATCCCCTTCCTGTAACGGAAAAAATATCCGACGAGAAAGAAGACGTAGAGTACAAGTCTATTTACCTGGAAAATGATTATCTGCTTGTCATGGTCCTCCCGGAACTTGGTGGCCGTATCCAGCGTGCCTTTGACAAAACCAACAATTATGACTTCGTATATTATAATCACGTGATCAAGCCGGCGTTGGTAGGCCTTACCGGTCCATGGATCTCCGGCGGCATCGAGTTCAACTGGCCGCAGCATCACCGTCCATCCACTTATTCTCCGGTAGACTATCACTTCGAGGAGCATGAAGACGGCTCATCCACCGTATACGTCAGCGAGATTGATAAAATGTACGGCACCAAAGGAATGGCCTCCTTCACGCTCTATCCGAACAAGGCGTATATCGAAATCAAAGGCCGCCTTTACAACCGTACCGATACGCCGCAGACCTTCCTCTGGTGGGCGAATCCGGCCGTACCGGTCAATGAGCATACATATTCCGTATTCCCGCCGGACGTCCATGCAGTAATGGACCACGGAAAGCGCGCGGTATCCACCTTCCCCATCGCTACCGGCGAATATTACAAATATGACTATTCTGAAGGAATCGACATTTCCTGCTACCGCAACATCAAAGTGCCTACCTCCTATATGGCAGCCCACTCCGATTATGACTTTATCGGAAACTTTGATGAGAAGGCAGACGCCGGCCTGCTGCATGTGGCAGACCACCACATTTCCCCGGGCAAGAAGCAGTGGACATGGGGAAACAGCGACTTCGGCCAGGCATGGGACCGCAATCTGACAGAGACGGACGGCCCGTACATCGAGCTGATGACCGGCGTCTATGCCGACAATCAGCCGGACTTCACATGGCTGAAGCCTTATGAAGAGAAGACATTTACCCAGTACTTTATGCCTTATAAACATGTAGGAAGAGTAAAAAATGCCACCAAAGATGCCGCCATCGGAATGGAGCTTGCAAATGGCAAATGCATCATCAAGGCCTACACATCCGGCATCTTCGCTGGTTCAACAATCATCGTGAAGAACCAGGGCGGCACTATATTTACGGATCAGGCGGACCTTGTTCCGGAACAGTTCTATGAGGCTTCTTTTCATACGGAACTTGCAGACTTAAGCGGCGTAACCGCGACCATATATGACAGCGGCATGTTCCCGCTTGTAACCTACGAAGCAGTAACCGTGGAACTTGAGCCGATGCCGGATCCGGCAGATCCGCTGCTTTCGCCGCAGGAACTTAAGACCACCGAGGAGTTGTATCTGGGCGCCCAGCATCTGGAACAGTACCGTCATGCCACCCTCAACCCGGAGGACTATTATCTGGAAGGACTCAGACGCGACCCATCCGACATCCGCCTGAATAACGGCTACGGTCTTCTTCTGTACAGACGTGGAAACTTTAAAGAAAGCATCAGGCATTTCAACAAAGCCATCGAGAAGCAGACCTGGAAGAATCCGAACCCTTACTACGGCGAAAGTTACTTCAATCTCGGCCTAGCCCTCGTCATGACAGGGGATGACAAAGGCGCTTACGATGCCTTCTACAAGTCCACCTGGAGTTATGAGACGCAAGGCGCAGGCTACTACTGGCTGGCATGCCTATCCGTAAGGCGCGGTGATTACAGGGATGCCCTGGAATTCATCGACAATGCCCTGATCCGGGGATGGCACAACATGAAAGCCCGCACCTTAAAGGCGGCCATCCTTCGTATGCTTCACATAGATTCCCAGGAACTGCTGGATGATAGCCTTAAGATCGACCCGCTGGATATGGGCATCCGCTATGAAGGGGCTTTAAGATTAGGCAGTCTGGACGGCTGGAAGGACAAGATGCGCACGCCCGTGCATAATTACCTGGAACTTGCCCTGGATTATATCAAGGCGGGCTTATATGATGACGCGCTTAACATCCTGGCTTCCTGCACAGCGGACTCTCCGATGCTTGGCTATTACCAGGGTTACGTATATGAACGCAAGGGCGATGCTGCCAAGGCGGCTAAGATGTATCAGCAAGGCGAGGCCGCCTGCCCGGACTACTGCTTCCCGAACCGTGCGGAAGAAGTCGTTATATTAGAAAGTGCTGCCTCTCTGCTTGGCAAAGCGCCTTACGCCCACTATTATCTGGGCTGCCTGCTCTATGACAAGAAGCAGTATGAGAAAGCCGCCCTGCATTGGGAAAAAGCCGCCGAAGGCGCGCCGGACTTTGCCATGAACTGGCGCAATCTTGCCATCTACTATTACAATAAGAGAAAAGACATGGATCAGGCTCTGGAATGCATGAAGAAGGCCTTCGAACTGGATTCTGCCTACTCCCGCTTCCTGCTGGAATACGATCAGCTGCGCGCAAAGTCAGGCATCTCCGCAGAAGAACGCCTGGAACTGCTTTCCGCCCATCTGGATCTTGTGACTGGACGGGATGCGCTGTACGTAGAATACATCTCGCTTCTTAACTGCACCGGACAGTATGACAAGGCGCTGGAATGCCTGAATGGCCACCTGTTCCATCCATGGGAAGGCGGAGAAGGAAAAGTCAGCACCCAGTACCGCTATGCGCTGACGCAGAAAGCGCTGGGCCTTCTTGAAAGCGGCGGCTATGATGAAGCCATCAATCTTCTTGAGGCCACGAAGGTATATCCGAACAATCTGGGAGAGGGAAAACTTCCAAATGTCCAAGACAACATCGCCGACTATTATATCGGCAAGTCCTACCAGGCAAAGAATGACTCTGCCGCTGCCTCCGAGTACTTTGAAAAGGCCTCCACAGGACTGGAGGAGCCATCCGGCGTCCTCTACTACAACGACCAGCCCTCTGACATCATTTTCTATCAGGGTCTGGCCAATGAAGAACTGGGCAATACAGCTGCGGCGAAAAAATGCTATCATCAACTGCTGGCCTATGGAAAGAAACACATTTTCGACAAAGTGACCTATGACTATTTTGCCGTATCACTGCCGGAAATCGAAGTATTCCCTGACAACATCAAAGAGCGCAATGATATCTACTGCCGCTATTTGATGGCATTGGGCCACATCGGCCTGGGCGAAAAGGGCGAGGCAGACGCTCTGCTTAATAAGATCCTTCAGTTAAAAGCCGACTACCAGGGCGCGATCCGCCATCTTCCAATGGCTAAGTAAAGCAAGTCTTAGAACCTATATCAATCATCCAGGAAGGGGCACGGCGTATGATCGCCGTGCCCCTTCTTATTACCTACTCTTATGCTTTGTCTCTGCGGCTTACTTCCTGCCGCCTTTTTCGAATTCAAGTTCCAGCAGTTCCCCAAAAGATTGGATCGCAACATGCTCTTCTTCCACCTGTCCGAAGCCATATGCCGCGAATATCATAGGAATTCCCGCCTCTTTGCACGCATTGGCATCTCCCTGGGTATCGCCTACATAGACGGCTTCCTTAATCCCATTGCGCTCCATGATGATGCGGATATTCTCGCCTTTTAACTTTCCGGTGTCTCCCGGGCAGGTATAATCTGCAAAATACTGTCCAAGTCCGGTATTCTTAAGAAAGGCTTCAATATAGCCGGACTGGCAGTTGCTGACGATAAAGAGCTTATACTTTTTACTCAGTTCGCGAACCGTCTCTGCCATCTGGTCATAGACGATGCAGGGCGCCGTCTCCACCCATTTATTCTCATATTTGTAAAGATGGTCTGCCAGGCTCTCCTGCTCTATTTGTGCAAGTTCCGGGAACAGGTCGTCTATGATCTCCTCCAAAGGCTTGCCAAACTCACGCTTTAGCTGCTCAGCCGTCAGCGTCCTGTCCATATCCGTCTGTTCCTTGATTGCCTGGTTCCAGGAATATGCCACTTCTTCCGTGGGATCCCAGAGGGTTCCGTCTACGTCAAATATAATTCCTTCTATCATTGGGTCTGCTTTCTCCTCTATCTATTGTTTTCCCATATTATAATCTCTAACAAAAGATTCCGCAATATCTGAAGGACTTTTAGAAAACTACGATTCCCTTTTTCAGTACCTGCTTATTCATTGCCTTATCATAAGCCTCGATTACATCATCAAAAGAGAAGTAATCGGATATGTAGTCCTTCAGGTTGATCTTCCCTTCCCGAATCCACTGGATCACTTCGCTGTGCGCAGCTGCCTCCTCATCTTTGCGCGGAAACTGCTGAAAATTAAGCACCCAGTTATAGTCGGCCTTGCTGAAGTCAATGTGCATCTCTTCTTTTCTTGGGACTCCGTAACAGCAGATCTCTCCTCGGTCACAGATCAGGCCCATGGCGTCATTTACCACATCTTCAGAGCCCACCGCGTCGATCACGAAAGGCACTCCTTGCGGAATTTTGTAGTAGATGCCAATAAGGCGCTGGTACTTCCAGAAGAGATGTCCTGGGATCACGGCGCGATGATCGAGCCGCTGGCTGTCGCTGTCCACGCCGTACGCCGATATGCTGCTGACATGACAGGCAAAAAGGCTGTCGTGCTTGGCGGAGGACCGATCGGCAACCTTGTTGCACAGACCGCAAAAGCGTTGGGCGCAGAGGTCGTGCTTCTCTCGGAGCTCAGCGCCTATAGGCTTGATACCGCTAAAAAGTGTGGGATTGCCACGGTCAATCCATCCGAGAAAGATCTGCTTGAAGCCATCACCGAAGCCTGCGGGGAAGACCGGGCGGATGTCATCTTCGAATGTATTGGAATCAATCCAACCATGAAACAGGCGATCGCATATGCAAGAAAGGGAAGCCATATCGTAGTCGTAGGCGTATTCGCAGATCTGGCCACCGTAGATATGGCCGCCGTCCAGGATCATGAACTGACGCTTCTTGGAAGCGCAATGTACCGGGAAGAAGACTACATCAAGGCAATCGAACTGGTTGCCGCCGGAAAGATCGAATTCGAGACCTTGATCACCCACCGTTTTGGATTCCGGGAGTTCAAGAAAGGGTATGATACCATTGACCTGGAAAAGGACAAGGCTATGAAGGTCATGATCAACATGGAAGCATAATTCTAAGAATGCCGCGCGACAGGCTATGGAGCCTGCCACGCGGCATCTTTCGCCTATCACTTGGCATCTTTTACATATTCAAAGGATGCATGGTTATCTACGATATCAAATACCTGGTTTCCCTTCTCCCAAAGCTGGTATCTGATCCTGCATACAGGGCTTTCTCTTATGATCCTCGTCATGCTGCCCTGCCGCGGCGCGCTCAGCCCGTAAGACCGCTCTCCTAGCTTGGTCACCTTTAAGCAAAGTTTTCCTTGTCTTACCACCGCTTCGCTGGCGCTAAGCCTTCTTACTTTCGCCCCCAGATAGGTGGCAATCCGTAAGGTCCGCCCCGGAATCTCTATCTGGCAGATACATCCCCGGAAGCTCCACCTTCCAATCGGTACGTCTGCCACAGAAAGCATCAGGCTCCCTCTCTTCTTCTCCGTAAATATACATTGTGTCCAGAGATACTCCTTCGGGAAAGAACTTCCCCAGTCCGTCTCTATATACCCCAGCCCCTCGTTCAGATCCACTTCCCTTCCATTTACCATCAGCCCTCCTCTGGTTCTGTGCATCATGCTCAGAACGCCGTGATTGCATTCAAGAAATGGAACTCTTTTAAACGGCCCCATAATATCCTTTTTTAGCCTGGCAAACGGGCCATAAGAGATATTTCCATAGATGGATACGTCTTTGTTCTTCAGATTGACCCAGGTGCCTTTTTCCGTAAACAGGTTCTCCCCGATCATCACCCGGAAGCGTCTTCTCTCAATCGTGCACTGGGAGGCGGGATAGAAAAAGCACCAAGAGCCCTCTTCTGTTATCATTTGTATAGATGCCGTCCATTTTCCCTGCTCATCCGCGTGGATCGCGGGGATAAAGGCAATCATCCTGCCCTCTGCCTGGTGCTTCAGGTACCATCCTTCAAAATATGGATATTTTTTCTTTTTTCCATGGTAATATCTTGTCACCGTCTATCGCCTCCTTTACAGATTCCTTTTTGTGCAGGGCCAACCAGCAGATTTCCACGGGCGTCAAACCTTGAGCCATGGCAAGGGCAGTCATACGTCCCTTCTTCCGGATTCCAGGACAATTGGCATCCCATATGGGAGCAGCGGGTTGTCCTGATGTTTTCTTTTGCGTCTTCTGAAAGTTTTGACGTACCAGCAAGATTGGCCACCGCGTGGGCGCCTTCCAGGGCCATGTTTCCCATTCCCTTAAGGCCAGGCATTCTCAGGGGAGAGAAGACCTCTTCATAGGGGCTGATTCTTCCGCATATCTGCTCGGAAAGAACCATAGCAGCCACCATGGAGGAGGTCATTCCCCATTTCTTAAATCCAGTAGCCACGTACCAGTTTTTCCTGCCGCCGCTGTATCTCCCGATATATGGAATATCGTCCAGGGGCATGCAGTCTTGTGCTGACCATCGGTAGGCTTCTTTGCCTCCCGGCCAGTACTCGCCCGCCCTTTTTATAAGCTGCTCATACTGCCCGCCATTCGGATTCTCTCCGGTTCTGTGTCCTTCCCCGCCCACAAGCAGCAGGCCTCCTGCGCTTCGAACTGACAGGCTTCCCGGATCGATACCAAGATACACTCCTTCTGTCAAAGGCGCGTTCTCAAGGGCGATCACATAACTGCGTTCCTGATGCATCCGCATAAAATAATGTCCCGGGATAATCGGGAACGGATAGTGGCATGCAAACACGATATTGGAGGCCTTTACATTTCCGCGGTCTGTCTGCACCCCGTCAGGAGTAGCCTTTCGCACCTTCGTATGTTCAAATATAACCACATCCTCTGAGACGGCCTTTAAAAACTTAAGCGGATGGAACTTCCCCTGCCCGTCAAACCGGAGGGCTCCCTGAATCGGAAAAGGCAATTCTGTCTTTTCCGTCCATCTTGCCGCAATCCCAAGTCTTACAGCCGCCATGAATTCATTATGGAGCCTTTGCCCCTGTTCCTGTGTATACAGATACGAAGAGCAGTCCTCCCAGTCGCACTCGATATTCATCTTACGAATGACTGCTTTGTATTCCTCGATCGCTTTTTCATTTGCCTGCGCATATTGGCGAGCCTGCTTCTCTCCCTTGGTCCTGATCAGGTCCGCATAGATCAGATCATGCTGGGATGTAACTTTGGCCGTCGTGTTTCTGGTCTGTCCGCTTCCAATACGCCCAGCCTCCAGAACGATGCATTCCTTCCCTTTCTGCTTCAGGAAATATGCAGTCAGGATTCCCGCCATTCCTCCGCCAATGATCACCGTATCAATATTCATATCTCCCGGAAGGCAATGCCGTTCCCTGATCGCTGCCGTATCCTTCCAGTAGGACTTATTTGTCATAGTCTTCACCTCTCAGATAGGATGCGCAGCAGCTGGTAAATATATGCAGCCAAATAATATTTGATAGCAAAAGGGATGGCTTTGCCAATATCCTCGATCAGGAGGCATGTTCATGAAAAATCGCATTTTATTAAAAACACGGTAGTCCAATGGCATAAGGTCGTAGCGAGGGATACCTCGGGAGTTGAGCCGGCAATTCATCCTCACGGATTATGAATGGGCAAAGTAGAAAGCCAGAAAATGAGTATCCGCGAACTGCTTATTCAAGAATGTCCAGCGCCTTTTGATATTCCCGGGGCAACAGTACGCCCAAATTTGTACTTATTTTTCTGCACCTTGCTTTTAATTGCGAATCATCCCATGTCTCATCCATAGTCATCTTTAAGAACTCGTCTGCCTGAAAGGGAGGATAGATCGCCTTGATGGCTATTGCAATTGCATTAAGCGACTCATAATGATACTTTAGCCTCGGTTTTTCTTCTGCCAACGCACGGTATCTTTCAGCGTCTCGTACAGATCCCGGGGCTGGTATCCCAGATCCCTGACGGCCTTATCATGAGAAAATTTATCATTGCTTTTTAACGCATAGAGGGAGTAGTCTGTATAAAGCGGGCGTTCCTTCCTGCGCCTTGCGTGCCATTGCATCAGAGGGGCTGCAAGATGCGCCATCCAGAACGGGATGACCGGGATTCTTCTGCCTCCCGCAATTCTTCGCACCATCTTCAATACCTCCTGGATTTCATAATGGCGGTTTGATAGGATGTAGCATTCGCCGCTCTTCCCTTTTTCCGCGGCCATAAGGCAGCCATAAGCCACATCCCGGACATCGACTAGATCATATCCTCCCTTTACGCATACTGGAATCCTGCCGCTAAGATAATCGTTCACCAGCTGGACCAGATGGTTGCCCGAACGATCGTAAGGGCCAATAATCCCGGAAGGATGGACGATTACCGCATCCAGCCCGCCTTGTACCGCAGACAGCACTGCCTGCGTGGCTTCTGCCTTTGTTCTGGCGTATCCTCCCACTACTTTCTCTGGAGAAAATTCTTTGATCTCTTTTAGAACTGACATGCTGTCTGTATCCGGAATCGCATGGACGGAACTTACGTATACCAGCCGCCGTACGCCAAATTCCCGACACAGCGCAATTACGTTCTTGGTTCCATTTACATTCACCTCATAAAGAAGCGGCGAGACTTTTTCAGAAATGTCCACAATTCCCGCCGTATGGAAGACATATACTTCTTTCCCTTCCAGATCTTCAAATAGCGGCCGCAGAGACTCTATGTCGCGGACATCGCCTTCGACGTACCGGACCCGGCCATCGTTCTCTATCTCTTCTCCCGGCAAGATCAGGCCGCGGATATCTGCCTCCTGCTTTCTAAGCAGCCGGATCAAAGTATTTCCCAGATGTCCATTGGCCCCGGTAACAATATAGATTTTCTTCATATCAAACACTTCTTTCACTTTTTGAACACAGTATTGTTTATCCTCTATATCTGTATTATAATATTCCTAACAGTTGACTTCAATCGACAGTTTATATAGGGTTTGGATGACTTACCAAGATGCTGATCCGCCGGGAATTCTTGGAACTGCTGCGCACGAAGCCCATGCAGAGCATCTCCATCAAGGAACTATGCACCGCCGCGGGCATCAATAGGGGAACCTTCTATTCCCACTATACGGATATCTATACTTCATTTTCCATGCTTCGCACCCTTTCCTGTAGAACAATTTACCACTACGGGTAGGATGTTACCATAGATTTCTTCTATGTATCTTTCTTGGTGCCACCGCTCTTGTAAATCTCGGAAACACGAGATGCTCTATTCCCTGTGCTTCTGCTTTAGCCTTTGCCGTATAGCGATACCGAATCGGACCAAGCAGCATATAAGTAATCTTTTCCAGCCCGTCTCCGCGCATCGGCGTGGCAGTCACGCCATACACATAACGAGCATTTACCTGATTCAGGATATTCGCCATCGTATTAGAAGCCGCATGGTGACATTCATCCACCAGCACCATCCCATAATCATTCAACTTCTCATGGAACTCGCCTTTTTTGCAAAGCGATCCCACCATGGCAATATCAATAATTCCCGTCATGGAATCATGCGCTCCCTGGAGCTTTCCTATAATACTTTTTCTTCTTCTGATTCTTCCTGTTTTTGTCTGATACTCCGGCGTCTCTTCCTCTATTTTCAGGAAACTATTCAGTGCCTCTTCCCATTGTTCAATCAGTGACGAAGATTCCAACAGAATGAGTGTGTTTACTTTTCTCTCCGCGATCATAGCGCTGCACACAACCGTTTTTCCAAATGCTGTAGCGGCGTTTAGTATTCCGGTATCGTACCGCAGCATTTCTTCCAACGCCGGTTCCTGTTCCGGCCGGAGCTGCCCGGTAAATTCTGCTTTTATCCTTCTTCCCGGCTGCCTTTCGTCCGTAATCTCATACGTAATCCCGGCTTTCCTACACTGCTCGGTCAATTCGTCATACAATCCTCTCGGTATTTCTATATAACCGCTCAGATGTTCTTTCCCCATATAAATCCATCTTGCATTATCATAGTTTGAAAGCCCCATCGCCATATTTTTATAAAAAACCGGATTACTCACAGCGGCCATTCTCCGTATCTGATTCTGAACTGCCGGTTGTATATTCATCGTATCCACATAAATGCCGTCCGAAAGCGTAAGGCTTAGTTTCCCATCTACACCTGATTTCAAAAGCCTTGCTCTATTTTTCCATGGTTTTTCCCGTGTTTCTGCATCCTTCCCGCTGCTTTCAACATAAAAAATACTGGTTGAAGTCCACTCTTGAATTTTTGTCTCCATAAACTCAGCGGAAATCCTGGGCTTGCTCCACAGCACATTCCACTGATCCGGGTATGCATTCCAATCCTTATCCACAAAAGCGCTGTTTCCTGACAGCAATGCCCTCCCCTGAAGGGGCAATGCAATCAAATTTCCCAGACCGCCTCCCGGCAGGCTGTCCTGCGCCGGGAGCATACGGTCATAATATTGAAACGATTTCAGGTTTACTGTTTCCGCTCCTCTTTCTAATAAAGCATTCCCGAATTTTCTGGCTGTCGATGCGGAAACTGCTTTGTCGAAAAAAATCCATACATGGGCGCCTCTTCCCGAACGCGAACGTTCCACAAGAGGATCGATTCCGTTCAGTTCGCAGATTAGACGCATTGCTTCTACTTCTTCCATCCATGTCTCACCGTTATTCGCAAAATCATTTTTTTCTGCATCCTTCTCATGGTTATCAAAATCAAACGCCAAAAAACGACAGTTTCCGTTCGGAAGCAGTGGGTAAATGCCTATCACATCATTTCCGTAAGGATCTTTTCCTGCCAGATGGCTTTTAATCTGAGCGATCTTTAATTTTGTCCAGTCTCTGTCCGGACAGTCCGTACACCGTATCTTCTTTCCATACTTTCTTGGGCAGCATTCCTTCCAGAAATGATTACACTGCGGAAAATAGCCGAATTCTCCTGTGGATTTCTTTACGGTACGCTTACTGTACACATCCTGTCGTCCCCAGAACCTTCCGTAAAATTTATTCGCCATCTCATCCGTAATACAGGACGGATGAATAATTCTGCCGCCCTGATTTTCTTCCCACAGTCCTGTTTTCTCCTGATATTGATATTTTTTTAGTTCATTTATATAAGAAATTCCCGACCGCTCCAAAATTCCCTTTAATATCTGGTTTTCCAACTGAAGCTCATTCATACGCTTCTGCAATAAAGTAATATTCTCTAATGCGTCTCGCATAAATTTCACCTCCTCGCAGATAATTTATCACTGTGTTTTACCATAGAATACCATAAATCTGAGGCAAATGCACCCTTATTGTTTTTTGAGCTAAGGCACAAAAACCTGCTAACAAAAGTCAAGTATTTTTTGGCAGGTTTTTTAAATTATTT
>ERZ1036412.202-NODE-202-length-60802-cov-71.919930_pt1 | contig 60802 bp, 77 predicted proteins | sample MGYA00514218_ERZ1036412 | MGnify/ENA primary metagenome ERZ1036412 (study PRJEB33795, sample SAMN09464944) | human gut metagenome | host: Homo sapiens | place: USA: Stanford, California | collected 2016-11 | study: EMG produced TPA metagenomics assembly of the...
AACCGCCACCGAGAAAAGGCAACCTTTCCCCATAGTTCCTCACCCATAATCCATCACCGTTCAAATTGCTGTCTGTCGGGAAAAGACCCAGTGCCTTGACAAGCTGCGGCACTGTCACACCGGATGCCGCCGCCACGCTTTCCAACGGCTGATATAAGTATGCGTAATATGCATCAGTTTCCCCGCCAGTGTAAGAAGGTTTATCCCTCTTTGTGTCAAGAATGGGATTTCCAATACTTGCAGCGGTTTCATTTGCATTTCCGGCAGCGCTCCCGTTAAATTTCAGTGTTCCAGCGGTTCCCGGCTCCACAAGGCTTCCATCCGGTTTGATTGCCTTCCATTCACGGCTTGTTTTGCTCATGTCGCAATCCGCCTTCATGGCGTTACCGTATGGAATTATCTGGATTTCTCCGGCGTTTAATCTTAATCCGCTGCACCATTCCCAAACATTACCGTTAAGGTCTGCAATTCCTCCTGTTGTAAAGTCATCATACCAGGTGACCGGGCCGGACCCTGTAAGCGTTCTTGTGGTCTTCCCTGTGCTTCCATCCACTGCCGCCTGTATGCCCTTCTCCCACGGGCAAGAAACATCCTGTCCATAGTTGTTGTTTCCATGCGGTATTTTCCCGCTTTTCTTGCAGCGCAATCCCAGCGCCGTAAAAACTCCGCTCTGGTTCAGATGCCACCCAGCCCCCTTCTTCCGGCAGGCCGCTAAAGCCTGGTCAAAAGTAATACTTGCCCTGGGGTCACGCAATGGCAAAGAATACGCCCGGTCATGCAGCACAACATTTTGAAACTTTGAAACCCATATGGCATCCTTTTCCACTCCATCCACAATCCAGAACGGCAATGTTTCCTGTGTGCCGCCAGCAATTAAGTCTGAATACTTCATTTTCGGCACACCAACCGTGATACTGGGCATCCCAATATCATCAAAAATCACCTTGTTATTGCTTCCGAAACTTTCTACCGCCAGCGCCAAATCATCAAAATTGCTCATGTCTTATCCCTCCATCTTCCATAAAATCAGTGTACATTTATTCATATCAAAAGGCACCGGAACGGAAACTGTCTGGTATCTTCCTTCGCCTTCCTGCTGCCTTTCTCCCATTTCCATGACCACTTCACCTTCCACGGTTTCATATTCCCTTGCAGGGATGACCACCTGTGCTACATACTTTTTGGCGTTTTCTCCCACACCAATTACCAGGCCATCTTCCGTGTCCAGGCAAATATCCAGAACGGTTTCATAATCTCTTTCACGGCTGGCAAGGTTGATGGTCAATTCATCATCACCAAAAGTGATTTTTTTAGAAGTCACCTGGTAATCAATGTGTTTCCCTTCCTCTTTCTCCATCACCTGTATTCCTGCTGTTTCTGCCGTCCTCATAACCTTATCTTCCATAGCGCTTTCCCTCCTTATATACTTCGCTGGTCCTTGCTGCGATAATTTCAGCAGCTTCCCTTTGCTCCGGCGTTCCCCTGCCATTTACACCATAGGACCGCAAAACCGCCCGTTCCTGCTGTTTCCTTTCTTCTGATTTCACAAAGCTGTGCCCATTCATCTGTAAAATCCTCCTTTCACAAATACTTTTAAATTCACGCTTCTGGCGCTGCCAGTAAATGCGATTTTAAAGCCGTTTTCCAATTTACCAGACACGACCACTTCACCAGGAAAGCCGCCAGAATATCCCAGCACATCAGCAGAAACCGTATAATTTTTATGGTTCCTTTTCCTTCCCAGTGAAACAGTTTTTTCCGAGTTATTGAAAGGGAACGTTTCATTATTTGTCAGTGTGACTTCCATCACATCCCCCGCCAGGTCTTCCGCTTCCTGCCTGTTATGCATGGCCCCAATAAGTGCCAGGGCCGCCATTTCCGTTCCCTGGATGCCCCACGCCTGCATATTGCTGAAATTCTGTGCGTTCTGCGGCGTTCCTTCCTGCAGCACTTCCCCTTCAACTGGTTTATGGGTTATCGTTCCATCATCATTTTTGCTTTCCGTGTAACGGTCTTCAAATTCCGTCACATGGTCCTGCCATTGCAACCATTCCATCTGTCTTCCTCCTATCCTTCTACTTCTTTAACAGAAAACGTAAACCGATACAAAACGCCTTCCTGCACCTGGGAAAGTTCAATTTTTTCCGACTTCTCCGCCCATAGCTTCCCGCCATAGTTATAAAGCTGCACTTTTTCAACGGTTACGGTCTTTCCAGCCTGCGGCGTAATCTGTATGTATACAGCCACCCTTCCATCTTTCAGCCGTTCCCTTCGGTGTATCTTATATTCTTCTGTCTTCCCGCTTATGGTTACCTTTGCATATGCAATACTGCGGTCAATAAAAACTTTGAAGTCTTCCATTGCCTGTGCCGTCAACATGGTTTAGTACCTCCCTTCTTAAATCCTGCGTTTACTTCCACAAGGTTTGATTTTATAGTGAAATGCAGCCATTTCCGCCGCATTACCCACGGTATTTCCTTCCGTTTGCTCATGTGTGTTCCGCTGCGGTACTGTTCCGGTCTGCGGACTATGATAATTCTGGGCATCCGCTTTTAATAAGGCATCCACCCTTTTATCATCCATGCCGGATTTTATGGCCCGTTTTGGGGCCGTTCCGGCCTGCGTGGTCTGGTATACCTTCTTTTCTGTCATGGTGTTCAATTCCTCTGTATTGTCCGCCACTCTGGCCCTTCGGTTTCTCTGCGGATGTTCCCCTGCTTTTATCTCTCCGGCCTGCGGGCTTGAATATCCCATCATATCCAGCGCCGTTTCTACATCCATGTGAACTGTTCTTTGATTGAAAATGATGTTCCGCTGCGGAATAGTACCTGTTTGCGGTGAAGCAAAGATAAATCCGGCCCGTTCGGTTCCTACAACCACCGTTTCCCTTGCAATCCCGGCCCGTACATTCCTATATGGATATGTGCCTGCTTTTATCCTCCCGGTCACTGGCGTATTGTAAATAAAGAAGTCTGTGTGCGTTCCCACATCCACTTTTATGCTGCTTTGATACACCACCCCATCAAGCCAGGAAGACAGCCTTTTATACATCTTGATTGCCCGTACAATCTGCTGATAACTGGCTGTAATGTGCTGGTTCGTCACATCACATATCACCTGGAAGTGATGCGGTTCCCCTTCATAGTCAAACCATTCTTCCACTTCACTATATGGATAGATGCCGCCCAGGGCCTTTTCAATGGCATACTTCGTTCCCATCTTCTTATGTACTTTCACACTATCCCTTAGAATGTTCCTTTTAGCTTCTATCGGATAGCTGTAATCGTACCAGTCAACATGCATGTCGTATGCCAGAATATCCACCAGGTCTTCTGGCAATTCATCAATCCTGGAATATATCAGCACATCCCGTATGTGGCCGGAAACCCCCAGCAGTTCATCCGCCAGGCCACGGGCCAGCGCTACCATTTTTTCATCATATTTCAAAGCACCTGGCAGGAATTGCAGAAGGTCCATGCTGTAAATGTCGTTATTCATCCTCAATTCCCCCGTTCTGCACATTCATGGCATCACGGTTCAAGCGTGCAACGTGGTTTTCTTCTACCACCTCAAATTCTGGTTTTCTGATTACAACACGTTTTACTCCGGTTTCCATCAGATACGCATTTAAGATAGACGGGTTAATATCCCGGCCCATCTTTTCTGTCTGCCATGTAATATATCTTTCAACTGCTGCCCTGGCATCCGCTTCAATAATGCTGAAACTGGCCTGGCTATATCTGGGAATATAAAATGTCACATCAATATCAAACAGGTTTTCCTCTGGCGTTGATACCCGCACCAGGTCCGTAAGTGGCCGCACATCATCAGCGTTCAAAGCTGCTTCAATCTCCTTTAGCACGGTTTCTGTTGGCTGCTGCCCGCCTTGCAGCAGCACCCGCACATCCACCACACCAGGTTCCGGGGTAGTGGCCGCAACATCCGCAATCGCCACGCTGGTAGACTTTGCAAAATACGCATATCCGTTCACGGGTCCTGCTGTGGAAAAACTTTCCATGCTTTCCCGCATACGCTCATAATATTGCGTGTCGTTCTCCTGCTCCGCCCCTCCCGTGGTCTTTGTGATATTCTCCACTTTCAAGAAATAGTCATATGCATCCACAATTTCTTTCACCTGGCCTGCTGCCAGGTCATTCCCCACGGTTCCTGCTGTCTGGCATTGCCCATGTACATCACCATAAAGGCTTCCTGCCGGAATTTCCAAGTCTTCCGTTGTTTCAAAGGTGATTGACCCATCAAACGTTATCCTTGTGCCCTTTTTTATGATGATACTTTGCGGCTGTGCGGCAGAAATATAACAACGGAATGTTGCCGTTGCCGGGCTTGCTTCCAGGCGCTTAATATCTTTGAATAACTCCGCCAGGCTGTCCAGGTATTCCCCTTCTGCATATCTTGGCACGTTCTTTTTTGCTGTATCATTTATCAGTACCCGTTGTTGTATAACTATGCTGGAACACCAGGCAATAAAAAGACGTTCCGGGGAAGCAGGATAAACTTTCCGGCCCGTCATCAACTCATAAAGTGCAATCATATTGTTTTCAATAATTTCTGCATCCGTTTCCAAAAATTCAATATCCGGGTATGTCCGGCTATCCATTTTCCTTCACCCCTTCCAACTCAACCACAACAATAAGTTTTCCCGTCAAATGGTCTGTTTCAAATCTCACTTCCGATATTACCGCCCGTGGTTCATACTTTTCTATCTGGTCATAAACCGTTCCGACCGCCAGGTTTTCCATAACATTTATTGGCCTTCCATAAAAAGCGCCCGGTATTCCCAGTTCCCGCAACATAGGGCACGATTGTTGTACCGTATCAAGTATTATGGCAACATTCTGTAAAACTTCTTGATGCACATTTGCTGGCGCAAGGTCTATATTTTCTAAAAGTTTCCCATCACCTTTTATCACTTCCAATATCATCACCTCTTTGGGTATTCTTTTAATGTGACTTTTACTTTGGCTGCCCAGCAATTCCCCTTATTATCAAAGATTTCCAAATCGGTTGAAACATCTGTACATACCCATTTGTATGTGCCGTAAACCTGGCCGCCCAGCACCAGGCGTTCCGCCTGCCCATTCCTAACCATGGTTTGAAGTTTCTTGACTTCCTTCAACGGGTTTGTTCCAAGAAATACACTAAACTTCATGGAGAAGGAAATGCTTCCCGGCTCCGGCCCTAAAAATTCCAATAGGTCTTCTTTTAAATGTCGGTCATGCGTGGCATACTTTGCGCTGACTTTCCAGCTCATTCCGTCAAAGGTTTTCACCGTTTTGTCAGAAACAGAAAAAGCCAGATTTCCGAAACTGCCTATCTTCCCCATTACATCACCTTCCCTAAAATAAAGCCGTCACCGTCACCACCCGGCACATAGATGCATACAACCATATCATTGACTTGTGGAACCCAGTCTGTCACATATGCCGCATGGCTGTGTCCTTCTGCTATTGCCGTTTTTCCGCCTTCCTGGTCACTTCTCCCAGGCACAATGCTTCTGGGGCGGCGTATCACTTTTAATGGGGCAGAAATTATGCCGCCCTTGTCATCAAATTTGACCCTGGCGGCATTTTTATCCGGGTAATAGGTTTGTACCGTACCCACTCTGATTATCTTCTTTAGAAAGTTTATAACGCTTTCTTCCTCCGCCCTCAATCAATATCCCTCCAATACCTGTTCCAGTTTAATATCCGTTGTATACCCTCCTGTTAGGGTATGGCTTGCGCTGGTTACCTTATACTTTTTATCGAACTGCTGGAAGCCTTTTAATTTAACAGTAATCCCCGCCACCAGTTGAACATCCCCCACCATCTTGAAACTAGCAGTAAATTCCTGGGCATTTTTTTCCCGCAACCGCTTCATTGCCAGTTTCTTTGCATCTTCTGTGCTGGCAACCCTTTCATTAACTTCCAGGACTTGCCCCGTTCCCACGCTGCTATCTGGCGTGTATGTATATTCAATGGTCTGTTTCTTATCACTGTCTGTATAAGATACGTGGCAGCTTGTGTATGCTGCATCCGTCAACTTCGTTCCCAGCTTGAACGAAATAATATCACTGCTTCCATAAGCAATAGTTTTCACCACTGGTTTGCCGTCATATTCTGCTTTGTCAAATATAACCACTGTCATTTTGGTAACTTTCAGCGCTTTCCCGGCAGCATGGCAAAGGTCCTGCAAAAACCGGATATCCGATTGCTGCACCTGTTCTTTTTTATCATATTGCGGATTGTCTGAACTTTCATAAAGAAGTTTCATACCCGCTTCTTTGGCTATCTGGTCCGCAATGGCTTTCAGACTTATCTTTTCCCAGTTCCTTGATTTCTTTTGTATTCGCAAGGTGGATGTATAGGGAATAGATGTGGATTTCAAAGTGCATTTCCACGGCGGCCCGCTCACATCCACACTGTCTATTTCAAAAGTTCCACAATCCAGCATGGCATCTTTTCCGGTGTCATTCCAGTTTTTTTGTACAATGGCAACATCCACTGTCTTAGGTTCGGCCCCTTTTGTGATAACCTCTTTCGTTTCCGTAACCGTGGTGTTTACCGCTCCACCAGTAGTTATTTTGAAAACCTGGCCCGGATAAATCAAATTAGGGTTAGGAATGTTATTTTCCTGCGCAATCTGCGGGTATTTTGTTCCGCTTCCCAAATACCGTGAAGCAATGGCCCATAATGTATCACCACGCACTACCACATAATTGATAACCTCTTGTTTTGTGACCGTTTTGGTCACTGTTTGATTGCTCTTTATAACAGTGGGTTTCACATCCAGCCAACTACCGTTCACATTCCGTTCCCGGTCATCATATGTCATCTGAAAATCATCCGTGTTATCTTCTTCATTGTCGGTGTAGGATGCTGACAGAAGATGCTTCACCAGGTTTTCCGGCACATCCACATTTTTAAATTTCAGCCGCAATTCCACACGCCTTGCATCACTCAATCCAGCAGCCCCCTTTTCCATGGCGGCAACTGCATATCCACTTCGTCTTCCGCCTCTGGGATGGTCAAAACCACCCCAGCAGGGAAAACGATTGTTGCAGCGTGTTTGACGTTTGCTTTCAGCAGCTTATCCAGATGCAGGACACTTCCCATTTGTTCATAGGCTATCTTATCCCACATATCGCCGCTGATAGTTGTATACTGTTTAATCATATTGCATACGCCTTTCGTCATCCGCTTTTTTATCCATAAGGTCTTCCACCTTACGCAATAAATCATCATTGTTTCTTTGCAGCGTTTCTTCCAGGTCCTCCGGCTGGTCACCTTCAACAACCACTGTCGGATTATTATTGATTGTGACATAAGTGTTTCCGCCGCCCATCCCATACGGAACCTGTGGCGGTTCAACTTCCGTTGTTTCGTTCCGCACGCTGTTATAATAGTTCTGTAACTGATTGTTGTTTACTGTGCTTACATTCTGCACATCCTGGGCCGCCCTGGTTGCTTCCATGGCCGTTCTGGCCTGCTGCTGCCGCTGCATAATATCTTTTGTCTGCTCTGCGGTATAAACAACCCTTCCAGGGGCGTTTGTAATTAACTCCGGTCCTTCTTCACCAGCAATGAAAGTGTCTGGTGTGTTACGTGTACCTTTCGCAAATGTCGGCAGTGTTGGGATATTGATGCCTTTTCCTCCCACTCCCGGCACCCAGTCTGGAATTTTAATGCTGTTCAGCGCCGAAATGGCACCGTTAATGATGCCTATAATGCCATTGATAACGCCCTTCACTATGGATGTTAGGCCATCCCAAGCGCCTTGAAAAATATTTTTAATCCCGTTCCATGCCTGCGACCAATTTCCAGAAAATACGCCCTGTATAAACTGTATCAACCCAGAAAAAACCTGGCTTACTGACTGGATGATTGACATGATTGTTTGAAAAACAGTTCGGAATACAGAAAGCACACTGGGCAGCACGGCTTGAACCGTTGAAAGTATCTGCTGCAAAATTGGCTGTATAATGCTCCATATGGTCTGAAATACGGTCTGGACCACTGGAAGAACTGCGCTCAATACAGATGTGATGATTGAACCTAGTTCCTGTATTCCTTGTACAATGAACGGCAGGACCGTTGTTACAATAAAGTTGAACACTTCCTGCACAATCGGCAGTACATAAGTTTGTATGAACGTTATAACTTCACTGATAATCGGCATAATTCCAGCAATGAAACTGCCTATAATCGGTATAATACCCCCGATAAAATCAGCAATAGACTGGAATATTTGCATCACCACTGGCGCTGCTGCCTGTATTCCATTGATGATGCCAGGTATAACCGTGTTTACCAGCACTTGCAATACCTGTTCCACCACCGGAACCACATTTGCCGCGATAAAATTCACCAGTGTTCCTATAGTGTCTTTGACGCTGCCAACAATATTCATAAAGGTATCGAATACCGCAACGCCTTTTTCTCCGAAAATCTCCTGTATCTTGTCACGTGCAATACCGATATTTCCATCAGAAAATACATTCTTTATTGCATCCCCTACGCTGGTAATTGTCGCAACAATCTTGTCAAAGACTTCCAGGCCCTTTTCTCCGAAAATCCGCCCTACTGCTTCCCGGATTTCTTCAAAGTGGTCTTTTAATAGCTTTACAACTGTAATAACTGTGGTGATAACACCCACAATCGGAAGTATCTTACCCACAATCCCGCTGAACGGCCCCAGTAAAGAGGACCCCAGCTTTCCAAGCGGCGCAAATACTCCGCTTATTGCCTTTCCTATCGGTGCAAAATATGAGCCTATTCCAGAAAGGCTTTTTCCAATAATTGACCCTATCTTTCCAATAGGGGAAGCAGCTATAATGCTGCCGACATTTCCGAGCGCCCCACCGATAATTCCGCCTACTGCTTTAAACGGTGAAGCAATCTTCGTCAGTATGGTTGCGCCAAATCCACCCAGTTTCCCGGTAATGGCTCCCAGCGGCCCAGTAATTCCAGAAAGCAGCTTTGTTCCTATGGTTTTACCGATATTTCCTATCGGCGCAAGAATTGAACTAAATATTTTTCCAAACGATTTCCCCACGCCGCCCAGGGCGCTTCCCACGCTTGAAAAATACCCGGTTATCCCCTTTCCTGCTGCCCTTAGTTTACTTCCCAGGCCAACCCCTGCGGCACTTGCTTCTGCTGCATTTGCCCCGAAAATGGCAAATACCTTCTTCACGCCTAACACGCTGTTTTTAATTTCCAGGAAGCCCAGCTTACCCACAAGGCTTGCAACCTTCAATCCCGCCAGCGCTCCCGCCACTTTTAAAACAGTCTGCACCAGTTTAGGGTTTGCCTGCGCAAATTCGGAAACCTTCGTGACCACTCCGGCCAGCTTATCCGCAATAGTTCCGACAATAGGCAATAGGTTCTGTCCTAGAACAATTCCCAGGTTCGCAATGCTGTTCTTTGCCTTTGCCATTTTTTCTTCTGTGCTGGCTGCCACGGTATCAAATGCGGCCTGTGTTGCGCCCGCACTGTCAACCATTCCTTGAACCTGTTCATTGAAGCCATCCACGCCGTCAGAAAGCAGGGAAACGGCAGCTTTTCCGGCTTCTGCCGAACCAAACATATCATTGATGGTTTTACCGCTGTTCTGGGCCTGCTGTTGCAGAATGTCCAGGACTTCACCCAGGCTTTTCCCGCTTGCCATCAATTCTTTAAAGCTGGACCCAGTAGCCGCCCGCAATGTCTTATCAGCCGTTGTGCCGGACTTTGAAAGTTCGTTCAACATGCTGTTCATGTAGGTGGTTGTTTCGGCGGCAGCAATACCCTTGCTGGTCATTATGGCATATCCAGCGCACAACTGTTCCAGCGCCACATTATTTGCATTTGCCGTGGGTATGATTTTACCCATAACAGATGACAACTCTCCTACTGTGACTTTACCTTTGTTCTGGGTCTGCACCAGCATATCAGAAACCGTGGAAACCTTTGACGCTTCCATGCCGTATGCATTTAAGATGGTGGTCAATACATCCAGCGTTTGCGAACTCTCCGCAAATCCGGCTTTCGCCAGCTTCGTTGAATTAGCCACAAAATTGACGGCATCCCCGGTTTTCTGCCCGGCAGAAATGGCGTTATATACGTCCTCCGCTATGGCAGATGACGCAATTCCCGTGGTATTGGAAAGCTGCATGATTTCACTGGAAAGTTGTTCCAGTGGAACCGCCTTCAAATCAGCTATGGTTGCCACCTTTGCCATGGAACTTTCATACTTCATGGCTGCCTGTACTGGTCCGGCATATACAGCAGCCGCAACGGCACCGATAACGCCCACTGTTCCCAGTAATTGCGTTTTAGTGGCAGAAATACTTTCTTTTACTTTGGCCTGCTGTTCATTGATGCGCTGCAAGTTTTGCTGTGATGACTTTAAGCGGTCATAGGACCGCTGTAACCTGGTGTTTGCCCCTTCCAGGTTATCCGTGTTCACCCCAGCCGCCCGCAACTCACCTTCCAGGCCATTCAATTTTCCTGTCTGTTCTTCTATTTTGGCAGTGGTCTGTTGTATCTGGTTTTTATTCCCTTTTAGCTTCTCATTCAGCCTGCTATATTCCCGGTCCGTTGCGTTCAGTTCAGTTTGAAGCCGTTTATATTCTTCAATATTCCCTTGCGTTTCGGCGGTCTGCATAGCACGTTGTAACGCTTTTTTCTTTTCGGCGGTTTCGTTCAGTTCCTTTTGCAGCCTGTCATGCTCTGCGTTCAGTTGTGTAAGTTTCGCCTTATTCTTTGAAATAGCGTCACTGGCTTTCGTGTAGCCGTCAACTTTTGACTGGATGGAATTTACCGTCTTCATGCTGTTAGACAATTTATTCTGGGTATCAATGGCCGATTTAAAAACCCCATTGAAATTTCCGCCCAGGGATGCTTGCAGCTTGAAAAGCAGTTCAAATTCCTTTTGCGACCCTGCCAAGTTCTTTCACCTCCCCTACTTCGTACCCTGGGATGCTTTTTTGTCCTCTGCCACTATTTCATTGGCGCTGTCTATCCAGCGGAACAATGCCGCAAGTGTTAGGCCCATCCAATAGGGCACGGGCGTGTGTGAAGCCCTTGCCAGTCTAAATGCCTGCTTCCTTATGAAGCCTGGCACATCTTCGGTTTTTCCTAGTTTAATGACAGCAAAAAATCCCGTGCGCTGTTCTTAATCTTCATATAATCTTTCATGGGAAGGTGTCTGATTTCATCAGATGCCACGCCCGCCGCTCTGGCCGCAAGTCTGGACTGGAAGGCACCGGAAATTTCCGGGGATAATGCATAAAGGTTCTGTGCCTGCATTTCCGCTTCGATTGCTTCCAGGTCATCACCAGTCAAGTTTTCGTAATAGAAGGTCATAGAACTGTACTGTTTCCCCATAATGGTGACAGGCTTCACGAATTTATGGGTATAATTCAAGCTGGCCTGCTTTTCCTCCTTCTTTTTGTTAAAATCCACGGTTCCGCCGGCCTGGGCCTGCTGCATTTCCATTTCCTGTTCCTCTGCTGCGTCTGCTTCCTGCATTCCTGTTGTGTTTACGTTCTTATTCTCCATTCTTCTTTCCTCCTGTAATTAGAATAGGGCAGGAAAAAACCAGCGGTTTCCCGCTGGCTTCCTGCATACTGTTTATTATTTTCCTAACGCTTTTCTGACATCTGCCAGGTAATCTTTCCCGTTGACCATATAGATGAAATTCAACGGGTCAACTTCAACCACTTTTTTCCCATCCAGATACATTGCATAATACCTTGTTGCATATTCTCCGCTTGCATCCGCCGTGGATGCAACGGCAGCTTTTCCGGGTGCAAATTTCTTCGGAAACAACTTCAAAATATGTTTCACGGAACTTGTGCTGGTCTGTGCCGTCCTGGTGTTATAATTCTGCTGCGCCACACGGCAATCAATGTTATGCACACGTGGTTCATTCAACTTTACTGCCGCTGCTGTCACGGTTCGGAATGTCAACGTGGTTGTCATTGCTTCCAGATGACCAATCACCACGGCTTCCACATTTCCCGCAATCCCAGCCCCGTTGATTTCTTCCGCCAGGTTTGAGATTTCCGGGAAAGTCACTTCTGCCATTCCTAAATACTCCGTTGCGTCTTCATACAACGCAAAATTCACAATAAGTTCATCAATTTTTCCCATCTTTTTTCCTCCTTATGCTGCTAACAGTGAAGTCAGGTAGGAAACATCATATTCAATGACAAATTCCATTTCCTGTAATGGTGAAGGCGGCGTAATAAAGATGTGGAATTTTACCCTCCCGGCCATCAAAGCCGTTAAAGAGTTTTCTTCCTCTCTCATTTCTACACGCCCGCCCAGTATTCTTTCTTCTGCCGTCAGCCCGTTCAGCCAGTCATTTACCCCCTGCAAAATGGCATCTAAAAGCCGTCTAACCATTTTTCTGTCTGTGTGTGACCAGTAGGAAAGAATTGCTGTCTTTCCCACCCACTTGAACATGCGGTTGATACAATAGAAATATTCTACCGGGTCCGTGCTGCTGGGGAAAGCTGCGGTATAGTTCCCCCAGCTTACAAAGCCATTGAAGAAATTCAGCACCGTTACAATGCCATTGTCATTCAAATAGCTTCCCTTTTCCGGGTCCAGCAGCACTTCCGTTTTATCTGCCAGGCAAGCGCCATCCGCCTGCAAACTCTTATTTGATGCGCTTTCGCATGGTGTACCCCCGCCCAGGTCTTCTTTGCTGTCTGTTTCTGTCATGCTCCCCGCAAGCTGTGTGGAAAGATTAAACACTTTTTCCCCCAGCTTCACTTTGGGCCAGCAGACAATTTCATTGTCTTTTGTGAAATTTCTCTTTTTCTTCCAGTTCGGCGCTTCTGTGTACCACTTCACGCCATCTTCCCCGGCGCTGTCAATGTCCAATATTGCCATGGCTTCAAATACAGCGTTGATGTTCTCCGCTTTGGCAGACATAACCGCCGCCACCTCTGCATCATGTGACCAATTCGGACACAAAATAATATCCGGCACAATCGTATACTTCGGGAAAACACTGTCAATCAATTCCAGCCCGGTTGTTTTATGTGTGCTTACACTATAACCCCCGATAATATCATCATTCTGCACCTGTGCCGGGTCAATCTGGTTATATGATATAGCCACTTTACCCGCTGTTGCTTCCACAAATTCCACAATGCAATTCGTGTCCGTGTAGAACACTTCAAAATCCGTTCCAGCTTCTTTCCCCGTCACTTTTACGCTGTCTGCTATTGCTTCCAGCGGCAAAATCACCTGGTTATCCGCCGTTACATCAAGCTGTTTTTCTCCCACCTCTGCTTTATGTTTTTTGGGGTCCAATACGTTCACCAGGAAGACAGGCCCCACTTTATAAAGTATGAAGGCCGTGTAAATTTCTTCACAAAGGCTGTATTTTTTCCAGTCATCAGAATACCCAAGCTGCTGCACTGCTTCTTCATAGGTGTTTGCCATGATGACTTCATTTACTTTTCCGCCCACCATATGTACAGGGGCCGTTCCTACAACAAAGTGAACGCCGCTTTCCACTGTGGCAGGCGTGGAAACGCTTGTGCTTTTCCTTGACGCTGTAACGCCATGTGTAATAGATGCCATTCCTTATTCCTCCTTAAATTCTTTTTCCATGCCGGATGCAATGTCCGCATACCATTTATTCATAATGTTTCCAGCAGTTCCAGCTTTTCTTTTGGCTTCTGCCAACTTTCTGACCGGAACCAGCATTTTTTCCGCCAGCGGATATTTTTCCAGAACCTTTTTAAGTTCTTCTTTTATCTCTTTTTCAGTTCCTTCAAAAATGCTGTTCTGCTTCAACTTCCCATTCGGCAATGTCGGCCCAACATACACCAGTTTCACCACTTCTTCCAGCGCTGTATTTGCCGTTTCTATGGCTTTTTCTGTTTCACTGGTAGTATTTTCCGCCTTGCTTGTTTTTGCGGCTCCTGCCGCCGTTTTCGTGCTTACTGTAGCCATATTTCTTCAACCTCCTGTTTAATTGTTGGCATTGACCAGTTTGTCATCATTTCCCCAATATAGTACGGGTCCTTATTCTCCGGGTAAATGATGTATTCCAGCGGGTCAGTCAAAACAAATTGTTTCGCCAGGACCCCTGTTTTTTTCAGTTCGCTTCTAATTCGTGTAATCACGTTCAGAACATCATATGCGCCCACCCCTCCATCTTCGGAATACGTGGCAACTATGATGCGAACCTGGCACGTGCTTTCCTCCGGCTCCCGTTCCTTTTTGTCATCCTTTCCCGTCAGAACTTGCAGAAGGATATATGGAACCTTCTGTATTCCATCATCTTTTTTCGGAAGCTGCATTTTGTACACATGCGGCGGGCGTTCCTTATTTTCCTTACTGTTCCGGTCCACACGCACTTGCAGCACAATATTTTTTGTAACTTCTTCGACAAATTCCGCCAGGCGGTCCAATAAAATAACAGGTGTCATCTTCCTAACCTCCGTACTGGCTCAAAAGCCGTTCAATTTCATGGTCCAGGCGTTCTTCCACAAGCTGTTGTGCCTGCTGCTCCACTTCTGTGATAACGCCTTCATTGCCCACCATCTGTGCTGCGGATAACGCCATAAATTCTTCTATCGGCAGCCTGGGCCTTCCTGTTCTCTCAAACACTCCCAGATGCCCACTTCCCATGCCTGCAATGAAAGCGTCTTCAAAGGCAGTTCCGCCGCCCTTCATAACTGCTGCCCTTACCGTCTTCCCGGTTCCTGGTTGTTTCGGTGTAACCTTGAACTTGTATAACGGTATCTTGCAGCCAGAAAAAGAAACAAAGCCAGCCAGGTTTCCCGTGCTGGCCTTCTGCATCTTTGTGTTTGTTGCTGCGGATAATGCGCTGCTTTGAACTGCATATACACGCTTTACATTCTGCATGGCCGTTGTTTTCACCCTGGAAAGTCCACGGTTCATTGCGTTTGACAGCGCCCGTTCTGCTCCTTTAGGCACTCCGGCCAGCACGGCTTGCACACGTTCAATGGTTTCAGATGTTATTTCAATCATTCTTCCAGCGCCCCCAGTTCCAGAATAATTTCCCCGTCCTCATGGTCTGCTTTGTTGATTGTATATACCTTCATAGCGCCTGCCACCTCAACTTCCAGTTCTCTATTTCTCTTAGGTATAAACCCCAAATCACTGAAAGCAATATAGGCCAGCACTTCCACACTGTTGATGCCTTGTGCATGGTCTGCATCCGGCTTCTGGCGTTCCACCGCTGCTTCATGGTCAAAGATAACGGGCACGGTATATTGTTCCCCTTCATACCATAAGTTTGTTACCGTTGCAAATTCACTGGTATTATTGAAAACGGCCATATCCTTTGCAATCTGTGCTTTGAAGTCCATCACATTACCTTTGCCACAAACCAGCTATCTACTTCATGCGGCACCGGAATTGGGGCTGACAGCATGGAAAGAAAACGTCTGTCCGGGCGTTTCTTAATGAATGTGTCCGGCAGATATTTACCCTCTGCGGTCACAAATTCTTCCGTCTTCTGGTTCAGAATGGTAATGGCACCGTAATACATGGAATACTGGGCGGAAGTGCTTGCCATTACAAGTGTTCCATCTGGAACCATTGGTTTATCCTCCGGCTTTGTCGGGTCTGTGAAGTCATCCAGATACCATTCATTGTACTTGTAAAGGTCCAGGCCCAGTTCATGTATGGTTCCGAGATAGGTTGTGTTGTTTTCCTTCTGTGTCGGCTTAATCACTGCCAATTCGTAATTCTTCACATCCAGCATGGCCTGGATTTCTTTATCTTTGATGAACTCCGTTGCCACATCAGATGCCATGATGCACACATTGCAGTTAGTGAAGCCCGTCTTCTGTACATGTTCATGCCAGCGTTTTAAATCCTCATATTTTGTCTGGGCCGTTCCGCCTTTCCACTTCTTCTTTGCATCTGTGCTTATGTCTTCCCGGTTCGTAAACCCAAAATCAATCACATCATGTACGCCCTTTCCGACAACTTCAACCTTGCCTGTCAACATGGTCTGGGCGCACATCCATTCTTCACGGCGGGTAATCATTTCCCGCAATTCTTTGAAGTCCTCTGCCATCTTAATGACAGCCCTTTGTGCCGGGGTCCTGCCGGAATACGGATTTTCCCCCGCCTGCCGTTTCAAAATGTCATCAATCGTGGTAATTTTATCCGGCGCAATAAGCGGCGGTGTGTACGTTTCTGTATGGTAACCCGTGTTCGGCACAATCTGCCCACCCACAATACGGCTGACAAATGGGGCCATCTTTCTTGACCCTTTCTTGTAATCCACATCCACTTTCTCTGTCACAAATGTTTTTTCATGCGAGAAGAAAGTGCTTCTGAAAAATGTATGGACTGGCGGAAGTTTGTTGATAACTCCCATCATGGTGCGTGGTTCGTAAATACTTACTGTGTTAGGCATTTTCGTTTTCCTCCCTTATCTTAAAAAAATAGACAGCTTTCTCAAAGCTGCCTTTGCTGTTGCTTCTTCAATATCATTCATTCCGATTGCATCTGTAAAAAACTCACCCGTCATGTAATACACAACCGGGTCATTTTTAGCTGCTGCCGTGGCCGCAATCCCCACCACTGTATCAATTCCGGCTGTAGTGGCCCGCTTCACGTTACCCGTTGCGGCATCCAGCATGATAATATCCCACTGGTTCACTGCTTCCCCTGCGGTTCCTGTATCTGTCAACATGGGGAACTCTCCCGCAAATACCATTTTCGGTGAATATTCACCCAGTCTTTCAACTAAATCTGCCATGTCCTTACCTCCTTCTTTCGCTTATAATACTTCGGCAATGGCTTTGTCGAAAATATTCATGGTTTCCCCGCCTTTTTCGCTGGCTGTAGGAACCACGCCTGCCGCTGCTTTGGCATCTTCTTCCCGGCCATCCAGGAAGGCGGCCTTTGCCTGTCGTTCTGCTGCTGTAATTTTCAGTGCAAAATCTCCGGCATTGATGGGATTTTCAAACATTGCATCTTTTGCAACGTCTTCATACCCATCAAGAGTGCTGTCCATAATTCCTTTTATGCGCTCCCGCTCATTCTTTGCTGCTGCATCCTTGATGCTGTTCACCAAATCCGGGTATGCTGCTGCAAGCGCTTCCGCCGTTGTGATAGTGTTTTTCGGTTCCATGGTTTCTTCCTCCTTTGGTTTTTCCATATTATTTTTTGGACCACCCGGATTTTTCGGGCCGTCAAATATTGCTATTGGCAATGTCTTGTAGGCAGACACATCCAGGGCCACGGAATTGACAATGACTTTCTTTGAATTTTCCACAACTGCTTTGGCATCTTCAAACATCAATTCATCACAAAATCCATTCCCCACGGCATCATCACCAGTCCACCACTTTTCTTCCGCCATAAGGTCCGCAATTTCCTTTTCATCTTTTCCGGTTTTCATAGCGTAAGTATTGACAATACTCCGTTTGATAACTTCCAGTTCATCCGCCATTTTTCGGAAGTCCTCTGCCTGGAATGTATCCCACACTGTCATTGCCGGGTCATGTATCATAAACACGCCATTCCTGGCAATCTTGATGTTATCCCCGGCCATGGCAATGATTGTGGCAGCGGATGCCGCCCACCCATCAATCTTTACCGTGATTTTTGCCTGGTGGTCACGCAACCTGGTATAGATAGCATTTGCGGCAAACACATCACCGCCGCCGCTGTTGATACGCACCACAATTTCCGTGGCATCCCCCAGGTCCGCCAACTCCCTATTGAACTGGGCCGGGGTAACCCTGTCTTCCCACCAACTTTGTGCGCTGCTGATAGCGCCGTATAAAAGCAATTCTGGCGGGCTTGTTGCTGTTCCCGGTATAAAGTTCCAGAACTTATTTTCCATTGAACTGCTGGCCTTCTGGCTGCCCTGTGCTGCTGTTGGCAATCTCCTTCACCTCTTTCATTTTCAATTCTTCCTGTTTTAACTGGTCAATATTGGCATAGTAGTCTGTTCCTGTCATTTCCATGGTTTCACCTTGCCTTGTGGAAAATCCGTTGTTGACCCTTGTAACCGCTGCATTGACTTCCTGCACCGGATTAAGGATGCCCCTGGCCGGGCCGTTCCACTCCGCCTTGCAGTATGCCTTCCGGCGTAATGGGTCAGAAAAGAAACCTGGTGCCTTTATCCTTCCTTTTGCCACCGCTTCTGCCATCCATTCTTCATAGATAGACTGGCAAAAATCCCTGGATAACCATTCCCGGTACATTTTAAACATCTTCCAGGCTTCTTCTAATGCGCCACGGCTGGCGGAATAGCTGCTGTTGAAGCATTTCAGCAGTAGTTCATATGGTATTTCAAGCGCCGCCCCTATCTGCCTGCATATGGCTTCCACAAACCCGCTGAAATTTGCGTTTGGCCGCCCTGGCGTGGATGTATTTGCCTTTTCCCCTTCGTTCAAGTCAATCACGGAACCTGGGGCCAGTTCGATTGTATTATCATCCTCACTGTCCACCTGTTCTTCTTCGTCAATGCCGGAACCAATAGGAACCCCGTCACCTGGCCCCTCTTTTTCAATGAAGACTGTGAAAAGGCCGTTGACCACTGCTGCCACCAGTTCTGCATCCGTATAACGCCCCAGTTGTTTCAGCGCTTCAATGACCGGGGCCAGGAACGGAACGCCCCTGCGCTGGTCAATCCTTTCCCGGTTCATAATATGGATGACGTTACGGCGGCCTGTCTTTTCCCCATATGCCGGAACCCTTACCCACTCCATAGGTTCATTGGCATAAGATAACGGATGATGTTTCGAAAAGTGATACGCAATCACTTCCCCATCTTCATCCGTTTCCACTCCACCAATTATTTTATTGTTAAGGGTGTCATATCCCCCAGGGCTTGAAAGTCTGTCCGCTTCTACCAACTGCACCCGCAAGTCATATGGCTGGTTTTTTCTGGCCTTTGTCGGCAGCAATGCCAGGCAATCACCAGAAGTAAGCCAGGACAAAAAGGCAAGCTGCTGCAATTCATAAAAATTATCAATGCGGGCCATATCGCAATCCGGGCTGTCGGCCCACAATCCCCATTCCCGTTCAATCTGTCTTTCCAGTGTATGTGCTTTTTCCGGTTCCAGGCCCAGCACTTCCCTGTCAAGTGTTGGTTTCAACCGCAACCCACGGCCCACCACATTTGTGCGCATAGTTTTAACGGCACCAGTTGCAAGCGGCACCCCCATATATAAATCCCTGGACCGCTCCCGCAATATGTCCAGATTGTCTTGTATGTCCTCACGGGCGGAACCACCATGGGAAAGCCATCCGGCCAGTGATTTCTTGTGAAGGCTTGCCCCATAATTTCCATAACCGCTGTTCAGTATTTCCATACGCCGCCTTGCTTCTGTCCGTTTCAACGCTGCCTGCGGGGCCACGGCTTCCACAACTCCATCAAACGCCCTTGAAAATATCCCCATCCGTTCACCTCCTTCGGGCATAAAAATAGCGCTCCGCATAATACGGAACGCCTTATCCTATTTCCACGCTACTAAAATACCACATTTTTCCGGGCAATGGCGGGCAATCTTTTTTTACTGGGATGATTATTGATTTTCTTTTAGATGTGTGCTATATTAGAGAAAAGGGAAAGCCACTAGCGGCTCACCCTCACAATGTATTAGCTTTAATTACTTAAAGCCGTCACATGGTCAGATGTGGCGGCTATTTTCTTTTGTCCTTGAAAATCTGATAAACCAGACCAACAAGGGCAACAATGAATATACAAAATTGGAATAAATCCGCATATGTAACCATTGGGCAACCCTCCTTTCTTTCGTCTGGAAGGCTGCTGCCCTCCGTGAAAGAGGGTGTGCCGCCAAGTGCTGTGGCTTTCCCAGGGGTTTCCCCCGGCCTTTATCATACCATATTTTCTGATTTTTTCAACATAATTCTACAAATCACGTGGTACAATCCTGTATGTCCGGTTTCTTCCCTTCCGGTTTGCAGCATTTTGAAGGACATTCACTTTTCCCTGCCAGTATTCAATCTGTTTTCTGATTTCTGACAGGTTCGCCCGTGTTAGGGTCCTGCTGCCTATTGTATAGCTTTGGTTTGTTGTCACGGCCAGTTCTGCTTCCAGCCAGGCATCCAGATGCTTTTCTGCTATTTCCAGTGTTATTCCTGTCATATTATACTTTTATACCTCCACTTCTCCTTCTTCCCCTTCTGGCCTTAGTGGCCTGCTGGGTGTTTACTGTTTCCTGTTTCTCAACTTTTTTCAGCGGTACGCCCAGAATTTCAATGGCGGCAGATGCATAATTCCGGCAGTCCAGGGCTTCATTTCTCTTGTGTTCATAGTCTTTTATTCTCCATTCAAAGAATGGGCGGCCCTTTTTATATACCAGGACTTGTTTTTCTGCTGTTAATCCCTTGAAATAGGTTTCATTATAGCCTTTTTCTTCTTCCTTCGGAAAATGACAATATCCCGGCCCTTCTTCCACCACCTTCAAACGTTGCAATAACAGTGATTTACCCGTGTCCACCCCCAGGGTGAACAAATACGCCTGCTCCCGGTTGTTTTTTGTCGGCTTCTGGATGTAAGCCGCTGCGCTGTCATTGCTGCCCTTTATGGCAAATATACGGCGGTTAAAACGTGGCTTGCAATACTTGTATACCTCATTTGTCCGGTGTCCGCCGCTGTCAATGCATGTACAGGCAATCTTCATTTTACTTCCATCCGGCTTGTGGAATGTCTGCATCAAAAATGTGTCCAAATCGGTCCATACCTGTTTCAGCTTCGTATTTCCGTAAAGCACGGCATATTTTATGCCCCAGCTTTCAAACTCTGGCCCCCATCCGACCACCTCTATTTCCAGTCTGTCATCCTGTGTGTCCACTCCTGCTGTCAAGTACATAACTTCTGGCGGCACTTCACTGTTGTAACGCTCCCGGCGCTTCATCAGTTCTTCATCCTCTACCTGTTCGCCTTCTTCTTCCCACGTTTGGCCCATCTTTGTATTAGTCCAGGCTTTCAGCGGTTCAATATTTCCTTTTTTCTTTTCATCATTTGCCAGAAGAAACTTTTCAACAATATCTTGCCACTTTGCAAGCGTGGACCCCAGGGCGTTCAGATGGAACCCTTTTATTGGGTTTTCCGGGTCCTCATGGATGTACTTGCCTTCTGAAAATTTCCGTTTCCATACTGCTTCTGGTGATATGGTTCCACATTCCCGGCAGGCGTAATGGATAACTGTCAAATCATCCCTATCAAACACAATGTTGCCCCATTCCAGCGGTTGCAGCGCCCCACACTCCGGGCATGGCACATTCCATTCCCCACGTGAACTGTGAAGATATTCTATTTCTATCCTGGAAGCGTCTTTGATTGTCGGTGTTGACACATATACTTCTTTACTATTCCAGAATGTTGTCAACCTTTCGGATGCCAGGAAAAGCGGGTCACCTTCGCTTCCTGCCGTGGCCGGGTATCGGTCCACTTCATCTGCCAGCAGAATTTGAATGGGCCTGGATGCCAGGGAAGAAGGGCTGTTTGCGCCTACCATAGTGATGTGCCCGCCTGGGAATATCTTCTGCAATATGGTATTCCCACTATTCCTTGCCCTGTCATTCACCAGGCCGGACAATATCGGTGTATCTTGCAGCATTTTAGAAAGACGGTCCTTTGAAAACGCTTCCGCCATCTGGATTGTTGGCTGCATCACCAGGACCGGGGCCGGGTCATAATGCATGAAATAACCGATTGTGTTTAAAATCGGCCCTTCCGTCTTCCCTATCTGTGCGGATGACATGACCACAACTTTTTTTATCTTAATATCTGATATGGCATTCATCATTTCCCTTTGATGCGGGGCCTTTTCTGTCCGCCATCTTCCAGGTTCGGCGGAAGCTCCCTGGGATAATTGTCTGTATGCATCCGCCCAGTCAGACATATTCATTTCTGGCGGCGGTTTCAGCCTGGCAAATATGCGTCTGAAAACCTTATTCGCCTGCTGGTCCATCTTCTTCCGCCCCCTCCCCAAATGTCTTGTCAAAGTCCGCCAGTTCTTCCAGGGCTTCATCCGTGGCCTTTTTCAAAATCATAAATATTTCCGCCTGGTCCGTTTCTGTTGCTAATGTTGGGCTTAATTTCACGGGCAGAGAACGCAACTTTGACCGGAAACGTAATAACATGTCAGTCATAACCTGTTCCACATCCTCTGCCCTCAAAACCTCCCGCCGCTGCATTTCCAGTTCCAGTTCTTCTTTTTCCCTTTTGGCCTTCACCAGCCTGGCCCGCTCCGTGTTGTAATCAATGTCAAGTTCGTTGTCCGTGCCATCCTTACGCAAATAATGAATATATCTATGCAGGGTGTCCAAAAGATTGTAAAGCCCCGGCCTGGCTTCCTCTATGATTTTTTTATCACGCAACTGCCGCACCCGGCGTTCCGTCAAGTCCAGCCACCTTGCGATTGCAGCGCTTGTATATAGCTTCATTTCTTTTTTCACACCCCCCTTTTTTATCCGGCCCGCAAACCGGAAGCGAAAAAATATTATTCATAAATAGCCAGGCTTTGGGCGTCTTCGTACCCGCACTTCTTTCCGGCGCTGAAAGAACCTACTTTCATTCTGGAATATCCGGGGTCATATCATCTGTTCCGCTATCTTCTGGGTCATCAAAATCAAATTCGCCTGTCACCTTCTGTTTTGCAAGCTGATATTTCTTTTCTTCCAGCTTCAAGCGTCTGTCTTCCATCTCATACGCCTTCATGCTGTCCAGCAGCTTGATGATGCGGCCATTCAGTCTGTTCAGTTCTCCTTCCACCTTCATGGTCCTATCAAACGAGCTGGCTTTAATGATGGTCTTCATTGCCGTCTTGAACTTCTCTTTGCTCTGGCCTTCTGGGTCTGCCGCCTGGCCTGCATCCACTCCCATAGCGTCTTCCTGCTCTATATCCTCCACCGTCTTAGGTACTATCATGTGTACCACTTTATCCGGGTAATATCGGCCCTCTGCATCTGCTACCTTGTATTCTTCTAACAATCCATTCAGATAGGCTTCACGCACTAGCAGTTGTTGCAATTCAGCCATCATTCTTGCCAGGCTATCCCCCTGCCTTAACTGTCTTATCTCCTGGGCCTTTTCTGGTTCTATATCCTCATACCCTGGCTGCACATACGCCCCATGTGTCACGGCATTTCTATTGCCCTCTTTGGCCGGGGTTTTCCCGGCAGCATTTTTATTACCACGCTGCCCCCCTTTTTTCCTTGGCTTATTTTTCAGACATTCTTCCCACTTGTCTTCACTTTTCCATTTCCTTATCCTGGCTTCTGGCACGCCTGCTGCCATTGCCAGTTCCTTCGTGCTAATATCCCCATCACTATCCAGGTATTGTTGTAATGCCTGGTCACGCTCTGGCTTCCTGTGCCTTCCCATCCTGTCACCGCCTTTCGTTTGTTTTCTATTTTCCGGCTTCTGGCTTTTCGGAACTCAAAAAAATAATAGGCTTTGAAATTTTTGGTTTCAAAGCCTATTACATAGGGGCTGACTTCAAAGGCGTTTCTTCCACCTCTTGTTTCAACCCATATTATACCAGAAAAAACGGGCAATAGCGGGCAATCTTTTCATGCCGTCAGTTGATAATTCACTATCACTGAATTGCCGCTGAATTTTGGGGCCAGGCTTTTCAAAGCTGTGTTCCTTATGTTCTTGCACTGTCTTTCACTGTAATGGTTCCGTACCGCTACTTGTTCCCATTTCAGACCGTAAAGGTAAAAATCAATCACAATACTTTTCTGCTTAAATTCCAGGCACGAAACTTCCTTCAAAATCTCTGCTTTCAGCCTATGAAGTTCGCTGATTTTCTCCCGGTATGATGCAATTTCAGCGCTTAATCCATCCGGCAGATTTAATGCAATGTTTTCCGTGACACGTGAAATATTGTTCTGCGCCTTCGGCATCCCGTCAATAGGTATCGCCCCCAATGAACTGTACTGTTCTTCCAGGTCATCCGCTATGCACTTGTTTATCTTTATTTCATTGTCAATGTTCCGGTAATACATAAGGATTTTTATTACCTTACCTTTGGTCATTTCAGTTGCCGCCATTTCGTTCCCTCCATAATCGGTTTATGGTGGACCGCTGCCCTTTGAAGTCTTGTAAGTTCATAGTTGCCGCCCCTTGCAGCTATGAACTTCGCATTTAACTCAATTCTTTTTCCCACTTCGTTCATTCACTTCTTCAAATATTGATATTTGTCTTTTAATGCTTTTTAATACTGCATTTGGTAAACTTTCCATAGGAACGGTATATTTAATAATTGTATCTTCATCCCAGTTCACCCATTTATCATAATGTCTTCCGTGTTGTTTTCCGTTTTGCTCAAACAAGTTTGCATAATAGGCGTTTTTTGAAGGATTATATTCTAATAACAACGCATATAAAATTTTCTCTTTTATTTTCCCGCCATATATGTATGGATATGTGTACTTGCAAACTAATGGTAATTTACTCATACGCTTCCTTTCTCCCTCCCGCTTCTTCCTGCTTTTGGCTTTCAAAAATGGTGAGTACAGTTATTTTCCCATTATCCGCCAGTTTATCCGTTACCCCCTGTCCTATCCCTCTGCCCAGCCCGTAACATGCCGTTATGATGATAATTGACCACCACAACGCTTTTACAATGGCCTTTCCAGCTTTCTTTGAAGAAACCCAGGCAGCTTTTGCCGCCCGGTTCCTTTTTCTCTTTCTGATTGCTTCCTGGCACTCCGGGTCCTCCCGGTTCCACTCTTTCCCTTCCACTTCTTTCCCTCCTTAACTGCTATATCTCAATACTTTAATCCCTGCAATGCAGAAACCTTCCACAAGCCCAGAATGTTCATTTACCATGTACGTGATTTCTGCATCTATAACCCCACCAGTAAATTCACCGCCTTTATACTCCTGCATATTCAGTTCATCTCCAACCTTGTACCCGTCATCCTTCAGCAGAAGAAAAGTTTGAATGTTTTGTGTAACATCATCCCACTGGGATGCAGGAAAGCGGATGACATGTATTTTCGGTTTTCTCTCTCCCGGAAGCTGCTGCATACGTTCTTCATCCTGCTGCCGCTGCAACTCTTTCTTCGTTTCCCTGTCAATGCGGTCCTGTTCTTCCGAATACCTTTGTTCCTCTGTTTTCTCTGCTTCTGCCTTATTCACATATGTGTCACATTCCTTCACGGTTCCTGTCTTCACATGGCATGTGCTGTAATGCAGGCATGAATAACACAAAGAATTGATATATTCCGGCTTTGGTTTAAATTCTTCCTGTTCCTCTGCCTTGTCTTCCTCCGGCTGGTTCATATGTCCTTCCAGCGGGTCTTTCTCTGGCTCCTGGTCATCTTCCTGGCCTTGTTCCTCTGCCTTGTCTTCCTGGGCTTCCTGCTGCCATTCCTGCCATTCTATCTGCCCCTGTATCTGCTTTGCAGCGTCTTCTAACTCTTTCAGCTTTTTCACATCCGGCAGCGTCAAAGCACCGTTTCCCTGTAATATCAAAAACGCCTGCTGCTGGTATTCCTTTGACAACCCAGCGACTTCATTCGCCACTGAAACATTGATGTTTTTCGCCTTAAATTCTTCCATCAGTTCCGGGCAGAGGTTGTTTTTAATATTCTTGTATCTGCCCATCTGGGCTTCCTTTAGCTTCCCGCCAGTCATATCCCGTAATATGGTTCTGGTCCGCCCCGTTACCTTGATAATTTTCCTTAGTTCTTCAATCAACGCTTCCTGCTGCAACGCTTCTTCCATCTTCTCCCAGTCCGATTTATCACGGAAGGAATTTGCCATAATGAGTGTAAGACGTTCCAGGATGGTATCAAGTTCGTTTTCCTCTTTTCCTCCTGCATCTGCACCGTTCAGAATGGTTGCTGCGCCGTCCTCCTGCTCATTCTTGATGACACACGGAACATATCTAAACTGTTCCATCCCTTTTTCCACCAGCGCCATGCAGGCCAGGCGGCGGCGGTGCCCCGCCTTTATCCTGTACCCTCCTTCGCATGGTATCACCAGAAGTGGTTGCAGCACTCCCAGCAATGCTATGGTAAACATTAAGCCTTCTAATTCTTCCGTACTGTAAAAGTTATCTTCGGATGGTATAAGTTCAAATGCATCCAGCGTGATAATGTCCATCTTCTCTGCATACTCTGGCTGCTGCATCTGGTCTTCCTGTCGCTTAGAACGCTGGTTTAATAACTCCTTTAAATCAAATGCGCTGCGGGTTTTCCCCATGGTTTTTTCCTCCTTTCATGTGCCCAATTCGGTCACATAATCCCCAACATTTCCAGATATTCTTTTACTGCTTTCAGATAATCCATTGACGCTGCGGAACGCCTTGAATAGAGGAAAACAGGTTCACGGTTGAATGTGCTTTCAGAAACCTTCTTTGAAACCCGTATGTGACTATCAAATACCGGATATTCCCCGACCCGCAATAATTCTTCCCCCTGCACATGTGCTTCGTTCTGCCCGTCAAATTTTGTTACCAGGCAACCACGGAAGGTTAAATGTTCGTTTAGGTCTTCTTTGACGTTCTCCACTTGCTCCACCAATTCCGGCAGCCCTTCCGTTGTATTGTCATCAATTTCCAGCGGCACAATAACGTCATCAGATGCCACCAGTGCATTGATTGTTGAAATGTTAATGTCCGGCGCATTGTCAATGATGCAGAAGTCATATTCTCCGGCCACGGATGCCAGGGCCTTTTCAAGTCTGTTCTGCTGCGGTCTTTGCTGGTCCAGCATAACTTCCAGGTTTGCTTTCAGCAGCTTCATATTTGCCGTGATTATATCCAGGTTTTCATATTCCGTCTTCTGAATAAGTCTTTTCATATCCGCCTTGCGGCTCAACATGATTTCTTCAATACCCTTTCGGTCCGTGCTTCTCCGGCGCAACTGCCTGGAAGCGTCACCCTGTTTGTCATTGTCCACTAGCAACACCCGGTAACCAAATACCACGGCCAGGATATATGCAAACACAACGCTGGTGATGGTCTTTGCCACCCCACCTTTTAAATTGATGATGCTCAATATCCGCATTTTCTTTTCACTCATATGTACCACCTTTCTGCCTTCGTTCCTCCGGGGCGGGTAATTATCAAAATCCTAATGTTAAACCACACGTTTGCGCCAAGATGCGCCATACTCCAATGACTTGCCAGTGTACCGCACAAAATCACGTTCTATGTATCTCCTATTTTCTGGGGTATCATGCAAGTTATAACCACTTTTATTATCACCTAAAAACAAATCGCCATCATCATTTATTCCCGCTTCTGTTCCTGTATCTTCATCCCTATACAAAATGGTCATAGTAATTTCCCTTTCCTCCGGTTTCCCGAAAAATCCTAATTAGGTTTACAAATACGCTGCTCTCGGTTCTTTCAATCCATCTTTATCCTTTATGAAAGCCTGCCTGCTGTCCAATTCATCAATGGTTCCTTTTACTGCCTGCCATGCGCCGCAAATGTCTAAATATTTGAAAATCAAGTTTCCTACTTCCCGCATAAGCCACACAAAATCTTTCTTTGCAAGCCGTTCAAGCGCATTTATCCGCTTTTCCCGCTCTCTTTCTTCGTCTACGAAATTATTTTCCCTGTACAGAAGACTTGACAGGTCCGTTTCTGTTAGGGTCATAGCTACCGTATTAAACCAAAAAGCAGCGTTTTCAATTTCTTCGTCTTCATCCGGTTTTTTTCTGGTCCTGTAAGGTATTCCGCTAACGCTGATTTTATTTTTTACTTCCATAATGTCGCAATACAAATCCCCTGCTGCGTTCGCCAGTTCCGTCAATAATTCGTCATAATATCCGGCGTATTCACTGTTGCGGAAGCACTTATTTCCCTGCCCTTCCATGATTTCATCCACCATTTCTATGATTGACCACCAATCCAATGCCTTATAAAGCCCCACTTTTCTTCCTCCTGCCCGTCTGGCCGCTGGCCCAGCCTGTAATCTATTGAAAATCGTCAGCGTGTTCATGCCACCATTCATTGTATGTCATATCTGCAAAAACTTCTTTGTAGCTGTCTGAATGTGTTAAGCAGGAAGCGCCCCACGTTTGTTTCTCCCCATACCTGGCGGACCATTCAAATTTCTTCGTCAGTTCGTCAAATTCTTTTTCTCTACGTTCCCTATACTCCGAAAGCATTTTCACAACCGTTTTATCTCTGAATATCTGGTGCATGGTATCTGCTAAATGCTGCTTTATATGACTGTTTAAATCCCTGGCATAGTATGCCAAATCTGAAACAAAAATTTTAAATGCTTCATCACGGTATATGGCTTCTGTAATCTCCCTGTATTCTGCTTCAATACCGTTCATATCCTTTTCTTTGTAAAACTCTGCTATGTCCTGTTTGGTCTGAAACTTGTCACTGTTCATGTAGACAAATTCTATTCTTTCATAGCACTTTGGGTCAGTGTCAATTCCCACCAGTTTATCAAACTCTTTTTTCTCCATCCTTCTACCTCCGTTTATTCTGTGTTCCTTTGATGATTTCATTATATACTTGCGCAAGTATATTTGCAACTGGCAGAATAACCAATCTTACGCAAGTATATTTGTGAAATATGTATACTTGCGTAAGTATATTTTTAAAACTCTATATGGGTGTACTTTCCATTTCCATCCAGTTCATACATGAACTGCACTGTTCCAGACTTTACATAGTGAACCGCCGCAATATCTGTGATGGTGTGTTCCTTCGGTCCTTCAAAGACAAATAACCTTCCCTGCGGAATGTTCCCCGCTGCCATCCTGCTGCCATCAACTAAAATCACTTTATCACCGATTTCCACCGGGCATACTGCTTCAAATCTTGCTTCTTTCATTCTTCGTCTTCCTCCATTCCCATTTTTTCTTTATTTCCCTGTCGAATTACCCATGCAACTTCCCTGGCAACTATCAGCACCAGAAGAGCAACCCCCAGTGCAACGCCTAACAAAACTATCATTGCCAGTGCTTTAATGAACCACCATATTGCTGCTGCCAGCATTCCCAGCACTTCCATTCCCTTCACGCTCCTTCCTCTGCTCTATTCTCTCTTTGATGCAGCTTGCATCCGCCACGTGTGGTGCTAACTGGTTTATTAGCTTCATCCGCTGCACAATCGGGCTTTCTGGTCTGGCCTGCTGCCGCTGCATTTTCGGCCTGTACTTCCTATGGTTTTTCTTTTTTGCCATCAAGTCCACCCCAGCTTCCTTCCCTTATATCTTTTAATCATTGGAAGGGCGTTTCTTCTGCGCCAGTTATTGCAACCGTATGTATTCAGCCACCACGACAAATACCACAACGGAACCATAATTCCTGCGTTCATCATTTCACTGGGCCTTCTTCCCTCCAATGCAGCTTCCAGATAGTATTCATCTTCTTTTATGACGGTTGCGGCTTCTCTTTGATGCCCTCTTGCGCCTGCGGCGCTGGTAACCTTCTTCCTTTGCCTGGTTGATTGCCTTCTGCACTTTTTCATGGTCAATGTCGTTTTTCCTCCTCCTGCAATACTTGCAGCACTTCCACCGCATCCAGCGGAAGTGTGAACACACACCCTGGGTCATATGTTTCCGCCTTCCAGTCAGCAACAAACTTTTCATAATCTTTCAAATATGCAGGGAAAGGGTTAAACTGTTCAGCATGGTATATGGCATTCATTACCCTTTCATCATCTTCCTGTTTCCAGTTGTACAGATGCCATGCGCTGTGCCCATCATAGGCCCACAACGACAAATACAGTTCCAGTCCGTCAAATAGGTCATAGCTTTCCTTCATGTGTTTAAACTGGTTCCACGTGAAGCCCTGGCCCTTTAATTCATCCCGTATCTGCTCAACCGTCTTTCCTCCCGTTTTCAGCCTTGCCAGTACCACTTTCGGTTTGTAGTCTTTCACTGTTCTTTCTCCTTTCCAATCTATCTGCAATCCTCAAAATAGCTTCCATGGATAACTGAATGTTTTTATCCGTGGATGCCGTTATATTCAATACTTGTGCAATATCCCGCAATTCCTCTGCCGCTTCCACATCAGCAGGCATGATGCCATATTCATTTATGCACCCGCTGCATAGCTGCTGCCCCTCCGGTATGATTTCACCACACATCAAACACCGTTCCGGTTCCATTCGTCATTCCCACCCTTCCAGCTTTTCAACCCTTATGGTCAGATTGCGTTCCCGCTCCATAAGGTTCAATACTTCCTGCGGGGTAAGCCCCGTTTCTTCATAGGCATATAGTTTTCTGGCAGCCTGGTTCACGCTTACACCCTCCCGCAATACTGCCTTGCTGCCGTTCTGGCTCCAACTGGTCAGCCTGTATTCCTTTTTCTTCCTGGGTTTCGTTTTCTTTTCCCTGGGTGAAGCAGGCAGCGCCTTTTTCATCTGGCTGTAATATGGCACATGCTGTTTCAAAACTCTGTCCGCCGCTTTCATCCTTCATCCTCCGCCAGTTCTTCATCCTGCTTCCACAACTGGGCTTCCAGGTTTGCCACGGTTCCCGGATGTTCATAGTCCAGAAAGAGAACATGGCCGTTGAACTTTACCCGGAATGTTTCTGCATCCTCTGCCTTCATGTATTTTCGCCCATATATGGCCTTCATGCTGCGCCAGATGCCCCAGGGAACGAAAGCGAACACATCACCTATATTGATACATACCCCAGCTTTTGCGCCCGTCATCCACCAACGTTCCAGCGTGTCAGCCTGCGTTTCCGTAACAACTGATTGCTGCATCTTCTCTTGTCCGGTGTACTTTGCTTCAAAACATATTGCCCGGCCACCTGGCAGCACTCCCATAAAGTCCGGCTGCGCATTTGCAATAAACCTTCCAGTGAAACGGCCATCCCGGTATGTTTCCATCACCCGGAACGGCTCTGGTATCTGCTCCACATACGCCCGGCCCTGGTCTTTGTAGAAGGCACATGCCCCCTTTATGTACCCTTCCAGGAAGTGCCCCTGGGCGTTTCCTCTCATACTGGACCAGCTTCTTGCGGTCCTCCTTTTTGGTTGCATCAGTCTTCTTCCTCCATTTCTCCCAGTAGCGCCCTGGGTGGTCTATTTTTGTCCATAAACATGCTGTATGCTCCTGCCTTTTTCATCATCCGCCTTTCTTCGTCACTCCGTTCTATGTCCGGCCCGTCATATTCTTTATAGCAACGTGCGGTTTTATCTGGGAATAGGTTATTCCCGTATCTGAACGCCATCATAAATGCTTCTAGTTCCCGTTTTAATTCCTCTTTGTAAAAATCAAATAGCAGCTTGATTTCCACCGCTTCCAGTTCCGTACAATCGCACCCACGCTTCTTTCTTCGTTTATACGAACCTGTATAATGGTGATATGAGCAACTACCCGTTACTTTATAAAAAATCTGGGTCAACAAATCTTCTTCTAATTCCGTTTTATATCCGAACCAATGAAGCGAAACATAATCTTCCAGCACTTCCGCTTCTTCAATCTGGTATTTCTCCATCAACTCCCGGTACATCCGCATGGCCGTTTCTTTCTCTCCGCCCACGCCACGTTCCGCAAGCGCTTTGATTTTCTTTAGCTTCTCCGCTGCCTGCTCTCTATCCATTGATGTGCCCGCCTTTCTTGCAATCATCCAGGAAGGTTGCCTGCATATCTGCTATGTGAAGCATTACTGCCAGCTTATTCCTGTTGAAAACACTGTTCAGATTGCGCATATCTGTTCTGGCCCGGCTATCAAAAGCCCCCATGTGCCAGTTAATTGCCAGCATTTCTTCCACGGTCAGTTCCATGTATTTCAAAATCAGCACCACGGACTTTTCCCCATGGCCCAGCGGAAAATCATCATGGTAACTAAATGACAGACCGCCTTCCTCTGCTTTATAGACATTCAACTTGCAAATATCATGCAGCAGCGCCACCACGGCTATTGTTTCCGTGTCATATCCTGCCTGCTGCGCTTCCGGGAACATCCGGTAATACACATCAAGAATGTGGTCCAGAAGGCCGCCTGGGTATGCACCGTGATATTTTGTACTTGCAGGGGCCGTGAAAAGGTCCGTTGTCTGCAACCATTTAAGCAGTTCAGCAGCCCCCGGCCTTTCAATATCATGGTAAATCATCATAAAGTTTTCTTCCTGCTCCCGCCGCCGTTCTTCATTCTCTGTCTTTACTGGCTGATAGCACGTGCCTGGTAACTTCTGGCATGTCTGGCATGATACTATCATCCCCATAGCGCAACCATCACACCCGGTCTTGTCATTAAAATATTGATGTATGCACATCACTTCTTCCATTTTCGCTTCCCTCCTGTTCTTCCACTACGTCATCAATATCAAAGCATTGTTCCCATAATTCCTGTAAGCTGGTTTTATGCTTCCAGGTAAATCCCAATTTAATTTCCGCATCCACCCACTTCCGCATTTCTTCTGGATGACGCTTCATGTTCTCCATAATCTGTTCATTTTTGGCAACAACACACATCATGCAGGAACACCGCCCACAATATTCATAACACGGGTGGTCATCCAGCCCCAGTGTCTTCCCCCATTCAAACATCTTGCCTTTTTCATAGTCCAGTACAGGGCGTAACCAGTGGCATTCAAATTTCCCCTTGCGTTCTGTTTTCAATGTTGTGGAATGATATTCACATTCTGGCAGCTTTGCACGGCCCCGGCTTTCGTCACGGCGTTCCCCGGATATGAAAAGGCACTTTTCACCCAGCAAATTTCTGTGTGTCCTAATCCAGTGGTCAGTGAGTGCCGTTTTTAAATATGCCGTACACCAGCGGTTCTTCATGTCTGGGAACTTCAACCGTTCATTCAGCAGTAAATACATGAAGTCTTTTTCCGGTTTCAACATTACAGGTTTCAGCCCCAGTATTTTTGCAGTGCGGAAGAAAATTGCATCATTCACGCTGTATTCTGCCCCAGTGTCGCAATACAGAAGGAATATCTTTTCTGGTGCAAAGTTCTGTGTTGCCCAGTATAATGCCCCTGTACTGTCAATTCCCGTACTGTAAGATACGATTACAGACGTATACCCGCATTGCTTTTCCACTGGTACATCAATCTTTGTCCGTGCCATCTTCTTCACCCCCGTACACCAGCACAAATTCACTTTCTTCAAAGTCAACCCCGTACTTTTCGCAATCTTCTTCATCTGCCGGGCAGATATTTTGCAGAGGACATGACCACTGATAGCAGCAGCCCACGCCTTCATATTCTTCCTGCTGCCCCGGATGCCTGCAATTATACCCATTGTTCGGAACGCACGGCGCTTTCTGGTCAAACTCCGCATTGTAAAAATATCCGCACATCCTAGCCAGGTTATTGATTGTCATTAGGTCCGGCACTTCATCCCCCTTGTAATACCTCCATGACTGGGGCGGCCTGGTCAATCCGTAAAGCGGCAGCGGGTGTGGTGTCACGTATTCCACAACATCATGCACCACCCACCCGGCCAGCGGCTTCCCTGCGCCGTATTCATGCAATTTATCCAGCGGCACCCTGCTTTTCTCCACAATGTCTTCATAGTTCTTCACATCCAACACAATAGGGCAAGTAAACTGCCCATATATGCACCCCGTTCCTGTTATATACACCAGAACCCGGAACGGCCCCGGCTCCTTCGGCCTGGTCTTTCTGATTTCCAGCAGCTTTTCCCCTGCCTTCATCTTCTCCCACCACTTTTCATGCAGTGATGCAATAATAGTTACCATCTTCTTTTCCTCCCGTTATATCCGGCCTGCTGCCGCTCCTGGCGCTCCCGGCGCTTCTTTTCATTCAGCTTTTGCCGCATTTCCCTGTCAAAGTCATCTTCAAACCAGTACCGTGACCCATCCTTGTAATAATAAAATGTCGTATTCCCCACACGCCTGCTTCCTATGTACGTTCCAGAAGGGGCAGCAGCACCAGGAAATGACCACGCATTACCGTGGGCCTGGTCCAGTTCCCTTTCTCTTTCTGCGTCTGTCATTCTTCCTGGTCACCTCCTTCTTTCGCCACATCTTCAAGTAAATATGCCACCCTGTTTCCTGGTAGAAAACTGGTTCTATACTCACAATGTTGTAGTTCGGAAAACGCTTCTGAAAGAACTCTTTTCCTCCATCCGGTGACTTTGCCAGGCGTTCCACCATCTTGCGTGAATATACGCTGTCTGCTGGCGGATGCTCTACCGGGCGGGCCAGGTTCCGGCTTGACGTGTATTTCATTTCCCGTCCTGCTTTGTCCTTCCTTCCGTGGTCCTCTGCCGCCTTCTGTGGCCGTTCCAAGTTCCGTGAAGAAGAATACCGTTTCTTTCCCTGCGGGTCCTTCGTTATGTACTTTAGCAGCCCTTCTATGCCGTTTTCATTCATTTGCAGGCGGTCCGCATTGACCCACCCCATCTGTTTTATTTTGGCCCTATATTCCGGGTCTGCTGCCTTCTTCCAGTTTATCCGCTTTGCGGTCCACATCAGTTCCACATCATCCCTATCCATTCCGCCATTCATAATGATGTGGTGATGCACTCTTTTTAATGTGCTTCCGTCTTCTGCAAACTTGTATTCCGTTACCAGGATATATTTCAGCGGTTCCAGACCCAGTTTTTCCCTTCTGTACGCTATCCGGCGCAAATAGTTCCCCGCTATCCGCTCCGCTTCCTCAACGGTTGCAGGCAAGTGGCTATCATCATAAGTTCCAGACACATGCAAATCACCTATATGGAAATTACCATTCCCCAGTTGGACCAGATAGCGCCTTGCGTTCTTATCATTCAAGTCTTTCTGCTTTGGCTCTGTAACCTTCTGCCGCTTCCCCCGTTTCCCCTTCACTGCCTTTTCCGCATTATCTGTCCGGGGTATCACATCCACTTCCCTATAATCCTGGCAGTCAACCTTCTTTTCCCGTATGAACATATACCCTGCCTTCCCGTGTACCTGTTGCAAGGGTATACCATTCAAAGGCCAGGGGCTTCCCCCTATCCTTCTATCTATCCATGTACCATGTTGTTTACTGGTTTGGTAAGAATGTTAATACCCCATACAAGCCCGTTTTCCGGGCATCACACCCGGCAACTATCTTGACTTTCTGCCGCCAACATGGTACACTTTAAATGATGAATTTCCCAAATATGTTGACGTTTAAAAGCCTTTGTCAAGTGTTCCCGCACTTTGCAAAGGCTTTTTGCTGCTAATAGATTGAATAACAGAACGCCAGTTCTGCATCAACTACAACGGCCACTGCATAAAACACGGTTGCTTTGCCATTGCTGGTTTTATACAACCCATTCTGAACCAGTTTAGGTTCTCCTTCAAATCTCCGGTGAGTATCACCCAGGCCAGATATTTTCATCCCATCAGTCAACGGCTGTCCTATAACCTTTTTTGCCGCTTTAAGGCCGCCCGTTTTAATCCGTTCCAGTTCCGCATCCGTTAGAACCCGTATAAACTCCGTTGTCCATCCCATTTCTTCCGCCCTCCTTAATCAATTTCAATGATGGTGGTATTCGCTAAATTCTGTTGAATTGACATGATGTTGTGATGCTGGTAACCTTTTAAGTCCGTGATTTCATCCACGCATCCGCCCAGGATTTCTTCACCGCAAAAAAACACCCGTACATACACCCCCGGTCTTAACCTGGCAAGAAATTCATACAATTCAATCACATTCCATCTGGCCCCGGCCATGAAGGCATCAAACTCCTTTTTGCAATTCGGGCACAACTCTTTTATGCTATCTACCGGGTAACCATCACCCCAGCTATGGCGTGTCGCAAACCAACTTCTTGCCACATCTGTTGCACTCACAACTTTCAGCGCATATGCCAAACCGTTTCAAACCATATGTATTTTCAAAGACATGCACTTTTCATTCTCCCCCTTCCATCTGGTATTCCTCTGCCGTGCTTCCCACCAGCCAGGCCCCATGTAATTCAATTTGTGGCTGGCTCCCGTCTGAACCGTCCGAAACCACCGTGACTTCCCCGAAATATCCCCACACGGTTCCATCATTCTTGTAAATTGTTACGCTTCCGCTGTCCTCCTGCCCCTCTGCCGCCTGCTGCCGCATTTCTTCCATCACTCTTTCTGCTGCCCGCTCCGCTGCCCTATCAATCCCCTTTTGATATATCCAGAACGCCAGCAGAAAGAAAACAAAGCATATCACCGCCGCTGTAACATGTGAAAAAACCTTAATTTTCCTATTGCTCAATCTATCCACCAATCCTTCCCGTTCTCTATCTCCTTTTGTGGCATCAACTCCCCTTTCCATTTGTCCAGCAGCCCACATGAATACAAAGAAAATTCCAGTTCCGGCAGACTGATTGTTAATTCATCCCCCGCCTTGTCATCCCGGTTCAATGCTGGCTTAAACCTGTTTATGTAATAAATTTCATACAAGAACATATCTGCTTCCGTCTGGCATATGGCCGTTTCAATATGCGTCACGCTGAAAATGTCTATCAGCTTGTGCATAGGCAGTTTGAAGAAGTGCCCCCGCAATCTACTGTTGATTGTCTGTTTAGTACGCCCCAGGTACGCCACAAACTCTGTTCCATCCGGCCTTCCATAAAAAATTTTGTATATTGTGTATACAGTCTTTTTTCCCATAGTGCTACCCTACATTGCTGCCGCTATCTTCTGCGGCTCCGCTGCCGTGTAGCCTGCTGCCTGCAATGCTTCCCTGTTCCTTTTATCCGCTATCCGCTGTAATTCCTGCGGTGTAAATTCTTCCAGTGGCTTTTCCTGCCTGGTGCCAGCATTGAAGCTGACACCAAACACCCGTATAGTCCACTTAGTTTCCTGCTTCATCTTTCCACCTCCTATGCCGTTGCCTGGCCCAGCATTTTAGTGAACTTCGCACCACGCATGAAGGCCAGAAACTCTTTCTTTTCTGTACCATCCAGGATGCCCATAAATTCCATTACTTCTTCCGCTTCCGCCCGGTCCTCCTGCGGCAACATTACATCCATCTTTCTTTCCATAGTTTCTGCCATGTCTTTATCCTCCTTTCTGGCATTGCGCTTCTGATTTTCACCTTAAAAACCAGCAAAACTTGTTGACCATCCACACGCTTTATAGCTGGCGTGACCGCTGCCCCCTTTTCACAATGCCTATTTTTTCGGTTTGGCTTCCCCATGAACGCCAGGTGATGTTTTTCAGCACCTTTTGAACGTCTGTCGTTCTTGTAACTCTAATATATAACACCCACCGTTCAAAGTCAAGCGTTTATTTTAAATTCCCATTGACTTTTTGAACGCTAGGCGTTATTCTATAATTACATTGAAGAAAGTGAGGTGATAAAAATTGACTATCAATGAACGAATTAGATATTTTAGAAAAGATGTTTTGAACATGAACCAGCGTCAATTTGCTGCATCTTTGGGCATGGCGCAAACTGGTGTCAGTGGCACAGAACGTGACGGCGCAACCGTAACGGACCGTTTTATAAAGTCAGTTTGTTTAGCTTTTAATCTAAATGAAGACTGGCTGCGTTACGGAACGGAACCAATGTACATCCAACCGGACACATTCAGCCTGGACAACTTCATAAAGGAAAAAGGTGGTACTGAACTGGAAAAAGAGATTGTAAAGACTTACTTTGAACTTGACCCAGAAATCAGAAAAGCGGTGATGGACCACTTCAAAGCAAAATTTGCTTCCTTTACCATGGAAACTGCCGCATCCATTGAACCATCTGTTGAAGATATGGAAGCGGCATATAAAAAAAGTGTCTTAAATTCTGCACAGAAAACGGCATCATCTGCCTTGAATATCACAGAAGGCACAGAACGGCAGAAAAAGAGCGGATAACAAAGATGTGATAGTTTATAGGCGGCGGCGTGGCCGTTATTGCTGCCGCTTCATTTCAGAAAGTGAGGTATACACATAATGGGAATGTTTACAAAGGCACAAAAGAACATGGCAACTGGCGTATATGCAGATATTAAGAAATGTTTGAAGGAAAAGGATGGTTTCACGCATGTAGTCATGGTGAATAGTTTTGGAAAGCTGGCAAACCAGAATTTCATGTGTGAAGATAAATACAGCACTGAAATTGACCAGATATTAACATTGATGCAGCAGGATGGATATGAAATAGTTGACTTGAAAGTGACCGCTTTGCAGGACCAGGGCCGTGGAACCTGGGGGAAAGACATGGAAGGTTATTCCACATTGATTATGTATAAGTAAAGAAAATAAAACACCCCTGCGGTGCTGGGAACACCACAAGGGCTTGTGCAAAGATATATCATACCAGATACAACATACCATCTGCATTGCTATTATAGCACATGCAGGCGGGAAATAACAGGAAATGAAAAGGCAGGTGCTATATGAAATGATTAAAAAAATTGCTGTTCTTTATATGAGAATGTCCACCGATATGCAGGAACATTCCATTGAAAGCCAGGAACGTGTTTTGATGGAATACGCAAAGCGGAATGGGTACATTGTCATTCGCAAATATATTGACCGGGGCATAAGCGGCCAGCACGCCAGTAAGCGGCCAGACTTTATGAAAATGATTGATGACAGTGAAACGGGTGAATTTCAATACGTGCTGATTTATGACAGCAGCCGTTTTGCCCGGAACCTGGTTGAAAGTCTTACCTACAAATCCATTTTGAAGGAAAATTGTGTGCGCCTTATCTCCATGACTGAACCAAACCTGGAAGATGATGAAATGTCACTGTATATAGATGCCATGCAGGGTGCCGCAAATGAAATATATGTCCGCAAACTCTCCAAAAGCACCAAACGTGGACACAATGAACGTGCATTGCGTGGTGACTTGCCTGGTAATGCGCACTTCGGTGTGAAACTTCTTCCAGATAAAAGCATTGTACTGGATGAAGTAAAGGCCCCAATAATGCGCTGGATGTATGAAGCCATTTACCATGATGATGCCACTTATTATTCCATTTCTGAAACACTGGCGGCAAAAGGCATCAAAAGCCAACGTGGTAACATCATTGACAGCCGCCAAGTAAAGCGTATGTTGATGAATATAAAAAACAAAGCATATCACTGGGCCGAAAGGGATGGGAAACCCGTTCTGATAAAAGGGAACTATCCGGCTGTTATTGAAGAAGAACTTTTTGACGCTGTACAGGAAATCATTGCAGAACGTGCTAAACACTACAAAAAACATGAAAAGCCCGCTGAATTTCGGAAGCACTGGCTTTCTGGTCTTCTGGTGTGCCCCTATTGTGGCGGCGGATATAGTTATAACACAAGAAAGCCCCCACAGCATGATGCCTTCCGTTGTGGCAATCAAACCCGTGGGGCCTGTAAAAAAGGTTCTCAAATTTTGGTTGATGCAGCCGTTGAAATGGTCCTTGATAAAATGTCAGAAGTATATACCGGGCCTTTGGCTCCATATGTGAAAAACATAACCGTTTCACAGCCAGAACCCCAGATTGACTATGACAAAGAAATTAGGCTATTGGAAGCCCAGCTAAAACGTGCAAAGCAAGCCTACCTTGCTGAAATAGATACAATAGAGGAATATGCCCAGAACAAACGCCGCATATCCTCCAACATCAAAGAATTGCAGGAAGCAAAGTGCCAGGCCCAGGAAGGGGCCACGTTGAATGAACCCCAGTTCAAAGTGAAGCTGCTTAATGTCATTACCCTTCTAAAAAGTGACTGCCCTATGTCTGAAAAAATCCCTGCTGCCCGCAGCATCATTGAAAAAATCCTTGTTGACCCCCGCAATAAAACTATGGACATTTATTTTTTTGCCTAACGGTGTAACAACCTGTACTGATAGCATAAAGATTTTCCGGCGCCGGTAGGCATGATTCCCAAAGTATCCCGGCCTGCGAGAATACTGTCAATCAGCCCCTCCTGGCCCTCCCGAAACTCTTCATAGCCAAAATACTGTTTTAATACCTGATATTTATCCATATAGTAATCTCAATCTCCTTTTCCGCCGTCTGCATTCTGACAGAACCTGATTCCATCTGCACGCCCAGGTTATTTCTCAAATCCGGCCTCTGCAAAATATACCGGCAGATGGAAATCCGGCGTCCCGCTTTCAATTCTGGAATAGCTCATATAATGTTCTATCTCCGGACTTTCCGAAATCTTATAAAAATTACAGTACATAGGCCTGTTACCGTCTGCCGCAAGCCAGTCCTCTGTTTTTTTCCCTGTCACTTCCTCCAGATACCAGTCCGGGATCAGAAAATCAACGCGCCATCCGTCTCTTCCGATCACCGCATTGCATCTGCTTTCCCGGTACACACGATCCGGTATAAACTCTCTGTTCCTGCGTCCAAAGCCGTACTGGGCATACATTGCCGCATTGGCATTGATTTCAAAATTCAGGTACAGGCTCTCATTGGTCAATTCGCCTTCCCGGCCGTCCTCTGAGACCGGGAACGCCAGAAACAGCTCCAGCGCGCTGTCCTTCCAGACCGGGCCCTTGTGGTAGACCTGCACTCTGCAGGGATTCGTCTCACCGCAGGCCATTCTGACAAAAAGGCCCTTACCCTCCAGGTATCCCATATAGGCCCACGCCTCCGGCTGCAGCCTGCCGTTCCACTGCACCTCATTGATTCCGGCCCTTTCACATGATTCAATTGCTGTCTGTGTTTTAATTCTCCTGACTGTATATCTCATCTTTCAATCATCCTTCCCGAGCATTCCTAACTTCTCTAAGGCATAGGCGATTCCATCTTCCTCCACCGTCTTTGTCGTGAAGACAGCATACGGCTCAAGTCCGCTGTCATGCTTCCCCATCAAAACCGAGTTGAGAGAATATTGGAACATCGATAAATCATTCATACTGTCCCCAAATACCCAGGCATCTTCTTTGGCAATTCCAAATCTCCCGAGTACCGCTTCTACGGCCGTGGCCTTGGAATGCCCCAGCGGTACGCATTCATAAAAACCGCTGCCCCTGTCAATGATTTCAAACTCATCTTCAATCGTCGCAAAAAATTCCATCTTCCGGCTTTCCCGGTCCGCTACGACACAGAATTTGGAGATATCATAGGAATTATCTTCCCATCCCAGCGGCACATAGGCATTGCCCTCCTTCAGCAGCTCCATCAGGCGGTTTACCATCGGCATCCTGGACTCTCCCCGCTGAAAGTAGCAGCCTTCCACGCCTTCCAGCACCCCGTCCAGACCAAAGTGCACGATATCTTCCTTAAGTCTGGCCGTCCGCTCCGCCGGAATCCGCCTGTCATAAATGACTTCATTCCCTGTTGTAATGTATGTCCCGCAGCCGCACAGCAGACCGTCCGATTCCACTTCCATTTGAATCCCGGCCGTCTGGCAGACTGTCCTCCCCGTGTTAATAAACACAAGATTTCCGCACTGCCTGGTTTTTTTTAAGGCAAGCACCGCGCTCTGCGGTACCTGCCTCTCAATCTCGCTGAATAATGTTCCGTCTATATCAAAAAACAATGCTTTTCTATTCATTTCTGAACACAATCTCTCCTGTTTCATCATCCATGCTGTCGACAATCGCCAGCGACTCGAGACGGATTCCCTTTTCCCTGATTCTCTTTCCGCCGTCCTGAAAGCCTTTCTCGATAACGATACCGGCTCCGGAAAGCTCTGCTCCGGAATCCTTAATCAGGGCTGTCAGTCCCTCCAGCGCCTTGCCGTTTGCCAGGAAATCATCAATTACGAGAACCTTGTCGCCCTCGCCCAGAAATTCCTTTGACACAATGATGTCATAAACCGTTCCATGAGTAAAAGATTCCACCTTTGTCGTATAGACATCCCCTGCGATGTTCTTCGTCTTTGTCTTCTTCGCGAATACGACGGGAACGTCAAAGTATTCCGCCACGATACAGGCAATTCCGATTCCGGATGCCTCTATCGTGAGAATTTTATTAATCTCAGTGTCGGCAAAGCGCCTTTTGAATTCCTTGCCAATCTCCCTGAACAGCCCGATATCCATCTGATGGTTTAAAAACCGGTCCACCTTCAGGACATTTCCAGCTTTCACTACTCCGTCTTTGCGGATTCTGTCTAATAAGATCTGCATATGATATTCCCCACCTGCTTTTGTATGATAACCGCCGCTGTCATTGCCTTCTTTATGACGCCGGAGCCACGTCTCCCTTTGCAACCGTAATTTCCGCATTCTCTACCAGGAAGTCCAGTGTCTTCTGCATCAGAGCCGTGTCATCAACGATTTCCTTATCGGCAGTTTCCAGAAAGCTCTCCAGGCTGTCATATCCATACCGCTCCGCCAGAGCCTCTCTGTCCTCATCTGTGACGGTGATATTCTCCCTGGAAGCAATCTCTTTTAACAGCATCTCCTGCTTGGTCATATCCCTGGCCACATTTCTCAGTTCGCTCTTTAAACCTTCCTCGTCCATTCCCATCAGGCTGGCATAGGTTGCTAAATCCAGACCGTACATCGACGCCTGGTTTGTATAATACTGAACCTGAGTTTCATAGTTCTTATCCACATCGTCCGTTGCGCATACAATCTCAGATTTATCAATAACCGCGTTGAGAATGTCAGTATTTCTCTGGTTGTCAATCTGATACTGCTTCTGCTCCAGAATAAATGCTTTCATGTTTTCTCTCAGCTTTTCCACAGTTCCGTCTTCCGGTGAAACCTTGGCAACAAAATCGTCCGTCAGCTCCGGAACTGTTTTTTCTTTTACATTATTTACCTTTACCTCAAATACTACGGCCTGTCCCGCCAGATCCGGATTATTCTGGTATGGGTCAGGGAATGTAAGGTTCAGAGTTACCTCTTCTCCCTTTTTCGCTCCCACAAGCCCTGATTCAAATCCGTCGATGAAGCTGTTGGAACCCAGCACCAGATCATATCCCTCCGCAGTGCCTCCGTCAAAGGCAACTCCGTCTTTCATTCCTTTATAATCAATATTAACCTGATCGCCCAGCTGAGCCTCGCGATCCACCTCCAAATACTCAGCGCTCGAATTCAAAAGCTGCTGAATCTGAGCATCCACTTCTTCGTCCGTCACTGTCGGTTCCGTCACGGTTACAGGAATTCCCTTATACTCACCCAGTGTAATGCTGCCCTCGGCAACATACTCTTCCGTCTCAGCAGGTGTCTCTCCTTCAGCCGTGCTCTCCGCCTGTGAGGCGTCCTTGGCACTCTTTTGTCCTGAACAGCCAGTTGCAAACATCATAAGCGCAGCCGCGCCGCAAAGTCCTACTTTTAAAAATTTTCTCATTCAAAAATCCTCTTCTTTTCTAATTTATTAACAAATCTGTCCCACAAATCTGCCCAAACGCATTCTGGAGCCGATGCGTATAACAGACATAATACCACAAACGGCTCCAGAAAAAAAGATCCTATTTATAAAATGCGCAGAACGCTTTATATGTATTGTAAATATCCAGCTTGGACGCCAATTCAAACGGGGAATGCATCGAAAGAATCGGAACTCCCAGATCGACTACGTCAACATCCATGCCTGCCACATACATGGCAACGGTGCCACCGCCTCCGACATCCACGGCTCCCAGCTCTCCAATCTGCCAGTATACGCCTTCTCGGTCCATCATATCCACGATCTTTGCCATCGTCTCGGCGCTGGCGTCATTGCTGCCTCCCTTGCCCCTGGAACCGGTATATTTCGTCAGGACACAGCCTTTATTGATATAGCAGGCATTTCTTTCCTCATAAACCTGTGAGAAGGTCGGATCATAGGCGGCGTTTACATCGGAAGACAGGCAGATAGAGTTCCTGAGAATTGTCCTGTAATCAATTCCCGCCGTCTCCGCCAAATCTTCAATATAGTGCAGCACGAAATCTGAATCCAGCCCGGTATTTCCTACGGAACCAATCTCTTCTTTATCGGCCAGTACGGTTACCGTTGTGTATTCAGGCTCTATCGATGCCATCTCAGCCGTCAGCGCCGTATAAGCGCACACTCGGTCATCCTGCCCGTATGCTCCCACCATGCTCCTGTCCAGTCCCACATCCACAGCCTTGAATGCCGGAACGATCTCTATTTCAGCCCTGATAAAGTCCTTTTCCGTCATACCGTATTTCTCGTTGAGGACAGAGAGGGCCAAAAGCTTCACCGGCTCCTTTATATCCTCATCCGCGGTAAACGGCAGAGAGCCGATTATCACATTCAGTTCTTCTCCCTTGATGCCGTCCTTCAGCTTGCGCTCATTCTGGTCTGCCGCCAGATGGGGGAGCAAATCCGTTACGCAGAAGACCGGATCGCCTTCCTCCTCACCAATACGGATGTCTGTAATCTCTCCATCCTTTTTCACCACCACGCCGTGCATGGCAAGCGGAATTGCAGCCCACTGGTACTTACGGATACCGCCATAATAATGGGTCTTGAAAAAGGCCATCTCCGCCTTCTCATACATTGGGTTCGGCTTCAGGTCGAGACGCGGCGAATCAATATGGGCCACATTCAGGCGTACGCCCGCGCCTATCTCCCTCTGCCCGAAGGTTGTCATAATCAGGGATTTTTTTCTGTTGACATAATATACCTTATCTCCGGCCTTATAGTCTCTCCCCTTTTCAAATGGCAAATATCCCGCTTCATTCAGAAGCTTTACTGCTGCCTGAGTAAACTCGCGCTCCGTCTTTGCACAGTCCAGAAATGCCTTATAAGCCTCACAATATTCGAACGCCTCCTCCTTCTGGGACGGAGCCTCCTTCGCTATATTGGGAAAGCTCCAGGTCAGTTCTTTCTGCAGTTCTTTTACCTTCTCCCCGGCAGTCAGTTCTGTTTTCTCTGTCAGCTCTGTTTTCTCTTCCTGTATCATTGCTTTACGTTCCTCCTTCTTCTCTGCCGTTCTTGGCGGTCTTTTCTATATCCGGGATTTAGCGCCGCCTGCTTCACAATCTACGCGGAGCAGCCGGTCTAGAGCGTGTTTTAAATCCATTTCTGCCCTCTCCCGAAAAGTGTGACGCACCGCCGACAGAAAGCAATTTACAAACGTGCTCTAATTCTTTTTCTTCTTTACTATCATATCACTGTCCAGAACAAGTGTAAACGGTCCGTCATTCAAAAGTTCCACCTGCATATAGGCTCCGAACTCTCCATGCTCCACCTTATCCACATACATCCTGCACCGCTCCACCACGTGTTCATACAGCCGGTTTGCCAAATCCGGGGCCCCTGCCCTGAAAAAGCTGGGACGGTTGCCCTCGCTGCAGTCCGCATATAAGGTAAACTGGCTCACCACCAGGAGCTGGCCCCCCACATCTGCAAGCGAGCGGTTGGTCTTTCCATTTTCATCCTGGAAAATCCTCAGTTTACATAATTTATCAACCATCTTGTCGGCGATCTCCTCCGTATCCGTATCGGAGACGCCAAGGAGTATCAGAAAGCCGTCATCTATCGCTCCTATTGTCTTTCCCTCCACCGATACACTGGCTTTTGATACTCTCTGAAGCACAATTTTCATCGTCTGCATCCTCCTTACTCTATTTTAACATCTCCCGGATTCTCGCCAGGAGATTTTCCGTATTCTTTTCTCCAAACAGGACTTCCCTGGCCATGAGGGGATTATCTGTAATCACATTATCCGCCCCCAGGATCTTCATCCTCTCCATCTCACTCTTACGGTTTACCGTCCATACATGGACTGCTTTACCGCTTTCGTGCGCCTCATCTATCAGTTTCTGGTTCACAGAGCTGGAGAGCATGCTGATAAAATCGATCGACTCATCCTTATAATAGCTCCCATAGGCAGCGGAAACGATATATCCCGTATAAATATCAGGAACCGCCTTCTTGACCCGCTTTAAATAACTGTAGCTGGTGGACGTCACAACACATTGTTCCGTCCATCCCATTCTCTCAATGCATTCCGCCACCTTCTCAGGAAGGCTGCTGGATGCGCCCATATACTTTATTTCGATATTCAGCTTCAGGTGTCCCCGCGAAAATTCCAGCGCCTCTTCCAGCGTCGGGATCGTGGTTCCCTTAAACTCACCGGAGAACCGTGTACCCACGTCAATATCTTTTAATTCATCCCACGTCATGGATTTGACGCTCTTCTCTATTCCCGCCATACGTTTCAGCGTGCTGTCGTGAAACAGGACCATCACCCCGTCCTTTGTCTCCTGGATATCAATCTCCGCATAATCCGCCAGCTCATCAGCCGCAGCCTGCAGGGCCGGTATCGTATTCTCCGGAGCTGTCCTGGAACTTCCCCTGTGCGCCGTAATCTGGACTTCATAAAGCAAATCTTCGTTCAGGAAGCTGCCGTTTCTCGACACATCAAAGGCTGCGGCCATGCTGACCGCCGTCACAACAGCCAGCAGGCCCAGAACGTTCCTTCTGTTCATCCACCTGCTTCTGCTGTGGCCGCTGAGATCAAAATCCCACCGTTTTTTATTCTTGTCTTTCCGGTCATACTGGAAATACAGCACTGTCAGCGCCCCATAGTTCACAACCACCGACACGATGCTGATGACAAATATCAGGGCATACTCGATTCTGTCCCTGGCCGCCAAAAGAAGGGCCAGCTCCACTCTCCGGTCCATAAACCGGACTGCAAAGACCGCCACAATTACGACCGCAAACAGGTACAAAAGGATACAAACCGCAGTAACCGCCATATTGCAGGCGGCCAGAATAAAAGAAGTCTTTACGTATCTGCCTCTGAGAAGATCTTTGCTGCGCTCCAGACTGTCCCGGAATGTTCTCTGCTCCACCATGCATCCAAAACAGATAAAGGCCGTCGGAAACGATAACAGAACACAGGCTGCCAGAAAAACCACAATCAGAAGCCTGCCCCAGTTTTCGCCCAACAGCCCGGGCAGAATAAATTTCAAAGGCTTTACATGGCGTAGTATTCTGTAAATCATAAAAATATTAGTCAGGATATAGTGAACCGCAATTACCAGAAAAAGCTTCCAGTTTTTCCGTTTTATCTCATAAGCTGTTTTTCCCAGTCCTCCCAGGAACATGGAAAACACATTTATCTTCCTGGAGTACGCCGCCGACTGGAATGCCGTTGTCAGGCTGCCGATTTCGATCATCAGACCAGTCAGGATCACAGCCGCAATCAGCAGCACTACGGCAAGCGTAACCGGTTTTAATAAAAAAGCGCCCAGGTTATTCACCGTCACATAGCTGTACCCCGCCGCGTTCAGCGCCAGGCGGACCAGCGCCCCTGTCATTTGCAGCAGAAGGGGAAGAGTCAAAAGACGGAACGCCAGCTCGAACAGAAAAATATTTCCGTTGTTAACGCTTAAAATCTGCTTCGTATCCTCAAATTCCCGTCTTATTTTCATCTTCCCCGTACTTCTTTCTTCTTTTTAGCCTGTCTTAAGACCTTTCATCATTCTTTTGCCGCTGCCGTCTCCGCAGCTTTTTCATCCTCACTGATTTTCATAATTGCCTCGTTGAGTGAGAACATCTTGGCATCCAGCATATCGACCATGTCCGCACAGGCCTTCAGCTCCTCCTCCAGATAATCCGGCGCATGCCCTTCAAACTTATAATAGATCTTGTGTTCCAGGCTGGCCCAGAAATCCATGGCAATTGTCCGAATCTGAATTTCAACCTTTGTCTCAATTGGCCCCTCGCTCAGGTATATCGGTATCGTCACTACCAGATGATAGCTCTTATAACCGTTGGGCTTCGGGTTTTTAATATAATCCTTGATATAAAGCACCGTTATATCCGACTGTCTGGCTATCATATCCGCAATCAGATAAATATCGGATGTAAAAGAACAGATAATTCGGATGCCGGCAATATCGCTTAAGTAGTCAATCATGTTGGGGATTGTCACTTCACGCCCGTCATTCTTTAACTTCTTTACGATGCTCTCCGGCGTCTTCAGCCTGGATTTAACATGTTCAATTGGATTATAATTATAAATATGGATAAACTCATTATTCAAAATCTCGATCTTTGTATTAATCGCTTTCAGAGCGGAATTATACAAAAACATGACCGTTTTCCACTGGTCAAGCTGATCATATGTTTTGGGAATATTCAATGGCTCCCTCTCCTTTAACTTCCTTATAGGTTGCTCCTGGTAACAGTTCGGCGGCCAGGAACACGCTCCGCCGCGGTGAAATGAGCGCTCTGCGCCCGTTTCACCGCCAATCGATGCACAGAAACGGTAAGGAAGCAGCAAAAACACCTCGCGGAATACATCATGGCTGAACTGGTACTGAACAGTTCTTCAGACTACAGTTTAAGGTTTTTAAAAAGCTCTCCCAGTCCCGTGGTAGCCTCACCGGATTCATGGTAGTTGAACACTTCCTCCTCCGGCGCCTCATTGGCCTCCACTGCCTTCATACTGAGGCTGATCTTATTATCGGCTGTCGAAATAATCTTAACCGTTACTTTCTGTCCTTCTTTCAGCACGGCGCTCGGATGCGGAATGCGCTTACTGCTGATCTGGGAAATATGTACAAGCCCGGACAGGCCGTTCTCCAGACTGATAAATGCTCCGTATGGTTTGATACTGTCAACTGTACCGTCCATAATTACGCCGACCTCGCATTTGGCGATTCTGCGTTTTTTCTCTTCCTGAAGCTTTTCCCTGGCCGCCTCTCTACCGGACAGAACCAGTTTATTATGCTCTTCATCTGCCGTGATTACAGTGACATCAATGGTTCTTCCCAGAAAATCCTCCAGATTCTCCACATAAGCGGCGTCCAGACGGGAAGCAGGAATAAAGCCCCTCATTCCTTCAATCTGTGCAATCGCTCCGCTGTTTACAATCTCAGTAATTTTTACCGGAACAACGGTCCGCTCCTCGAGCATGGTCCTCAGTCTGTCCCAGGCCATCTTATCGTTGGCTTCTTTCATGGAAAGCACGATATTTCCCTCTCCGTCGTCGGTCTTAAGTACGGTTGCCGTAATCTCATCGCCAACGTGGATCTCCTCTTTCATATTAAAATCGGGATCATTGCTCAGGTTCTCTTTCTCAATAACGCCCTCGGCATAATACTTCAAATCAAGCAGCACATGAGATTCAAATACCCCGATTACGGTGCCGGTCAATATATCGCCCTCACGTACCTTCTTAAAGGATGCCTCCAATTCAGCAGCATAATCATCCATTGATTCCGTAGGTTCCGCTGTCTGGGCCAGCTCAATCGCCTCAGCCTCATTCTCCCGTGTTTCCAGAACTTCTTCAGTCCCCATTGGTTTCGATTCTTCCATTTCCGCCCCATATGTCATTTTATCTGTCATAATTTTCTCCTCCTTGTATTTTGTTTAATAAATCCTTCTCTGTATATTTAACCATATCCCACCTGATATTTCTATAGTTTTCTAGTGAAAAGTATGATATATTTTTAATAGTTTGATAATTTTTGTTCGGAAATGAAGGAGGCTAACATGAAAGATATCCTTGACATACATTCTCACACGATTGCCAGCGGCCATGCCTACAATACACTTTATGAAATGGCAAGGGCTGCGGCGGATAACGGCATGGAACTGTTCGGCTCCTCTGATCACGGCCCGGCCCTTCCGGGAAGCAGCCATGAAATGTACTTTTGTAATTTTAAATCCATTCCAAAGGAGCTGTTTGGAATGAGGCTGATCATGGGATGTGAATTGAATATTCTCGACTATAAGGGTACGCTGGATTTGAAGGAATGGCTGTTAAAACGTATAGACTACGGGATCGCCAGCATCCATGATCTCTGTTATAAAACAGGCTCGCGGGAGGAAAATACGGCTGCCGCCGTCAATGCGATGAAAAGTCCGTATGTTCAGGTGATCGGCCATCCTGACAATGCCAATATTCCTCTTGATTATGCCGCACTGGTGAAGGGAGCCAGGGAACACCACGTGCTGTTAGAGGTCAATAATAGCTCCCTGAAGCCGGGTTCCCCCCGGCCGGGAGCTAAAGAAAATTATTATGTAATGCTCGATCTCTGCCGTAAATATAATGTGTCCGTCATTGTCAGCAGTGATTCACACTGCGCATCGGATGCCGGATGCCACAGCTATGCGCTGGAGCTATTAAAAGAGACCGGCTTTCCCGAAGAGCTGGTTGTCAATTCCTCATTAAAAAAATTGGCCGAATATCTTCCCTGCCTGTAACAGTTCATCCCTGCCTGCAGCTTTCCCGGGAATTGTTACAGGCTAATAATTGATCCCGACAATTCCTATCCGTTTGTCCTCACCAAGCCCAATAATTATATTGGGCTTTCCTGATTTATCACCTACTGCGAGACCGGCTTCCGTCATTTTCAGAGAGTCCAAATCCGCTCCTTTAACAGCATCAATCAGTTCGTCGGTGAAAACTGCGTCAGGGTTTAAATCCATAAATTCTTCCTCACTGTCCACAGTCACGCCGTCTCCCACCCCTACGTAGCAGGGATAGACCACCAATTTCTTCAGCTTTTCCAAATCCCTGTCTTCAATTATATTCTGTACATCCTTGGCCAGAGCCTTATACTCTGTTTCCAGCTGTTTCTCTTTATCATCCGCAGTAAGAGCGGTATCTTTTTCCGTCTCTTCTGCCGTCGTCTGAGCAGTCTCCGCCTGTGTTGTTTCAGCCGCCTCCGTCGTACCGGTTCCTGATGTCCTGCCAGAACCGCTGCAGCCGCCAAGTCCCATTGCCGCTGCCAGCACAATCGCCGCAATCAATTTTTTCTTCATAATCTGCCTCCTGCATGCTCAAGGTTTCTGCCTTGCTCATTTTGCGATAATAACATGGTTTGAAACAACTGTCAATTCTTTTACCGAATTCTTAATATACCTTCCCGGCCTGTTCAGGACCAGGCGGCAAAAAGGCACCTGCCGGACAGAATACCATCTTATCCGCACAGGTGCCGTATTGCCATTATTTTTAAGCTTTAAAGCGGGAATGAATTTTCAGACACGCTCAAGTGTGTTATGCTGAAGCTGTTCTCTTCGATCTCATATACTGCCATGCCGTCGGTCCGATTACCAGAATCAAACCTACGATATCAGTCATCATGCCCGGATCCATCATACAGAGGCCGCCTGCAATCAGAAGAATTTTAAACAGCAGATTCAATTTTCCGAAAAGGAAGCCGTTCAGCGCCGCCGCAATACCGAATATGCCAAGCAGAGAGGTTATACAAATCTGGACCACCTGAAATGCATTCGTATTGATAAAGACCATTGCCGGATTAAAGGCCAGAATATAGGGTACGATAAAGGCCGCAATTGCCAGACGAGTAGCATTAATGGCCGTCTTCATCGGCGGGGCCTTGGCTATGGCCGAACCGGCATAAGCAGCCAGCGCAACCGGCGGAGTGATATCTGCCACGATTCCAAAATAGAATACGAAGAAGTGTGCGCATACCAGGTTGATACCGATTTCCGGTGCAATCAGGATAGGCGCGCAGGTCGCCGCCATAATACAGTAATTGGCTGTCGTAGGAACGCCCATTCCCAGTACGATACAGCAAATCATCGTCAGGAACAGTGCAATAATCGGTTTGCCCTGGGATACTGCCACAATAGCCGTGATCAGTTTGGAAGCCAGACCGGTTGAAGTAATGCACCCGGCTACCAGGCCGGCCATTGCACAGGCCACAGCCACTGTGATTGTTCCTTTTCCTCCGGCCTCCAGCGCATCAACAATTTTAGTTAAATTAATACGGTTATCCTTATTAATCAAACCAACGCCAATTGCAATAAAGATAGCAACGGATGCAGAAAACTGCATTGTGTAGGTATTGGTCGATACAAGAGCCACCAGCACTATAAGCGGAGCAAGAAGATATATTTTCTTAATCAGAATTCTCATTTTAGGCAGCTCTTCCTTCGGGATTCCTTTGAGTCCCAGCTTTTGAGCTTCCAGGTGTACCGCAATATAGACTCCGGCAAAATAAAGGACTGCCGGCAGGATTGCCTTCACAGCTACCGTCGCGTAAGGCACGCCCATATACTCTGCCATCAGGAATGCGGCAGCGCCCATAATAGGAGGCATAATCTGGCCGCCCGTAGAGGAGGCCGCCTCAACGGCGCCTGCAAACTCGGGCTTATAGCCGCATCTCTTCATCATCGGAATTGTAACGGAACCGGTTGTTACGGTGTTGCCAACGGAAGAACCGGATACCATGCCGCAGAGCGCCGAAGAGATAACGGCAACCTTGGCAGGACCTCCGGCCGAGGAGCCGCAAAGGCTGTTGGCCAGATCAATAAAGAAACCCGATATTCCGGTCCGTTCCAAAAAAGCTCCGAAAATAATAAACACCACAATATATTTGGCGCAGACATTGATCGGAGTATTCATTACGCCGCTTGTCGTATAAAACAAATCATAAATCACCTTGCCGAAACGGACGGTGGAAAAGGTGTACACCAGCAAAGCACCGACAACGCACAAAATGGGAATACCAACACAGCGGCGGCACAGTTCCATCAGAGCCACCACGGCAATGATCGCGATCACCACCATCATCGGATCTCTGGTAACGCGGGTTGCCAGCTTGATAATCTGCTGTGCATGCAAAGCAAAATAGAAAAACGGAGCCGAACCTGCCACCATAATAACTACATCATACCATGGCATATAGTTGACCCGGGTAACCCCCTTTTTGATCGGATAATTCAGGTAGCCCAGAATCAGAATCATTCCGAGGAAAGTGGTCAGACGAACCTCCGGAAGTGCAGTGCTGAACAGTGTTACATAAATGCAGTAGATGGAGAAACCCACCGACAGCCATCGGATGATTAATAACGGTATTCCTTCCCATATACGGACATTGGATTCCCTGTCGTATTTTTTCATGACCGCTTCCACATCGGCGGCCGTACCTACATCAGCATCCTGTACCGGAACCGGTTCTTTCATATTCTCGTCATTCATATTCTCGTTCTCCCCTTTCTTTTCATGCCCAGTTATCATAATTCACTGGTTTATCCCCTTTATAAAAGCTGCGGCAGGCTCACGCCCACCGCAGCTGCCATTCACTCTGAAAAGATCAAGATCACTTTGTGGGAACTGTAATTCCTTTTTCAGCAAAGTATTTTGCTGCACCCGGATGATAAGGAACAGCCGTAACGGATGATGCAAATTCAAGACTCAGTTCTGCGCCCTTTGCATGTGCTGCCGTGATGGCATCCAGATTCTCAAAAATACCATACAGGAAGTTATATACATCAGCCTCTGATACATCGTCGCGTGCAATAACAACCGCGCCTACTGCAACTGTCGTAACATCGCCATCTGTGCCATAAGCCGATGCCGGGATTACGTTCTCGCTGTAGTAAGGAGAAGACTCGATCAGAGCGTTCATATGTTCATCGTCAAGACCTACCAGATAAACGTCTTTTGTTGCTGCCAGAGAGGTGATGGCTGTAGTCGGTGCGCCTGCAACTACGAAAGCCGCATCAATCTTGCCGTCCTGAAGAGCCTCTGCGCTGTCGCCGAATGACTGGTATGTCGGTTTGATATCCTTCTCAATATCCAGACCGTATGCGCCGAGTACGTCAACTGCGTTGTAATATACACCGGAACCTGCCGCGCCGACAGAAACATTCTTTCCTGCCAGATCTGCAACGGATTTGATGTTCGGATCCAGGGTAACGATCTGAACCTGCTCCATATACAGCGCTGCAACTGTCGAGAAATTCTCAACCTTGCCGTACTCTTCAAACAGGTTGGTTCCATTATAAGCATAAGCCATAACGTCGGACTGTACGAATCCAAGCTGTGCGTCACCTGCATCCATCGCCTCGATATTGGCCTGAGAGCCGCCGGATGTAATTGCCGTAACCTTAGTACTGGTGCTCTCGCCTATCTTGCCGGATAGTACGCCGCCAAAGCCGTAATATGTACCCTGGTCTCCACCTGTAGTGAAGTTCAGGCTGGTGCCGCCTTCCATGCCGCCCTTAACGGTTCCGGCCGCCTCAGATTCGGCTGCCCCGCCTTCGGTCTCTGCTTCCTTAGGAGCTTCGGTTGCTTCAGGAGCTGCTGCCTGTGTGCTGCCGCCTCCGGAACTGCATCCGGTTAAAACGGTCCCCATAACCATAGCAGCCGCCAGTACAAGTGCTAATTTCTTTTTCATAGATAATTCCTCCCTTAAATGAATTATTAAACATCCCTTCATTTTGACTATTTTACGTCAATCTGAACGGATATCTGCTGTTTTCATTATACAGGTATTTTTATCCAATTACAATACAAAATATTCTTATTTTTAATTTTTCCTTTACATTTTAAAATATTATGGCAAATAAACTATAAAAACCGTTGTTGTTTTTAGGAAAACAGAAAGAACTTTAATGTGAAGATAAATAAAAATATGTCTGTTTTTAATACCGTATGACAAAAAAATGACAGGGACTGCCAAAGCACCGGCTATCCCTGTCAAAATGTCAGAATTAAATTTCAAATTGATGATACTACAGCATTATTTCAGTTCTAAAGCTTCCTTAATCTTAGAAATAATCAGAATACCGATGTCTCTTGATGCATCTACGGACTGAGCACCGATATGAGGAGATACGATAAAGTTATCGCACTCAAACAGCGGGCTGGCGAAAGAGTCATTTCCAGTAAGGCCGCTGCCTGCAAGCTCATTCTCCAGAACGTCTGTTGCATAACCGCCGATCGTTCCGGCCTTCAGAGCTTCATACATATCCTGCTCATTAACGATACCGCCGCGGCTCATGTTGAGGACAACAGCGTCATTCTTCATTCCGGCGATGGATTTTGCATTGAACAGATCTTTTGTATCTGGTGTCAGCGGTACATGGATAGATACGAAATCAGAAACCTTCAGCAGTTCTTCGATGGACATGCCTGTAGCATTCTCTTTCTCAAAGTCTTCCGGTTTCAGGAATGGATCGTAAGCTACAACGGTCATGCCGAATGCGCGTCCCAGCTCGCCCACACGGCGGCCGATACGTCCGAATCCCATTACGCCAAGAGTTTTTCCGCGAAGTTCACGGCCTACGAACTTATATTTATCCCACTCATGTTTTACCTTAACATCATAGTTTGCTGTAAAGGTTCCGCGGGAGATATCAAGCATCTTAGAAAAAGTCAGCTCTGCAACTGCATTTGCATTCATGCCGGGTGCGTTAAAGATCTGAATTCCTTTCTCTTTTGCATACTCAGTATCGATGTGGTTTAAACCAACGGAGCATACGCCGATAATTTTCAGATTCTTGGCTGCATCCAGAACCTCTTTATCGATCTTCGGGTCTACACGCATGATCAGCACGTCCACATCGCCGATCTGGGCAATTAACTGCTCTTTGGTGGAAGGCAGGTTGTCAGCCGTTTTTACATTCATGTATTTACTAAATTCTTCTGCAATTCCTGCGTACACTTTGTCAATGATAAGACAATTCATAATAATTACTCCTTTCAAGATTCATACTCTGCTATTATACCAGTTATTTATAGGACAAGCAATGAAAAGTATGTCTGCTGCTTTCCATTATTTTAAACAAGGGGCTGCTGCCTTAAGCCTCATGCCTTGCGTCGGCATTATATACTTAATGCAGCAGCCCCAATCATTCAGACAACCGCTTATGCAATTGTTATTAAATAATAGCTGCCGGTCTTCAGATTACCAAGCAATGCCCTGAGCCATCATAGCATCAGCAATCTTCTGGAATCCAACGATGTTAGCGCCGGCAACCAGATTGTAGCCTAAGCCGTAACGCTCTGCTGCTGCAGCGGAACCGTCATGGATATCTGTCATAACCTGATGAAGTTTGGAGTCAACTTCCTCTGCTGTCCAGGAAAGTCTCTCGCTGTTCTGGCTCATCTCAAAGCCGGATACGAGAACGCCGCCTGCGTTTACAGCCTTGGAAGGAGCTACTACCATGTTTGGCTGCTGCATTAAGAATCTGAGAGCTTCATTGGTAGTTGGCATGTTAGCAACTTCGATGTAGTATTTAATGTTGTTAGCAACGATCTTCTTAGCCTGCTCTAAATCAACATCGTTCTGAGTAGCACATGGCATGATGATGTCAACCTTCTGGCCCCATGGTTTCTCACCCGGGAAGAACTGTACGCCGAACTTGTCTGCATAATCCTGAACTTTGTTACGTCCGGATGCTCTCATCTCAAGCATGTAGTTGATCTTCTCTTCTGTTGTGATGCCTTCCGGATCGTAGATGTATCCGTCTGGTCCGGAAAGTGTAACTGCTTTAGCGCCTAATTCAGCAAGCTTCTTAGCAGCGCCCCATGCTACGTTACCAAAACCTGCTAATGCAACTGTCTTGCCAACCAGGGTATCGTTCTCATGTTTCATAACTGCTTCTACATAGTATACGGAGCCGTATCCTGTAGCTTCCGGACGAACTAAGGAACCACCGAAGGATCTTGCCTTACCTGTCAGAACGCCGTTGTAGAATCCGCCGACAATTTTACGGTACTGTCCGTACATATAACCGATTTCACGAGCGCCTACACCAAGGTCACCTGCAGGAACGTCAATGTCCGGTCCGATGTGACGGTATAATTCTGTCATGAAAGCCTGGCAGAATCTCATAACTTCTCTGTCGCTCTTACCGTTCGGATCGAAGTCGGAACCACCTTTGGCACCACCCATAGGAAGTGTTGTAAGGCTGTCTTTGAATGCCTGCTCAAAGCCTAAGAATTTCATGATGGAAAGGTTTACAGACGGAGCAAAACGTAAGCCGCCCTTGTACGGTCCAATGGCGCCGTTGAACTGAACGCGGTAGCCTGTGTTTACATGAACCTTGCCGTTGTCATCCTCCCACGGAACACGGAACTCGATAACTCTCTCCGGAATTACCATTCTCTCGAGAAGAGCTACTTCCTCATACTCCGGATGTGCATCAACAACCGGACCTAAAGAAGATAAAACCTCTTCTACTGTTTGTACGAACTCCGGCTCGTCTGCGTATTTCTTCTCGACTTCCGCAATTACTCTGTCAACATACTTGCTCATTGTAATATACCTCCTGTTTGATATATGATTTTAAAAGTTTCACTACTCACTGGAACCATATTATGTATAACTTCAACAAAATTCCCTCACGATTCCTATTGTTTTTGTGAAATTTTCTGTTCTGGTTTAATTATAACGCATTTCACTTATATAAGCAAATTGAATTAGCATTATAATTGTTATTAGATTTTGTTTATATTCCCCAAATGCGGTGTTTTTTACCAATTCCGCACCTGGAGACGGGCTTTACGCCGTACAGCGGCGAAAAGCCTGCAGAGCAGACCTTTCACCGCCTGGTAAGTCTATTTGATTAGCCAAGGAAATTGATAAATGCTGTCAGGATGGAAGCGTTGCAGAAATCGATGAATAAGCTTCCTACTAACGGAACTACCATGAATGCGGTAGGAGCCGGTCCGTACTGTCCTGTAACGGCCTGCATGTTCGCCATGGCGTTCGGTGTTGCACCCATTCCGAAACCACAGAAGCCGGTTGTCATAACTGCTGCATCGTATGTTCTTCCAAGTACGTTGAATACGACAAAGTAAGCGTATACAAACATAAGTATTGTCTGTGCTGCCAGCATTACTACCAGTGGAAGCGCCAGCTCTGCAAGCTGCCAGAGTTTCATATCGATCATGGCAAGTCCAAGGAAAATGGACAGACAGGAGCCGCCGAGTGTTCCGATCTCTTCCATCGGGATTTCTTTCTGCATGGCATCCATTACGTTACGGATAACAGCACCTACCAGCATAGCGCCGATGTAGAATGGGAATGTCATCAGCTTTCCAAGGAACATGGAAACAACGGTACCGGCACCGATAGCAATAATCAGATACAGGAAGGCATCCAGGAACTGTTTAGAGTCAATAGCACCTGTTTCGTCTTTTTCAACCATCTCTTCGATAGTTGTATCTAAAGCTGCGGATTTTAAATTAAATTTATGAATTTTATTGTATGCAATAGGTCCGCCGATTGCACAGCCGGCAACAAGACCAAATGTTGCGGAAGCAATGGCAACTACATTGGCATTGGCAACGCCCAGCTCTTCCAGCATCGGGCCGAAGGAACCTGCTGTTCCGTGGCCGCCTACCATCGGAATGGAACCTGTGGCAAGACCAAGTCTTGGATCAAGGCCGAATGCAGATGCAAGGCCTGCGCCCAGACAGTTCTGTAATATTACCATTACCACGGCAAGGAGCAGGAAAACGATGGTCTGAATACCGCCCTTTTTCAGCATTTTGAAGGATGCCGTGTAACCAACGCTACAGAAGAATGCCACCATGAATACATTTTTCAGCGTCATGTCTGCAGAGATTTCAAGAATTCCAGCGCTTCTAACAACCAGATGCAGAATCGCATAGATAAATCCACCGACTACCGGCGCCGGAATACAATACTTACGCAGAATCGCAATCTTGTCAACAAGGATACGCCCCAGTAAAAGAACAATGGCCGCAACCGCGGTTGCCTGATACATATCAAGCTCAATAACTTTCATACAACTACCTCCAATAGATTATTTGTTTACGTTGAAGGCAGTATAAATCACTTCTCTCAAAAAACTACAAAATAATTCAAGAATATATTCAAAAATTTATAACAGTTTTTTAACTTTGTTTATAGCATCTTTAGAATTACCCGAAATATTCCGCTGCATGTCCGGCCTGAAATCCGGTGTATGTCAGATTTCCCGGTCGGCGGCCAGCATCAGGCTGTCTATAAATTTCTTGATGCTTACCTTCCCGCCGTACTTCCTCTTACCGCGGATATAATCCATCTCAGCCCTTATCTCCTCAAAGGGGAACAGGGTGCTTGAATAGGATGTGAATGTGTCATTCATAAAATCCTCAATCCCCAGATGGGCGAGGTTGGACATTCCCACGGCAATCGCCCTCCTGATTCGCTGTTCCATGTTTTTAGGGGCGTCGCTTAAAATCTCGCAAAGCTGGCCGATGCTTACCTGGGAAATCGGCCGCTTATTGCTGTGCAGATACTGGCAGATACGCATAATATCATCACCGCCCTTTTCCCCGGACATCCCGAGCCTGTTGAGAATATACTGTACCTTCCGGCCGTAACCGTCGTCGGGTTTCTTTTCTTTGGGCATGTCCGCAATCTCAGCCATGAACATTTTTTTAATGTTGGACAAGGTCTTCTCGTTCTCAATCTGCTTTTCCACCTTCTGGATAACAGACTTCACTTCTATTATATTAATCGGTTTGCTGATAAAGAACTCCATTCCCGCATCATAGGCTTTTCCGACCAGTTCTTTGGCCGAAACCTGGGAAATCATGATGCATCTGGCGCCGCATCCCTTTTCCTTCAGTTCCCTGACCAGTTCCACGCCGTCCTTGCCCGGCATCAGGAAATCCACGAGAATCACATCCGGCTCCAGCGCCAGAATTTCATCCACATTGGCAGGCCCGCCCTCTGTCGTACCGCAGACGGTTCCCAGTTCATTGTCCTCAATAATATCTTCCAGAATACTGATAACGGTTACGTCATCTTCAACAATATAAATTTCCATATCATGACTCCTCTAACATCTCAGCCGGTATCATGATGCGGAACTTGGTTCCTTTACCGGTCTCGGATTCCACATCAATTTTACCTTTAAATTGCTCTTCAACTGCATTTTTCACACCAACAAGTCCGACTCCACGGTAAATGTTTCCGGTCTTTTCGTCAAACTTTGTCGAATACCCCATTTTAAAAATATTGGAAAGCTGTCTTTCTGAAATTCCCGGCCCGTCGTCGGTTATTTCAAATATATAGTCGTTCCCCTCTTTGCGCTCCGCGATACATACCGTACCGCTCTTCTCCTTTGTTTCAATGGCTTCAATTGCATTATTAACCAGGTTTTTGAGTACAGCCATCAATATATAATGCTCTTTGGTTATAAAATTATCCTGGCAGTCATACACGAGGCGCACATCCAGCCTTTTCTCTGCCAGCATGTGATAGGTGGACGCCTCCAGAATCTGAAGAAGATCCTGAAAATTCATCTTTTCCTCATCATACTCCTCATCGATTTCCTCCTCAATTCCCTGAATAATCCTGATGTAATCCTTCTTTATCTCATGGACATCCCTTGCAATTTCGAGGGCCATCTGCTGCATCTCCTTCGGAAGCTCCTCCATCGTCAGAGTCTTCTCATAAAGCCGGTAAGCATTGCTCATAACCCTCTCAATTTCCTCTGTGTTCTTATGCATCAGGTAAATTTCATTCTTAAGCCCCGTTGTCATAAGAAACAGTCTCTGGTACCGGTTCTCATGCTCCGCATTCTTAAGGAGAACGCGGTACTGCTTTTCTCCAATCAGCGCAACGGCCGCAAACAGCGTACGCACAGCCGCTATCATCAGCAGATATTTGATGACGGACAGTTCCGGCAGCATTCTTTGTTGTAGGTATTCCTGCAGGGAGACTTCAAAGACATTTGAACAGAAGTCACAGAAAAAGACCGCTACAATCAGACGTTCCATCTGAACGATATGCTTATTCTTGATCTGGAGTTTAAAAATGAGTCCGTAGCAGATATAGAACAGCGCTCCCGGGAGTACCTGAATCAGGCCTGTTTCCAGCGGCATTCCCTGGAACAGCAGTATAACCAGACGGAATATATAGATAGTGCAGGCCGTTACAAAACAAATCGTTCTTGTATGGACCTGGATTCCTACCGTCATAATCAGGACAGGAAGCAGAATAACGGATGTAGAAATACGGAAATTATTTACAAATACATTCCAGTAGAGCTGAGAGGCAAGGGCAATGATCACTCCTATTGCAAGTGTCCGCTTCCACAGTTTCATATTCATCTCAACTGTATTCATTCGTAATGTCCTCCTAACGGCCATAAAGTGTCTTATCCTTTGAACTTTTTTTATGATAAAAAGTGACAACACACTATTTTTAGTATACTTCTTTTCGGGCGGTCTGTAAATAGGGATTTAACTGAGGTTGGGGGGACGCGCCCGGAACGGACCTTGTCCGGTGTGGTGGAGGAGTCTGTCTGAGTCTTCCGGCCACGTGGGTAGGTTGTCGTGGAAGGGGGAATCCGGCCGGAATGAATTGCTGCGGGGACCGTTTGCACTCTTTG
>ERZ1036412.208-NODE-208-length-60111-cov-62.410550_pt1 | contig 60111 bp, 49 predicted proteins | sample MGYA00514218_ERZ1036412 | MGnify/ENA primary metagenome ERZ1036412 (study PRJEB33795, sample SAMN09464944) | human gut metagenome | host: Homo sapiens | place: USA: Stanford, California | collected 2016-11 | study: EMG produced TPA metagenomics assembly of the...
TCGCCGGGGACGGAAGACTCAGGCGGAGGTTTTCGCGGCACCGGACATGGTCCGTTCCGGGCGCTGATTATCTCCAACCTTAAATGGGGAGAGCCTTGTCGCGGCCACTACGTATTTCCCGCACACGGAAGCACTGAGTGGCCTCGACAAGGTCCGCCCGCAGCCCCAAACCACGATAATCTTCCCCCGGGACGAAAGACTCATATACACACTCCACCACCCCGTCCGCTGGCCGTACCGGCGGCGTCCTCACCTGCTTAAGTAATGCGAACATTGCTTTTTTGCCCTCCTTGTGCTACACTCCAATTCAGTAGAATCTTATCAGCTAGTACAGCTAGTACTCCATCCGGCCTGTCACTGTAGTTACTGGCCGGATGGAGCACTGGAACTGTTGGGCATTATAACCCGCGGGGCGGGAATTGTGGGGCCGGGAACAGTAAATGTTGTTTTCAGAAAGGAATAAAATGAAGAAATTAGGAAGAAATGATGCCTGCTGGTGCGGCAGCGGAAAAAAATATAAACATTGCCATGAGGCCCTCGATGAACGTCTTATGGCGGAGTCGGATAAAGGTCACATTGTACCGACACGCGATCTTTTGAAGACTCCGGAGCAGATAGAAAAAATCAGGGAGAGCTGCGCCGTCAATATCGCGGTGCTCGATTATGTTGCGGAACATATCGGGGCGGGGATAACAACGGAAGAGATAGATAAATGGGTGTATGATGAGACGGTAAAGCGGGGCGGGATCCCGGCGCCTCTGGGATATGAAGGATTTCCGAAGAGTGTCTGCACCTCTATTAATGAGCAGGTCTGCCATGGAATACCATCAGAGGATATTGTGCTGAAAGACGGCGATATTATTAATGTGGACGTATCCACTATCTATAAAGGTTATTTTTCCGATTCGTCGAGAATGTTCTGCATCGGCAATGTCAGCCCTGAGAAACGCCGTCTGGTGGAGGTGGTGAAAGAGTGCGTTGAACTGGGGCTTCGCGAGGTAAAACCATGGGGATTTCTCGGAGATATGTCACAGGCGGTAAACGATCATGCCGTTAAAAACGGCTACTCCGTTGTGCGGGAGATTGGGGGCCACGGTGTGGGAATCGAATTCCATGAAGAGCCGTGGGTCGGATATACGGGGACACGTGGGACGGATATGATGCTGGTTCCCGGAATGATTTTTACAATCGAGCCGATGGTGAATATGGGAACCAATGAGATTTATGTAGACGACACCGATAACTGGAGTGTTTACACGGCCGACGGCGAGCCTTCGGCACAGTGGGAGATTATGGTATTGGTGACGGATGACGGGTATGAGGTCCTGGCGTATTAGGATTTAGATCCGGCTTTGGAGGGGCAAAAGATGAATGCGATAGAAAATATTGTAAAGATGGTTACCGAACTTAAGAAGGAACTGGAGGAATTGCCTGAAACTAAAGAGGCAAAGCCGGTCAGCCGTGAAGAATTCACACTGCTTTTGAGCGGTATTTCCACATGCAGAAAGGCCCCCGGCATTCCGGTGCATATGGGATATGAAGAGCTGTACCATTGTGCGGACGCCGATGAGGAGGCTAAAACCAGGGAACATTTACAGAGGATATACGGCATCCATAACGAGGAGGCATTTCAGTCCGCCTGCCACAGTGAGTATTCCGGGAGCAGACAGTATGAGCAGTTCATGACATTCTGGTGCGGCGCTCCGATGTTTGACATAAATGAACTGAATGGGGCCGGAAGAAAGGGATTTGAGGAATGCATCAGCCTCTCAAGACATTTTTATCCTATCCTGAAGGAAAAGGGATATTATGCCTGGGATATCAATGAAAAGATAGGACTGCTGAGAAAAGCTGCGGCCTGTGGGATTGTGTCGGAGGAACGGTTTTGGGAACTGACGGATCCATGGGTCAGGCAGGCCCAGGTGTTTTATCATTCCTGGCAGGAATACGCAATCAGCTGTCTGTGCGGAGCCGTATATTTTATGAGTCATCATGGAACTGTGGATGAAAGCTTTTATAAGCTGAATTATAATCTGGTACGCCACTTGTTTGAGGACGGAGGGGCGTGGAGGAGAAACGCATGGTACAGGCCGCAGGAACGTGAATGGGCCGATATTTTCGGGGCTAATCCGGGCTGCATCATTACAAAAAGGGCGATGGAGACGGAAACGATTGGTTACATGTACCGGGATGAGCCGGCAAAAGGATTTCCAGACTGCGGCTGGCGTTTTTTTGTGGGCGATGAGCCGGATGAGTATGTAAATCAGGCTGAAAATAATACGATCATCAGTTTTAACACGGTCTGCAATCTGGATCCGACCATCCTGGCCTATTTCTATGCGGATGCCGGGCGCAAATTCGGCAGAACGGAGGACGGCTGGGAAGAAGAATTTTAGGAAAGAAGAATTTTAGGAAAAAAGAATTTTAGGAAAGAAGAAGGATGGGTAAATAAAGCAGGAGCCTTACCGGCGCCGCAGAATCAGATGATTCACGGCGAAAGTAAGACTCCTGCTTTTTCTGAAAACGGAAAGGGGGAAGTAGAAAAGTTTTCAGAAATCTATATAAAGGTAAATTATTGTTAGTCGAGCCCAATGACCTTTTGCGCGCTTTCTATATGTCATTGGCCTCATTGATTTATGTAACTATCATACTGGAAAATTGTGTCTAATGTTTGACCAATATATAAAAATAGTCTAAAAGAGATATTAAAATTAAAAGAGGGGCCGGTTCATGATTTTAAAAGCCGCCATAAAGTAGTCCGGCTAATCCCCAGTCTTTTTGCCGCAGCGCTCTGGTTCCCACCGGTTTCCTCCAAAACAGCGTGAATAATATCCTGGTTAATTTCGTCCAGCGTGCGGTTCAGGTTAAAGGACTGCGCCGGATTCTGAATACCGGAATGAGGCAGAAGGGCAGCGGAGGTGTGTTCCTGCTCCAGGGCATGGGCCACCGTGCTTTCCAGAATATAAGGCGTGGTGGTAACTGCCGTCAGTTCACTGAGAATCCGTTTAAACTGAGTATAATTATAAGGCCATTCATAATTAACAAGAAGCTCCATGGCCCCGGATTCCAGCCCCAGAATTTCTTTGGCCAGGCTGATATTCAGAGAACTGAGGGAAAGGTTAGCCAGTACCGGAATTTCCTCCCTGCGCTCCCGCAGCGGCGGCAGATGGATGGTCAGGCAGGACAGCATGTTGACATAGTCCATGCACCGTTTTGGAATTACTCCGTCCTTACCGCATACACAGGAGAAGAGAAGACGGTTGCGGCGGGCCAGGTTCATATCGACAATCAGGGAAAGAAGCTGTTTGTGCCGTTCCTCCGGGAGGGTATCCACATTTTTCAGGTAAATCGTATTATTATTATCATTAAACGGAGAATTGTAGTGGTTTGTAAGGAATGTCCAGCTTTTGTCATTCATCATGGTGAAATCGATGACGACCATGGGATTGTGGTGCAGCGGACTCTGCGTATAGACAGCCCCTGCAACCCTCTCCTTTCCGGTGCCGGCCTCACCGATGATCATAATCGGAAAATCCGTCTGAGTCATCTGTTCGACGGTGGCCTGTAAACCGCCGATGGCGCCGGTTACATTATAAAAACTGTTGTAGAACGTATTTTCCACATCTTTTTTGCTCAGATACTGTACGCCGTATTTGCTGGTCGCGAAAGGAACCTTGCTTGAAGAAAAATAGAAAACCACGTAGTTTTGCCCGTAAAACGGGATCAGACGGCTGGTGATGGAATACAGGACTCCCCCGATATTTTTAAAGGAACGGTGGGTATCGGCCGCCAGTGCGGCAGAAACCTCCCGCTTCAGTACATCGATTATGAGAGGCTCGGACCCGGATTCCAGGGTCGAGAAAAAGACTTCCTCTTTATCGCTGAATACGACTGTTTCGTGACTGTCCTTAAGAATCACATTCTGGAGAAATTTATTCTCTTCACGTAAAAGGGAATGGCTGCGGCATAGTTTGACTGCCTGATCAAAGGCGTTTCCAATGCTCTCGTTGCCGGAGGTAATCAGAATCGCATTCAGTCCCAGTTTTTTTGCCGTCGTATTGGCGATCATGTCGCATAGCACCATCCGGTAGCCCTTTTTCTTGAGGGTTAAAAGAATATCCTGTACCTCGTCCGCACTGTGGATTGTATAGATCTCCACCTTATATTGAAGAAGATCGCAGAGCAGCTGGGCGCTGCTTGTGATTCCGGGGAAACCGACGATGGCATAGCGGGAGGAAAAATTCTCAGCCATCTTGATGGCGCGCAGAATGTCGTAGACGGAAAGCGCAATCTCAATTACAGGAAGCGGGGTGATGGCTCCGATTAATTCAGCCGTGCCGCCCCGCGATATAATGATATCGAAGTCTTCATGGAAATTCTTCCGGGCGATCTCTGCGCCTTTATGGAGATCCCCGACAAATACGCTCAAATCAATATCGTCGCGATCCTTTGCAAGTTTCAGCATAATGGATTTCATCCCCTCGTAAGGCGCTATGCCGAGAATTCTGATTTTTCCCTGATTCATAGAGTTCCCCTTTCTTAACATAAATGTGTTTCATTATGAAACGATTATAACATAAAACAACAAAATAATAAATATAAAATCAAAAGTGTTTCAAATATAAACAGCAAAACGGGTAAAAAAGGTTGAGCAAAAATAATATTCTTAGTAAAATAAAACAAATCAAAGGAAATGAAACAATAAACGACAGAAAGTCAGAAAATACATCAATAAATTATAAGAAGCTATTGTTTAAAAATGAAACAATGTGGCTTTGGTCGGGAAAGGAAACAATATGGTGAAATTACTGATCATTGCAGATGATTTCACGGGCGCACTTGATACAGGAGTACAGTTTGCGGCAGGTGGAGCAGAGACAAGAGTTGTTACTAATACGGATTACGATTTTGACAGCGTGGATGAGAATGTGCAGGTTCTGGTTCTGGACGCAGAGACAAGGCACCTGAGTCGGGATGAAGCTTACAGAGTTGTTTTCCACATTACAAAAAAAGCATTTGAGAGCGGGATTCCATTTATATACAAGAAAACAGATTCTGCACTCAGGGGAAATATCGGAAGTGAACTGAAAGCAGTTCTTGATGCCGCTTCGCGGACCTCCCTCCATTTTCTTCCGGCATTTCCAAAGATGAACCGGATTACCAGGAATGGAATCCACTATATTGACGGCGTTCCGGTTCATGAGAGTGTATTTGGCAAAGACCCGTTTGAGCCGGTTGCCGATTCATATATCCCGGAGATACTGAAGGGGGATGTGCCGGTGACGGTGGTCCGCAATATGAAGGACTGGAAGAGGGCGCCGGGAATCATGGTTTACGATGCCTCAAGCGATCAGGAGCTTATGGAGTTTGGAAAGTTCCTGATGAAAAAAGGGGAACTGACCGTTATGGCAGGCTGCGCCGGTTTTGCCGGAGTTTTACCATCTTTGCTGGGACTGGAAGGCGAAAGGCCGAGACAGGTAGCTCTGGGCGAAAAATTCCTTGTAGCCTGCGGGAGTGTCAATCCGATAACGGTCAGGCAACTCGATTATGCACAACGTCAGGGATTTACAAGAATCAGGATGGCTCCGCACCAGAAGTTCGACACCGGATACTACCGGACGCCGGAGGGGGAAAAAAACCTGAAAGACTGGAAAGAGCTGTGCAGCCGCAGCAACCGTGCCATCATTGATACAAATGATTTGCCGGGCCGGAGCGATACATTTGATTATGCGTGCAGGCAGGGGATCACGATGGAGGAATTGAGAGTCAGAATTTCTTCCACCCTCGGATATGTGGTGAGAGAGCTGATAGGGGAGGAACCCGACAGCACGCTGTTAATTACCGGAGGCGACTGCCTGACCGGATTCATGGCTCATATCGGCCGTGATGAAATTGCACCGGTCTGTGAGATGGCGCCGGGAACCGTCCTCTCAGAAATCGATATCGGGAACAGGACATTTGCGGTGATAACCAAATCGGGAGGTTTCGGAGGCGAAACCCTGATGGTGGATTTGGCTGAGAAGATAACAGGCTGCAAAGAAGATAAGAGACTGGAAAAGAAAGAGGAGAATAAGTATGTTAACACAGTATACGCTTAAAATGCCGCACGCAGTGTACAGCGGAAAAGATGCTCTTGATAAACTGACGCAGATTATTGGAACCGGCGTCAAAAAAACCGCTGTTTTTACCGACCGGGGAATTATCGGAGCAGGGCTTTTGGAGCTGCCTCTTTCAAAGATTAAAGAATCCGGCTGCGAATATGTGATTTTCGATGATTTGGCGGCGGAACCCACCTATGAGCAGGCGCAGAAGGCAGTTGATGCATTTAAGGAATCGGGAGCAGATTTTATTGTGGCCGTAGGCGGCGGGAGCGTTATGGATACCGCCAAGCTGGCATCCGTATTGGCAACCGATGAATACGGGGTAAAGGAACTTCTGGATAATCCCCAAATGGCGAAAAAATGCGTTAAAACACTGATGATTCCGACGACTGCAGGTACGGGTGCCGAAGCGACTCCCAATGCAATCGTCGCCGTACCGGAGAAAGAATTAAAGGTCGGCATTGTGAATGATAATATGATTGCGGATTATGTCATTCTGGACGCTGTCATGATTAAGGAGCTTCCGAGAAAAATTGCGGCATCCACCGGTGTGGACGCCCTGTGCCACGCGGTTGAGTGCTTTACCTCAAATAAAAAGAACCCGTTCAGTGATATTTTTGCTCTGCAGGCATTCGAAATGATTATGAAAAATATAGAAAAAGCCTGCGACGACCCGGAAGCGCTTAAAGAGAAGAACAATATGCTGGTTGCCTCCTTCTACGCAGGGGCTGCAATCACCGCGTCGGGTACCACAGCGGTACACGCGCTGTCCTATCCTTTGGGGGGCAGGTACCATATCCCGCATGGCGTGTCCAATGCGATTCTCCTGGCTCCTGTTATGAGATTCAACGAACCGGTGTGCCGGGGCCTCTTTGCAGAAGCTTACGACCGGCTGGCCGCCGGGGAGAGCTTCGCAACGGAGGCAAAGAGTGAGGAAGAAAAATCGGCGTGGGTTGTAAACCGGATGGAAGAGATTGTAGAGCATTTGAATATTCCCAAAAGCCTGAAAGAATTCGGCATCGGCAGCGAGGATCTGGATGAACTTGTGGAAGCCGGAATGGGCGTGCAGAGACTCCTCGTCAATAACATGAGAACTGTGACGGCCGAAGACGCAAAAAAAATATATCTTGAAATAATTTAATTAGCCGAATGAACTGTGGCAAAGCTTCAAAATCAGGAGGAACCAGGTAATGAAAAAAGTAGAAATTAAAGGAATTATCCCGCCAATCGTAACACCGATGAATGAAGATGAATCCGTCAATGAGAAAGAACTCCGCAACCAAGTGAACCGGCAGATCAAAGGCGGTATACACGGACTTTTCCCATTTGGCACCAATGGTGAGGGATACATATTAAACGAGAAAGAAAAAGAAGAAGTTTTAAGTATTGTTATTGATGAGACAAAAGGCCGCGTGCCGGTTTACGCAGGGACAGGATGTATCAGTACAAAGGATACCATCCGGCAGTCTCAGATGGCAGAATCCTTGGGAGCCGATGTTCTTTCCATCATCACCCCGTCCTTTGCCGCGGCATCCCAGAATGAGCTGTACGACCACTATAAGGCAGTGGCGGAGGCAGTGGATATGCCAATTGTTCTATATAACATCCCGGCCAGGACAGGCAACGCCCTTGCGCCGGCAACCGTTGCAAAATTAAGCAAAATTCCAAATATTGTAGGAGCGAAAGACAGCTCCGGGAACTTTGACAATATGCTTCAGTATATCGAACAGACCAGGGACAGCAAAGACTTTGCGGTGCTTTCCGGCAACGATTCCCTGATTCTCTGGAACCTTCTGGCAGGGGGGACCGGCGGTATTGCGGGCTGCGCCAACGTGTTCCCTGAGGTAATGGCCTCCATCTACAATTATTTTGCGGCAGGCGACCTGGAGAATGCAAGAAAAGCCCAGGACAGTATCCGTTCCTTCCGGGGCTGCTTTAAATACGGCAATCCGAACACCATCGTGAAGACGGCTGTTAACCTGCTTGGCTACCCGGTCGGAAAGTGCCGTGCGCCGTTTAACCAGGTACCGGAGGAAGGAATCGAGGCGCTCAAAAAAGTGCTTGCCGAGAATCACGAAAAGGGCATGTGCTGATTGACAGTTCGGAAAACACGAATAAAAGAAAGGCAGAATATGGCTGAGAAATTAATTCTTGGAATCACGATGGGAGATCCGGCCAGCATCGGCCCGGAGATCACCGTAAAAGCCCTGGCAAAGAAAGAAATTTATGACGAGTGCCGCCCGCTGGTAATCGGCGATGCAGCAGTAATGGAGGAGGCCGCTAAGATTGCCGGAAGAGAGGATATCAAAATCCGCGCAGTCCAATCGGTCGGTGAGGCAAAGTACGAGTATGGTACCATCGATGTTTACGATATGAAGCTGATGGATTTGAACACGCTGGAGCGCGGAAAAGTATCGGCAGCCGCCGGTGAAGCGGCGTTTGGGTATGTAAAGAAGGTGATTGAACTGGCCATGGCCGGTGAGATAGACGGGACGGTCACAAACGCGTTTAACAAAGAGGCGGTAAACCTGGCCGGACACCATTATTCCGGACACACCGAAATCTATGCGGATTTTACTGGAACAAAGAAATACACGATGATGCTGGCCCATGAAAACTTAAGGGTCGTTCACGTATCCACCCATGTGGCGCTGAGAGAGGCATGCGACAGGGTAAAAAAAGACAGGGTGCTGGAGGTTATCAGGATTGCCCATCAGGCATGTAAAGACCTGGGAATTGAAAACCCGAAGGTGGGAGTTGCGGGACTCAACCCCCACAGCGGTGAAAACGGAATGTTTGGCCGCGAGGAAATAGAAGAAATTATACCGGCAATCGGCGAGGCCGTAAAAGAGGGAATCAACGCAGAAGGCCCGGTGCCGCCGGACACCGTCTTTTCCAAAGCGAGGGGCGGCTGGTATGATATCGTAGTGGCTATGTACCACGACCAGGGACACATCCCGCTTAAGGTTGTTGGTTTTGTTTATAACGAGAATGAGAAGAAATGGGACGCAGTTGCAGGAGTTAACATAACTTTGGGACTTCCGATAGTGAGGTCATCTGTAGACCATGGAACAGCCTTTGACCAGGCAGGGCTCGGCATAGCAAATGAATTAAGTCTGATGAACGCCATTGATTACGGCGTAAAATTAGCTAAAAGCAACAAAGTAAAAAAAGGAGAATAGTGGAGGAAAAACTATGAAGAAAAGTATGAAAAAAATCGTTTCCGTAGCTTTGGCAGCTACAATGGTATTGGGACTTGCAGGATGTAATGACGGCAGCAGCCAGACGGCAGCGACAACGGCGCCGGCAGCGGAGGCCGCAGGTACAGAGGCAGCCGGGGCAGAAAGCGGGGCGGACGGAGCACAAGATAAGGCAGAAGCGGCCAATGCAGGCCTGAACGCAAATATTTTATTCGCAACACACGAAGTCGGAACAAGTAATTATAACCTGTCGGCAGAGCTTGCGAAGCTGTGGGAGGAGAATGGAATCGGAACAGTGGACGTTCAGCCAATCTCCCCTGGCGGAATGGGCGCTCCTTACCTGTTCGAGCAGGGCAAGACAGATGTCTCCTTTATCAACGGCGCTCCTGCAAAATGGGCATTTGAAGAGGGCACCCTCGGCAAACCTCCTGTAAAAGGATATTCAGCCATGATTGGCGGACTTACCAACGTATCGGCCGTAAACTTTATGACAAAAGCATTCATGGATAAATACAATGTACAGACCGTGGAAGAAGCAATCAGACAGAAACTTCCAATCCGAATCGGCTGCAGCCCGGTAGGCTCCATGGATAACGAAGTGGTTCAGATTTTACTCGGATACCTGGGAGTGACGGAAGATGATATCAAATCCTGGGGCGGCGATGTAGTGCACGGCGGCGGTTCCGACCTCTCCGCTATGGTAAAAGACGGAAAGCTGGATTTCATGCTTGACCATACATCCGTCAACTCCTCCACGATGACAGAAATCGCAATGACGTGTGACGTGCATTTCAACCAGTGGGAAGAGGATACGCTTGATTACTTTGTAAACGAAAAAGGTTTCCAGAGAATCACAATCCCGGCCAACTCCTGGAAGGGACAGACGGAGGAAATCATCAATGCCGGTACGCCTGACTGCTTATTTGTAAGGGATGAACTGGACGAAGACGTTGTTTACTGGATGACAAAATCCATGTGTGAGAACAGAGATTACCTTGTATCAGTACTTGCATCCATTGAGCCGTTTGACCCTGCCACATGCTGGGAGCCGGAGAAAGTCGGCGGTCTTGCACTCCATCCGGGCGCAGAAAAATACTTTAAAGAAGCAGGTTACATGAAATAATCAGGATTTAAAGTCCGGGGGGCTGTTACCGGCTCCCCTCTTTTAAGAGATATTGGAGGAATGAATTATGAGTGAAGCGAATGCCCTGAACCAGGATCAAAAGCCAGTTAGCAAATTCGCAAGCCTTCCAAAGTGGAGATATGCTTCGTTAGTTATACTTTCCGTAATGTTGATTGCTTTCCAGCTCTATATTGCGCTGGTGAGGCCGCTTGATAAATGGATTCAGGTGCCGGTGCATCTCTGTCTGGCTCTGGCAATCGCTTTTATTCACAAACCCGTTGCGGATAAGTGCAAAACTACAGTAACAAAAGCGCTCGGCTGGGCCTATGATATTTTCATGCTGGCAGGTGTTGCCTACTGTGCGTACTATTTTATTTCTAATTTAAGTTATCTGCAAAACCGTATCTATAACGTGGACAGCATGACGACTGCCGACCTGCTCTGTGCATACTGGCTGCTGATTATCGTCATGGAAGCGGTAAGAAGGTTTATGGGTATGAACCTGTTTATCTTTATCTGTGTATTTATTGCATATGCATTTTTAGGACAGAAAATCAGCGGCATCTTTAAATTCCGCGGTATGTCATGGCAGAGCTTCGGCGAGGTTATGGTCATGGATCCGAACGGTATCCTGGGCTCGCCGCTGTCGTCTTCTGTTAATACCCTGTTCTATTTCCTGCTGTTCGGCGCATTCTTTTCGGTGTGCGGCGGCGGCCAGGTCCTGATCGATTTAGGCATGAAACTCAGCGACAAGACGGCCGGAGGCCCGGCAAAGGCATCGGTTGTGTCTTCCGGACTGATGGGCATGATTTCCGGCTCAGCCGTTGCAAACGTAACGAGTACGGGTGTCATGACCATCCCGCTGATGAAGAAATCGGGATATGAGCCTCACCAGGCAGGAGCAATCGAGGCGGTGGCTTCCACCGGCGGTCAGATTATGCCTCCTATCATGGGTGTGGGAGCGTTCATCATGGCGGAAATGATAGGCATCAGTTATACAAGAATCGCCATGGCGGCCATCATTCCGGCTCTGGCATACTACGGTTCCGTATTCCTGCTGGTTCATTTCCTCGCAAAGAAGAAAAAAATGAATTCCCATGACGAGGCCGTTGTCTGCAAAACAGCCCCGATTATGCCGAGAATCTATCAGCTTGCGCCGATTATTGTTCTGGTAGTCATGATATTTATGGGAAGCTCTTTGACAAGGGCAGCTCTCGTAGGTTCGGCGCTTGCCATAATCGTAAGCTTTATTTCAAAAGATACCAGAATGAACGTAAGCCAGTTTATCGATGCGATGCTGGACGGAACAAAACAGGCATACGGAATTGCAATCCCGACCGCTGCCTGCGGTATCATGACGGGTATTGTGGTGCAGTCCGGCGTTGCCAACAAGCTGACAAAAATTATTGCGGCAACGGGAAGCTCCAGCCTTGCGCTGGCCCTGATTATCACAATGCTTGGATGTATGCTTCTCGGTATGGCTCTTCCGACGGTTGCGGCTTACCTGATCGCCAACATACTGTTCTGTTCCACACTGATTTCCCTGGGAATCGACCCGCTGCCTGCCAATATGTTTATCTTCTACTTCGGCGTTATCGCACAGATAACTCCTCCGGTATGCCTGGCGTCCTTTACTGCCGCCGGTATCGCAGGGGCAAGCTCGTGGAAGACCGGCTGGACGGCATTTGCCTATGCACTTGTATCCTTCCTGACCCCTTATGTCTTCGTGTTCCATCCGGCTCTTCTGCTGCAGGGAACCGTTACGGAGGTGGTGGTGAATACGGCGATTATGGCATACGGAATTATTTTCCTGGCAGGCGGTATAGCAGGTTATATGTTTGTACCGATAAAGAACGTAGTAGTCCGTGTTCTTCTGGCCTGCGTGGCAGTATTTATCATTATTCCTGAAAATATCACCACCCTGATCGGAATCCCGATGGGACTGGCCATTCTGGTATATTTCTACATTCAGGGTAAGAAGCACAAAGAAGCGAAAGCCTCTGCAAGCGCCGCAGCCTAGAGCGTGGTTGAAAATTAGGAGAAAGACACAATGATAATTGACAAATTTGACAATATCCGTTTTTACAGCTGTATGCTCAATAATCTGGAGAACGGTCTGCAGGCCGTAGAGGCGCTGCGCAATCCGGAGGCCGGAAGATATGAGTTCGACGGCGGTTTCTTCCTGGTTCAAAAGGGAGAGACAAAGCCGATGTCTGAGGGGACATTTGAGGCTCATAGAAAATATGCAGATGTTCAGATTGTCCTGGAGGGCAGCGAAGAAATCGCCTGGGCGGATCTGGGAGATTTAAAAGAAGACGGGGAATATAACGGTGACAATGATAAGGCGGCCTACACAGGCGCTGAAGACAATGTGATGAGGATTACGGCGGGGATGTGCTATATTGCCTTTCCGCACGATGGGCACAAAGCGGTGCGCCATACGTCTCGGCAGCAATCCTATACAAAGATAGTCATGAAACTTCCGGTTGTTAAATAAAAAAGGTACCGCATGGTATGGTGCGGCTGAGAAACGCTTATCGTTTCCGGCTGTGCCATATTTTTTTGAGTTTATCATTGTTAAAGCATAAATGACTTAAGTAACTATAGTAACTTTTGTAACTTTTGTAAATACAATTCGGGGATATTGACTGCTAATGTATTGACTGGAAATAAATAATTTCATAATCATAACATATATTCAGGAAATGTTAAAGAAGACTGAAAACGATTGCAAATGATCCGATACTAGTATATTTTAAGGTAACAGGCATGCCGTATGAAGTATATTTGAATGAGGAGGAAAAGTATTATGGGATTTGATGCAGCAACGTCAACGTTAACCCTGGATCTGCTTGCGACTACGGGATTTGGGTGTCTTATGGTTTTCCTGGGAAAAGCAATTGTACGAAGAGTAAAGCCGTTCCAGGACTGGGGGATACCGGCGCCCGTTGTCGGAGGACTTCTGGTTGCGCTTATTTTAAGCTACCTTAAAATTACGGGATTGTTTGCGGTTCAATGGACCTCTACACTCGGCAGCCATCTGATGAATCTGTTTTTTACCTGTGTGGGTTTTGGTTTCAGCAAAACCCTGCTGGAGCGCGGAAAAAAGTTCTGTGCGGGGATAGCCCTGTCGGTGCTTCTTCTCGTATTATTACAGGGCCTGCTCGGAATGTTTCTGGCCCAGATGCTCGGCCTGCATCCTCTGCTTGGAATCCAGATCGGCACAGGCGCTCTGGCGGGAGGCGTGGGAACTACATCTGCATTTGGTCCCGTATATGAAGGGATGGGCGCTGTGGGAGCGACGGAGATTGGAGTTTCGGCCGCAACAGTCGGCATGATTCTGGGAAGCCTCACGGGTGGACCGCTGGCCGTAATGCTGATTAAACGGTATAAATTAAAAGCGGATCCGCAGGACGGCGCGCTGCAGGCCGGAGGCAGTGAGGAGAAAACGGCGCTGGATACGGGAAAACTTTTAAGCACTATCTGTATGATAACGATTATCGCAGCCTGCGGCATCCCAATTTATATGCTTTTGAGCATGATACCATATATTGAAATGCCGTATTTTATCGGATGTCTTTTTGCCGGGGCGATTGCCAGAAATATTCTGGAGGCTTTCCATGTGGATATCCATCTGCCGGAGGTTGAGACGGTGGAGCATATTTCACTGGATATTTTCCTGGCAATTACCATTATGACCATGGATTTGAGCAGAATTACAAATGCGGTTGGCCCAATGCTGATTATTCTGTTTGTTGTGACCATTGCCACTCTCGTTTTCACTTATTTCATAGGATTCCGTATGTATCACGGCGACTATAATGCCGCCTGTATGTGTGCAGGGCTGATTGGTATGGGAATGGGATCCGGTTCCAATGCGGTGGCTAATGAGAGAGCTGTTATGGATAAGTACGGATATTCCCATATCGCCTGGATATTGTATCCTGCTTTTTCCGTTTTGTGTGTTGACATTTTTAATCCGTTGTTTATGTCGCTTGTACCTGGTTTTTTAGGACTGGGAGGCTGATTCGTTTCTGGTCAGGCAGGTGAATCTGAAGCCGGTGCGGCCGGCGGAAGGACAATAGTTCCTCTTCCGGCCTCACGAAAACCCCGGATTTTGGGTTAAAGTGCATAAAAATGACAGTGCATTTTCGGCGATTATGTGCAAAAAGTCAAAAAGTCCTTGACATTTATTGTCAAGCTGGTATACTGAAAATAGTTAAATAAAAGAGGTTCCGGAATCGGGATTTCTATTTTTAAACGCAAATGTGTAAACGATTACACATTAATTCAATATAACGGTTCCAGCCCCTGCCGAAGGAAAAATGGGAAGTGATTTCCTTGAAATACAAGGTTATTGCATTGATTTTATTTTCTGAAAGTACTTGCCTGTTTTCTTGTTTCAAAGTATAATTTTTTGTATAAAGTGTAATCGATTACACACAAACAGCAAATGGAATACGACAGGAAGACAGAGGGGATGAAGGAAATTATGATTACAATAGCAGATGTAGCGAGAGAGGCGGGAGTATCGGTTGCCACGGTCAGCAGGGTGCTGAACAAGAACGGTCCGGTATCGCCGGCAGCCCATGAAAAAGTGGCGCTGGCCATTGCAAAGCTGAATTACCAGCCGAATGTGTGGGGACGCAGGCTGAGAAGGAAAGAAAGCAAGATGCTTTTAATACTGGTTCCGACGATCAGCAACCCGTTCTACTCATCCATTGTAGCCGGAATTGAGGACGAGGCAAGACGGTGCCAGTTTGGCACGATGCTCTGTATCGTCAATGGAGATGAAGTAAGAGAGAGAGAGTTTATCGAGCTTTTATTCGACGGACAGGCGGACGGGGCGGTGATGCTCTGTGTTAATAAGGATAACAGGCATATAAAGGAGATTGCGGATAAAGTGCCGATTGTACAGTGCTGCGAATTTTTCAAGGATGCCGATATAGCGCATGTTTCTGTCGATAATTTTGCGGCGGCCGCACAGGTGGTGCGTTACCTTCACAGCCTGGGCCATGAAAAAATAGGATTTGTCGGGAGTGTGAACCAGTTTATCAGCAGTGAGGATCGCCGGAGGGGTTATGAGGCGGAGCTTGAGAAGCTGGGGCTGCCCATAAGAAAAGAATATATGGCATATGCAGACCGTGATTACAGCTTCCAGAGCGGTATCTCGGCGGCCAGGCAGTTACTGGACCGGCCGAACAGGCCGACGGCCGTGTTCTGCATTTCAGACGTATTGGCCATGGGGGCCATCCGGGCGGCCGGAGGATTGGGAATCCGGGTGCCGGAAGAACTATCGGTAGTAGGGTTTGACGATGTCGAATATGCCACAATGATGAACCCGATGCTGACAACGGTGTCACAGCCGCTTTACCCACTGGGCAAGACCAGCGCCCGCATGCTGATAGATCAGATTGAGTCCGGTGAAGGAAAGGGGAAAATCTTCCTGGAACATAAGCTGGTAATTCGTGATTCGACGGCTCAGCTTGAGCCTTAGAATAAACAAGGAGAAGTATCCAAAAAGCAAAAACAAGGAGGAAGCAACATGAAAAAAGTTTTGGCAGTAGTACTCGCATCAGCAATGGCAATGTCCCTTACCGCATGTTCCAGCCAGAAACCGGCGGAGACAGCAGCGGCATCCGTAGCAGAGACAAAGGCGGAGACGACAGAGGCGGCAGGGGAAGAGACAAAAGCTCCCGAAGCAGGAGAGGAAGTAACAGACTTAAAAGGCAAGATGATGGGTGTCGTTACACCGGCAGCCGACCATGGATTTACAGCAGAATCCATTCAGCACTGTGAGGCGGAAGTAAAGATGCTTGCAGAAAAATATGGATTTGAGTATAAATTCATGACAGCGGCAGAGTCCGGTGAGCAGAGCAACGCAGTAGAGACGATTTTAGGAATGAATCCGGATGTTATGGTTCTCTGGCCCGTAACGGGAGATGAGTTAAGAAGCTCCGCACAGCAGGTTCAGGACGCAGGCGTTCCGTTAATCATTTATGATCGTTTAATCGAAGGATTTGAGCCGACAAGCTGGATTATGGGCGACAACGATGCAATCGGTGAAGGCGCAGGCGAATATTTCAGCGAATACTTCAAAGATGAACTGGCAGCAGGCGAAGTTGGCCTTCTTGAGTTCAAAGGCGATTCTTCAACCGTACCGATGCAGCGTTCCAACGGCTTCTGGAAGACAGCTGACAGCAACTTTAAGAAAATCCAGGAATTCTCTACTGACTGGAGCCAGCAGAAAGCCATGGAGCAGATGGAAGACTTCTTAAACACAAAGAGCGTGGAAGAAATCGAATCCGTTCAGGCAATCTTTACACATGACGACGAAATCGTGTTTGGTATCGTAGAGGCCCTTAAGAACTACAACGGCCCTGCAAAATTAAACATTAAGCTCATCTCCGGCGTTTCCGCAGGCGAAGGCTTTATGAAATTATTCGAGGATTCCGGTCTGGAAGGCATTGACTTTATGACCTATACGTTCTCCCCATCCATGGTACGTGACGCAGTTGACCTTGGACTTGACGTACTGGAAGGAAAGACTCTGGAGCCAAGCTACCTGATCCCAACAGAGATGATTGATAAAAATAATTATAAAGAATACATGGAATCTGACTTATACAAGATTCGTTACAGCTTACAGTAATTTTAGAATGATAAGCCGGTCGGTTTCAAACCGGCCGGCTTATCTTCATGATACGGGGAGGTTTTGCTAATGAAATTGGAAATGCAGAAAATCAGTAAGGAATTTGGCCCTGTCCTGGCGCTCCAGAATGTGGATTTCCAGATGGGAGCCGGTGAGATTCACGGCCTGCTGGGAGAAAACGGAGCAGGCAAGACCACATTGATGAATATATTATCCGGTAATTTTCCTCCCACCTCCGGGAAAATTATAATTGACGGAAATGAAATTACAAATATGACTCCACAGAAGTCAATGGAAATGAAAATCCGATTCATTCACCAGGAACTTAACCTGTGTAATGATTTAAAGGTTTATGAAAACATGTTCCTGGGAGAAGAACTTACGAATAAAGCAGGGGTAATTGATAAGAAAACAGAGATTCAGAGGGCGCAGGAAGTACTGGACGGCATGAATGTAAAGATTGATGCCATGGCGCTGGTGTCTGATCTGGAAACGGCAAAAAAGCAGCTTGTGGAAATAGCAAAAGCGCTTTTGTTCCAGTCTGAGCTGATTATTATGGATGAACCCACCACCGCGCTCAACAATCAGGAGATTGAAAACCTCTTTACCATAATGAGAAGGCTGAAGGGCCAGGGGGTAAGCTTTATCTATATTTCACACAAGATGCCGGAGATTTTCACAATTTGCGACAAATATACGGTTCTCAGAGACGGCAGGTTTATTGAGACCGGTTTTATAAAGGACATCAATGAACATCAGGCCACAGAGCTTCTGATTGGAAAGACATTTGTAAACGCCAACCTGAAGGAGCAGCAGGAGCCGTGCATGGGGGAAGAAATCCTGATGTCGGTAAAAGGGCTCACCGGAGAAACCTTTGAAAATGTATCGTTTGATCTGCACAGGGGCGAGGTGATTGCGATTACCGGCCTGCAGGGGGCGGGAAGCGGGGAGCTGGCGACTGCTCTGTTCGGGGCCACGCCTTCAAAAAGCGGTACGGTCGAGACAAGGGGCGGCAGGCTGAATACGAAGAGTATCCTCAATGTGATGCGCCACCGCGTCGCGATGATTCCCTGCAACAGGAAGGAGAGGGGCATTCTCCCGGACCTGAGCATCAGGGATAATAACTCAATGGCATACTTTACGCTGCTGCACAAGAAGTTAATTATCGGAAATAAAGAAGAGAGCAGCCGTTTTGAGAAAAACAGAAGCAAGATGGAGATAAAAGTCGGAAGCGAAAAAGACCCAATCACATCACTGTCGGGCGGTAACCAGCAGAAAGTTATTGTTGGGCGCTGGCTGGAGACAGATGCCGACGTAATGATTATGGATAACCCGACCCAGGGAATCGACGTAGGCGCAAAATACGCTATTTACAAGCTGATTCTGGAGCTGGCGGCGCAGGGCAGGGGTGTTCTGGTTTTCAGTACGGAATTTCCGGAAATTTACCAGATTGCAGACCGGTGTATTGTAATGTACAAGGGTAAAATCAACGGCAGCCTGGAGCGTGAAGAATTAAATGAGGCGGGCGTCATGGCGCTTTCTACAGGAACAAAAACGGAGGTACAGGTATGAGTACGGCAAAGACTACGGACAAAGACTTTAAACAGATATGGTCAAACATAACGACAAATTACAGCCACTGGCTGAGCTTCATATTACTGATGATTGTGGCGGTCATCATCAACCCGTCATTTCTCTCGGTTACAAACCTGACGAACCAGTTTGTGCAGGGCGCGATTGTAGGTATCTGCGCGATGGGAATGAGCCTTGTCATTTCGGCCGGAATGATTGATCTTTCCGTCGGTTCCTCGGTGGCCCTGATATCGGGACTGGGAGTTTCTCTTCTGAACAAGACACACAGCATTACACTGTGCCTTTTATTCTGCCTGGGCTTCGGCCTGCTGCTCGGCCTGATCAACGGAATTTTTATCACCAAGGGAAATATCGCTCCGTTTATCGTAACGCTGGCGACCTTCTCCGCTTACCGTTCCATTATCACACAGCTTGGGCAGGGCGGTCCGTTTACTGTTGACAAGAGCATGTATGATGCGTTCCGATATGTGGCATCCGGCAAGATTTTCGGAATACCGCATCTGATGATTATCTTTATCCTGATTACGCTGCTGACCGGATTTATCATGGCTAAGACGAAATTCGGCCGTTATGTCTATGCGGTCGGTTCTAACCAGCAGGCGGCAAGGCTTACGGGTATCAAGGTAGGCAACGTTAAGACCATGATTTACTGTTACGCTGGTATTCTGTACGGTCTGGCCGCATTCCTTCTTGCAAGCCGTCTTACCTCAATCCAGGCGGCCAGCGCCGGAGACGGATATGAGATGGACGCCATCGCAGCCGTAGCCATCGGAGGAACCGCGATGGAGGGCGGACGCGGCAAAATTATAGGAACCTTCCTGGGCGTACTGATGCTCCGTATCATCCAGACAATCCTTGTTATGGCAAATGTACCGCCATTCTTAAACGGTCTTGTCAGAGGCCTCGTTATTATTGTAGCCGTGCTGGCACAGTCTAAGAAAAAACATAAATAAACAATTGTAATATACCTTTTAACCGAACGACAGAATACACAATTTAGGGGGAATTATCATGTTTAATATAGGCATTATCGGCTGCGGTAAGATTTCTCAGGTCAGGCACATCCCGGAATATGCGCAAAATCCGGATGCCAGGCTGGCCGGATTTTTCGATTTAAATAAGGAACGTGCCCAAGAGCTGGCAGTCCGGTATGGGGGAAAAGCGTTTGATTCCTATGAGGAACTTCTGGCCGACAGGGAAATCGACGCGGTAAGTGTCTGCGTGGCAAATTACGTCCATGCGGAAATTACGGTTGCGGCTCTGAAGGCGGGAAAGCACGTACTCTGTGAGAAGCCGATGGCGATGAATCTGAAGGAGTGCGAGGATATGGTCCGGGCCTCAAAGGAAACAGGGCGTTTTCTGATGATAGGCCACAACCAGCGGCTTGCAAAAGCCCATGCTGAGGCCAGAAAACTGATAGAAAGCGGACTGATTGGAGACATTATCACATTCAAGACAAATTTTGCCCATAGCGGTCCGGAGACCTGGAGCATTGACCCGGGACGGAATGTCTGGTTTTTCGATAAGAAGAAAGCGGTCATGGGGGCCATGGCGGACCTTGGAATCCATAAAACCGATCTGATCCAGTATCTGACGGGTTCCAGAGTGGCGGAGGTAATTGGTTATCTGGGTACGCTGGATAAAAGAGATGCCTCGGGCAGTCTCATCGGAGTGGATGACAATGCCATCTGTATCTATAAGATGGAAAACGGATGCATCGGAACCATGACTGCAAGCTGGACCTGCTATGGAGCGGAAGACAACTCCACGATTCTCTACGGAACAAAAGGAGTGATGAAGATTTACAGTGACCCGGCCCATTCTATTGTAGTGGAGCTGAAGGGCGGAGAGAAAATCTGCTATGATCTGGATAAGATTCAGACGAATGACAATCAGACAAAGTCGGGAGTAATCGATCTGTTTATGGACTGTCTGGTCCATAATACGCCGCCGGAAATCAGCGGGGAGGAAGCTCTGGCAGCAATGAAAGCAGTCTTTGCCGCGGTAGAAAGCTCTGAGACAGGAAAGAGCGTGAAAATTTCTTAATGCAACGCAACAGTAGGTGTGTACTTTCGGAGTCTCCCCGGCACTCATCTTTACGGCTGATTTTCTGCCGGCCGCGCGCATATTTATTCAACGTACACACCGTGTACGCCTCATAAATATGTACACAACCGACAAAAAATCATCTCGCAAATCTGAGTACCAGGAGATTCCGAGAGTACACTGGTAAAACAGGAGGGAAAGAATGAAACTGGGACTTGTAAGCGCGATTCTGGATTGGATGTCCTTTGAAGAAATGATAGACACGATCAGCAGCCTGGGCTATGAATGCGTCGAGGCGGCCTGCTGGCCAAGCGGCAAGGCGGAACGCCGGTATGCGGGCGTCAGCCACATCGATGTCGATGAACTGAGCGAGGCAAAGGCCGAATATATCCTGAATTACTGCAAAGAAAAAAATGTGGAGATATCTTCTCTGGCGTTTTATCCGAATACAATGGACGGAGATTTGGAGAAAAGGAAGGCCAATATTGAACACCTTAAGAAGGTAATTGCGGCTTCACAAAAGCTGGGGATCGGCATGGTTACTACCTTTATCGGCCGTGATCATACAAAGAGCGTGGAAGAGAATCTGAAGCTTTTTGAGGAAATCTGGCCGGATATTATCCGCTTCGCGGAGGAACACCGGGTAAAAGTGGCAATCGAAAACTGTCCGATGCTTTTTGACGAGACACAGTGGCCGGGAGGGCAGAACCTGGCAACGACACCGAAAATCTGGCGCAGAATGTTCGAAATAATTCCGAGCGGCAATTTCGGCCTGAATTATGATCCCAGCCATTTTGTATGGCAGATGATGGATTATATCAAACCGATGTATGAGTTCAGGGACAGGATTTTCCATGTTCATTATAAAGACATCAAGCTTTATAAAGACAGGCTGGATGATGCGGGGACGATGGCCTACCCGCTGGAATACATGGCTCCAAAGCTTCCCGGACTGGGAGACGTGGACTGGGCGAAATATGTCAGCGCATTGACCGACATAGGGTACAATGGTTATACCTGTATCGAAGTGGAGGACAAAAGCTTTGAGGGAACACATGAAGATGTAATCAGGAGCCTGAAGCTCAGTGCAAGGTATATGAGACAGTTTGTGATTTAAAATGTCAGGCTAAAAGTGCCGTTGACTACCTACATCCCGGCTGAACAGTTACTTTAAAATTTACCGTGAAGGAACGGCAGGAGCCGCCCGGAGAGAATGTTCAATCTCTCTAAGGGCGGCTCCTGCCGTCTTATATTCAAATCCTATATGCGTTTCAGACTCTGCGCTGCGCAGTCGCAGAATTTATTAATAATGGGATTGTGGCTGTCCTTTAGGAATACGGCCATGATGGCAGTGACATTCTGCATTTCCCCCATGGAAAAATAGATGATGGGAGTTTCCGGCCGGATGCTGCTGATCGAGGAGCGGCACACAAAGGTCATACCGCGGTTGCTGCCGACCAGGCTCATGGCGGAAGCCAGGCTGGATACCTCAATCGTATTTTTAGGGGTGAAGTCATAGTGGCGGCAGACGGCATCCGCCGCGATCCTCATATTCTGCCACGGGTGCAGAATAATCAGTGTTTCATCCTGCAGGGTGGATAAATCGATGGGGATGGGGCTCGTAATATTGCCGCATTGCTCCGGAAAACGCCGCTGCATCCTTTTATCATATGCCGCTGCCAGTAAAATGGGATCGCTGCCGAGCATACGGCGGCGGAATAAATCTGACTCCGGGGCCAGATTCGTCAGCGCCAAATCGGCTGTCCTGTTTTCCACCCGCCGGATCAGCTCACGGTTATTATATTCATCTATCTGCAAATTGACGGAGGGATAGTTTTCAGCAAAGTGGGGAATGACTTTCGGTAAAACATAGGTGCCTAAAAATGGCAGGGTTGCAATAACAAGCTGATTGATCGTACCTGTTTTAATTGAGGCAAAATCCTTCTTCATGGCAGATTCCAGAGCCTGAAACCGTTCAATGTATTCTAAATATTTATGGCCGGCCGGAGTCAGGCCGAGCGGAATTGAATCGCGCTCAAACAATTCAACCCCCAATTCATCCTCCACTTTCCTGACAAAACGGCTCAGGGAAGGCTGAGAAACGTATAACTGCTGTGCGGCCCTGGAAAAACTGTGGCACTCGGCAATTGCCTTAATATATTTACACCGTCTTTGATCAATCAAGAAACTTTTCCTCCTCCCCATGCCTTTAAAAGTTTAACCGATAGTATCAATTGAAATTTAATTATTTAGTTTGTTTTATCATATTAAATTATATCAGAAGTGAAGGCAATTTGCAAAACATGGCTATACCTTTGCTGGTATAGTTTTATGACTCTTCAGGCATTGGACATAAAACGTTTTGAATTGTACAATATACCTAATAAAAGGCGCCTTTTTATGTAAAAATACGACACATTCTCTAACAAAAGGGGGATATAAATGAATACAAATCACGCAAGAGATCTGCGGAAAGTTCTTGAGGAAAGTAAGTTTCTGACACTCCCGGGAGTTTATGACTGTCTGTCGGCCCGAATTGCGGAGGAGGCCGGATTCCCGGCGCTGTTCCTGTCGGGCGGGGCGCTTGCCTACAGCGCGCTTGGGCGGCCGGATCTCGGATTCCTGGGACTGGCGGAGTTTGGAAATGCAATTCAGCATATTGTGTCATCCTGCCGGGTACCGCTTCTGGCGGATGCGGACAATGGTTTTGGAAATGCAATCCAGGCCGCCAACACCGGAGCCATGTACGAACAATTGGGGGCCGCGGGCCTGCAGATTGACGATAAGGTGCTTCCTTCCACGCATCCCGCCAAAAATGAGATCGTGGGATGGGAGATGGTCGGACCAAAGATAGAGGCAGTACGTGATAACGTATCAGAAGACTTCGTTATCGTCTACCGCACCTGCGCCAATCTTTACGGCTACGGTATTGACGAATCCATCCGCCGGATTAACCTGGCAAAAGAACGCGGGGCAGACTACGCTTATGTGGATGGGATTAAATCAGTCGGGGAGCTTATAAAAGTCTCGGAAGAATCGAAAATTCCGCTGATGGTAAATATGAATGAAAAAGGATTTGTAGGAGGAAATGTAGCAATAGAGCAGATAAGGGAGATGAATTTTTCCATAGGACTGTTTCCGATTTCCTCCATGCTTGCAGCTTCCCAGGGAATGATTGAGGTGATGGAAGCTCTTGCATCCCAGGGGACGACACTTGGGGTAAGTGAAAAAATGACGAATCCGCCCACGCGGATCCACAGTATGATGGGGCAGTTTTCCCTGGTGGAGAAATATTCGCCCTATTACGACCGATAACTCTGATGACCATAATCCACTCATAAATCCATTCATTCTTGATAGCGGAGGTTTTAAAATGACATTGACAGATGTATTAAAGGATTTTGCCTATCTCAGCACACTGCTGCTGATCGGGTTTGAGCTTAGAAGGCGTATCAGAATTTTTCAGAAATATTTTATTCCGTCTGCGCTTATAGCGGGAACTATCGGTATGTTTCTTGGACCGAGCTGGCTTGGCACCGTATCGCCTGTTTACATTCCGTTCAGCGGCGGAATCGGCCAGTGGTCGGGAGCCCTTGTAATATTTGTCTGCGCCACCATGTTCCTCGGGCTGGAACTCAATAAAGTCGGACGGGACGGGATGGCAGCCACGTTTTTGGCCGGTTTCTGCCATCAGGCCCAAATGCTTTTGGGACTGGCTATTGCCGCGGTGTTCGGTCTGTTTATTGCCCTGCCCTATCAATTCGGCTACATGGGCGTCTGGGGGTTCTATGCCGGGCACGGCAACGCCACAACCGTCGGAAATATTATCCAGGATGCCGGTTACTGGGACGATGCGGTGGGCGTTGGCGTAACATTTGCAACAATCGGTATACTCTGCGGCATCATACTGGGAATGGTTCTGATTAACTATGGAGCTAAAAAGGGATATACGCATGTAAAAATGACCTTCGACGAGATGCCTGAATCGGAGCGGACAGGATATATCCGTCCCAAAGAGCGTACTTCCGTCGGTAACGGCGTCACAAATGCTTCTTCCCTGGATCCGCTGGCATTTCAGCTGGCTATCGTAGGGGTGGTCGTGGTAGTCGGAGTGATGATCCGGGCATGCCTCTTGAAAATCAGCCCGGTTATGAGCGGGTTTCCGCTGGTGGGAGCTGTTCTTGTATCCAGCATGCTGATCGGATTTTTTATCAACAAGACAAGCCTGAGGGAGCGGATTGACCGGAAATTAATGAGCCGCATCACCGGCACCGCCCTGGAATATATGATCACGGCTGCGATTGCAACCACCTCCAAACAGATTTTTATTACCTATGCTCTGCCATTAATTGCCGTCTCCGTTGCGATGGTTCTGGCAAACCTGTACGGAAGCTTTGTACTTGGCAGGCGCTGGCTGGAAGCCAACTGGTTTGAAACCGGAGTGGGCCTTTTTGGCCAGTGCTGCGGAGTCCTGGCTACCGGACTGATGCTGGTCAAGGTTATGGATCCGTATAATGAAACGACGGCGGCACAATGTATTTCCACATCCAGCACCCTGGGTTATGCATGGCAGATACCCTATATGGTGGTCGGTTCCCTGGCAATTTTTACCGCGCCTGTTCCTACCACGATTGTTTCCGTAATTCTGCTGCTGTTCTTCTGGATCGGCGGAGAGCTTTTATACGGACGTAAGAAGCGGGCCTAGAGCGTGTCTAAAAATTCATTCCAGCCATCTGCACGCCCCGCTTCGCGACACAGTTTTAGAAATAACCTTGAGAGGAGATAAAATCATATGAAGAAATTTACCGTGGGAGTAATCCAAATGGATTCCCAGGACAATGTGGAAAAAAATCTGCAGACAGCCGTCGAATTTATCGGGGAGGCAGCCGCCAGGGGGGCAAAGCTGATTGCAATGCCGGAAAGCATGAATTATGTGGGGACGGATAATGCGGGACACGCGGAAAATATACCGGACGGCCCGACCTTTTGCCTGATGGCGGAGCAGGCGAAAAAACACCATGTATGGCTGCACTGCGGGAGTATCTATGAGAAGAATGAAAAGGATCCCAGACCTTATAATGCAACCATGGTTATCAGCCCGGAGGGAGAATTGGCGGCCAAATACCATAAAATACACCCCTTCGACGTGATAATTCCGGACGGGCCGGTGAACAAAGAATCAGACCGTATCTGTCCGGGGAGTGAGATTGTTACGGTGGATACAGGGGAAGTCGGATGCCTGGGATTGTCGATCTGCTATGATATCCGTTTTGCGGAGATGTACCGGATCATGGCTTTGGAAGGCGCCCAGCTTCTGCTGACACCGGCAGATTTCACGATGCCGACCGGCAAAGATCACTGGGAGACCATCCTGCGCACCCGTGCAATAGAAAACGGATGCTACGTCATAGCTCCGGCCCAGTATGGCGTGAAACCGAATTTCCAGGCATATGCCAATTCTGTTGTCATCGATCCCTGGGGGAATGTAATTGCCCGCGCCTCCAACCGGCCGCAGGTTATTACCGCGGAAATTGATCTGGACTATCTTGCCCAGGTCCGCAGGCAGATTTTCACTTTGGAGAACCGCCGACCCGATGTATACAGCCTGGCAAGAAAGGTTTAGTTAAGCAGGTGAGGACGCCGCCGCAGGACTTCGCTAATCAGCGATGGATTTAGGCGGCATCCTCAGACTTTATCTTCCCCTCCGCCTCAAGGGAGTGCAAACGGTCCCCGAGGCAATTCATTCCGGCCGGATTCCCCCCTCCACGACCAACCTCCCACGGGGACGGAAGTCTCAGGCAATCCCCTCTCGCCACACCGGACATGGTCCGTTCCGGACGCGTTCTCCGGGCCTCAGTTAAATCCCCATATCTTAAGAAATTTCCCCATAAAACCTTTACTGTTCCCCATATTTCTGTTATAATAAGACACTGTTGAAAACTTCAATAATTTGACGCGTTAAAGGAGAAATTACAATGTCTGAAGATAATCAAAAAAACCGTCTTCCCCTGTCTACTGATGAGACAACAGCAGCCGGGGAAACTGCCAGACGCCTGCTGGAGGAGAAGGATGCCGACGCGAGGACGCGTTCTTACAACGGTTTTTTCGGGATATTATTAACGGTTCTGCTTACATTTTGGGCGGTATTCCAAATCTATGTAAATACGATAGGCGTCATGAGTTCCATGGATCTTCGCATGTGGCACTGCATGTTCCTTCTGGTATTTACGTTCCTGCTGTATCCCACGGTGAAAAAAGAGAAGAAGGTGAGAAATGCCCCGCCGGTTTGGGACGTGCTTCTGATTGCTCTGGCTATAGGGGCCTTTGGCTACATGCTGCTTAATTATTCCCGGATTGCCCAGTCGGGCGGTTATCTGACGAAACGGGAAATTGTGATAGCCGCGCTGGCAATGCTTGTCGTGTTTGAAGCAGCCAGGCGGGCCTGTCCGAGCCTTGCGGTGCTGGGACTTATCTTTCTGGCATATAATTTTTTCGGAAAATATATACCGGGACCATTGGGGCACACGGGTTTTTCGATGAAACGTGTCCTGAGCCATATGGTCTGGGGCAGCCAGGGGATCTTCGGCGTCGGGATTGGCGTAAGTGCGACCTACATATTCCTGTTTGTATTGTTCGGATCATTTTTAAAATACAGTGGATTCAGCAAATTTATTAATGATTTGTCCCTGACTCTGGTAGGCCGTTCTCCCGGAGGGCCGGCAAAGGTAGCCGTACTCGCAAGCGCCCTTTTGGGAATGATTAACGGAAGCGCTATTGCAAATGTGGCGACGACCGGAACAATCACGATTCCTCTGATGAAGAAGACCGGCTACAGGAAGGAGTTTGCGGCGGCGGTCGAGGCGGTTGCCTCTACGGGAGGACAGTTTGCGCCTCCTATCATGGGAGCAGTCGGATTTGTCATGGCGGAGTTCCTGGGGATCAGCTACAGCAAGGTAATGATAGCAGCCTGTATCCCTGCATTCCTATATTATATGGGTCTGCTGCTGGCCGTCCACTTTGAGGCAAAACGTCTGGGACTAAAGGGGCTGGCTCCGGAAAACATTCCGAATGCCGTGGAAGTACTCAAAAACCAGGGGCATCTTGTAATTCCTCTGGTAGTCCTGATTGGAATGATTGTACTGGGGTATACACCTCTCTATGCTGCGGTGTTCTCCATATTTGCCACTATACTGGCCTCCTGGCTCCGCAAGGAAACGAGGATGAGCTTTAAGGATATCGTGGATGCAGCGGTGGAGGGCTCCAGAGGCGCTGTCAGTGTCGGAGTATCCTGTGTGGTGATCGGAGTGATAATCGGTACGGTTTCCCTGACCGGCCTGGGACTTACGATAGGATATCTGATTCTCGAAGTGGTCGGTGAAAACCAGCTCTACCTGGGCGGCCTCATGGTTATGATCATGAGCATCATCCTGGGGATGGGTGTGCCGGGTGTGGCTGCCTATGTAATCGTGGTGGCAGTGGCGATTCCGGTCCTGATAGAGATTGGGGCAGTGCCCATTGCGGCTCATATGTTCTGTCTGATATATGCCTGCCTGTCCAATATTACTCCGCCGGTGGCGATGAGTTCCTACGTGGCGGCCGGCATAGCGGATTCCAATCAGACGAAGACCTCCCTGCTTGCGGTCAAGCTTGGGCTGACCGGATTTATCCTGCCATTCTTTTTCCTGGGAAATCCGGTACTTCTGATTGGCGTGACGGATGCAACCGTCCTGACGACGGTTCAGGCGACGCTGACAGCCTGCCTGGGTGTTGTGGCTCTGGCCTCCGGCCTCCAGGGAATGCTGTTTTGCAGATGCGGCTGGGCTGAAAGAGCGGTGCTACTGGTAGTGGCATTCCTGAGTATTGACCCGAATATGGTGACAGATGTGATTGGAATCGGCCTTTTTGCCGGAGTTTTCATTTATCAGAGAATAAAGGTAAAGAAGGGCGGGGAAGAGGCGCCTGCGGTAAAGGCGCAGTAGCTCCACAATATATAATCTAAGCATTTTAAACACATTTAATAAATGAAAGAGGGAAAAGAAATGAAAAAGTCAATGAAAAAATTAGTTGTAATGGGATTATGTGCGGCAGTGACCGCAGCGGCTCTGACCGGCTGTTCCTCAGGCAGCGGCAGCAGCGCCAAAGCGCCGGAAAGCCAGAGCGCACAGGGAGAAGACGCCGGACAGAAGGAAGATGCGGGACAGGAAGGAAGTGCCAGGGAAACTGTCAATATTAATTTTCCTACGGCAGCAACCACAGGCGCTCTCTATCCTCTTGGCGCGGCTATCACCAATGTCTGGAATACGCAGCTTGGCTATGTAAAGGCTACCTCCCAGGCATCCGGAGGCGGTGTGGATAACCTGAATCTGCTGGCGGATAAAGAAGCTCAGGTAAGTATTGCGATCAGCAGCAATTGCTATGAATCCTATACGGGAACAGGAACATTTGACGGACGTAAGAATGAAAATTTCCGTGTGATCGCCGGACTCTACTATAATCCGAATCAGGTTGTGGTAACTGCCGACTCACAGATTAACACGCTTGCCGACGTAAAAGGAAAACATTTTGCCAGCGGTGCGGTGGGAAGCTCAACAGAGGGAGAGTCCAGAAATCATTTTACAGCAGCAGGCCTGACTTATCCGGATGATATCAAGATTGAAAATATCGGCTTTACAGAGGCTGTGGATATGATGCGCAATAAGCAGCTCGACGGCGCCTGGATTATGGCAGGACTGGGCAACTCCGCCGTGACGGAGGCGGCATCTACGGCAAATGCTAAGATTCTGAGCATTGATGATGAGGTGATTGCAAAGCTGCAGGATCAGTATCCGTGGTATGCAAAGTTCACTATCCCGGCAGGTACGTACTCCGGTCAGGATTCCGATATTCAGACGACCGCAATCAAGATGGTGATGTTTACCACGGCGGAGCTCGACGAGGATACGGTATATGATTTGACAAAAACATTTTGGGGAAATGTAGACAAAATGGCAGAGAGCAATTCCGTGCTGAAGGGACTTAAGGCAGAGGATGCGGTGAAGGACATTGCAGATCTTCCTCTTCATGACGGCGCGGCCAGATATTATAAGGAAATCGGCGCAATTAAATAAGCCGGAACAAAAGCAATAAGGATATAGGATAAAAACGGACGTCTGTACCGGAATGAGATATCATACCCGGTGCGGACGTCCGCATTTTATTGATGACGGGGCCTGTGCGCGGAGCGTGCAGGTTATCGCGTATCGTTTCCGTTTTTAAATAACTTTATATCAATTTAGAGTAAAGATGTTATTGCACCGCTCCTTCGATAACCTTATAATGGTAAGAACAGAAAAAATAATTAAAAAAATAACAATGGAACAGGGGATCAGAATGAGAAGTTTTATCATTGCAGTTAACGCGGTAATGCCGTTTTTAATTTATATTGTGTTCGGATATGGGGTGAGGCTGTGCGGCCTGGCCGATGAAGATTTTATGAACAGGCTGAATAAACTGATTTTCAAGGCGTTTTTTCCAATCCTTATGTTCAACAACCTGTACAAGGTGGATCATGGCCTTGTGTTAAATTGGAAGCTGGCGGTTACGGCAGTTCTGAGCGTTTTAATTCTGCAGGCTCTGCTGATCATTACGATTCCCCGCATGGTAAGCGAAAATGCAAAGAGGGGTGTAATTATCCAGGCAATTTACCGGAGCAATTTCGTTTTGTTCGGCATTCCTCTGACCGCGAACCTTTTCGGTGACGAGGGCGCTGTTCTTGCATCTATGATGGTAGCCATCGTAATACCGGTTTATAACGCCACGGCTGTTATTATTCTGGAGATGTTTCACGGCGGCAGGACAAATCCGATGGCGCTGGTGAAGAATGTCTGTACCAATCCGCTGATTCTCGGGGCGCTGGTGGGATTAATCTTTTATGTTCTGAACATTAAACTGCCATCCAGCGTGGAGACCCCGATCAGCCAGTTCGCCGCTCTGACCACGCCCCTGGCTCTCTTTGTACTGGGAGGCACTCTGCATTTTTCCGCAATCAGCCATAATTTAAAATATATTGTGCCTTCGATGGCAGTGAAGCTGCTGGTGCTGCCTGCGGTTATCACCGTGATTGCCACTATGATTGGCTTTAATAACCTGGAACGCTTTATTCTGTTTGAGATGTATGCGACGCCGGTTGCCACGGCATCTTATTCGATGGCCCAGAATATGGGCGGTGACGGAGAGCTGGCGGGCCAGTTTGTAGTATTGAGTACGGCGGCATCGGTGTTTACTATCTTTTTGTGGGTATTTTTCTTTACGGGAATGGGATATATCGGATAATATGTATTAACGGAATCGTGAGAGGAGCCGGCGGCTATGAAGAATGAGTCCGGGAAAACCGGAAATTCTGCTCTGTACAGGCGGATTTCTGAGGATTTATATGGGAAAATTGAACGCGGGGAGCTGAAGCCCGGAGACAGGCTGCCTTCGGAAGCGCTGTTAGCCGGGGAACAGGGAGTATCGGTCGGAACGGTTAAGAAGGCGTATGATATTCTTAAGAAACGGGGATGTATCTGCAAAGTACGGGGCGGAGGCTCCTATGTGCAGGGAGAAAAGACCGCGGAGTCAGAAAGAACGCCGCAGGAAACGGTGGAGCAGACTGTGGATGCGCTGATGAAAACAGGAATTCCGATGAACCGGATTTTCCTGATGCTGCGCAAACAGATGGAGTCTGTATTCGGAAGCGACAGAACGGTAAAGGTGGCCCTTGTTGACTGCAATTCGGAGACACTGCACCATATAATGCTTGATCTGAAGAAGAAAACGGGGCTGGAGGTAGAACCTTACCTGCTGAACAGTCTGTTTAGCGGAGAGAGTATGATAAGTCCCCGGTGTGCGCTTACACTCGTGGCGGAGAAGCACTATAATGATTTTATCCGGTACGCAGATTCCATGCACCTGTGGACTGAGAAAGTGGCGCTGAGGGAGAGCAGGAAAACAATCGCAAAGCTGACGGTACTGCCGGATTGGCAGGATATCTGCATTCTGTACCGCTCCCGGGAATTTCTGGAGTCGGTTCAGTATACAATGAAGGTTCTGGGCAAGAAGGGGCGGCTGCTCTGCGTAAATGAACAGCAGATCGGCCTTGAACAGGAGCGCCTGACAAAGGAGCCGCTGTCCTTTATAATTCCTCCCGACTATATGGATTACAGCAGTAATCTGGCTCTCCAGCTCATCAGCCGGGCGAAAAAAATGGGATGTCCCGTTGTTCCGTTTGAATTTGAGATAGACAAAGGGTCTTTGCTCCATTTAAAACAGGTTTTTGAAAACCTTCAGGAGGAAGAAAGGGGAGGAGATATAAATGCCTGAGACAAAATTTTCTCCGGGATGTCCCGTTTACAGCAGGATAGCGGAGCAGATTGCAGGGAGGATCGAAAGCGGCGGGATTAAACAGGGGGAGCGGCTCCCTGCGGAGCGGCGGCTGTCCCGGGAATTGGGAGTATCCAGAGATACGGTGAAGCGGGCATACGCGGACCTGGAAGAGCGTGGATTTATAAAGACGGTTCAGGGGAGCGGCAGCTATGCGTCCCGACCTGATTTATCGGGTGAGAAAAAAAGAGTGGAGAAATTACTGCGGGAGGCCGTCTATGAGCTGAACAGTTCCGGTCTGACCTGGCATGAGATTGAAAATCTGTTTCTCGAACGTATCTGGAGCTGTCTGCCGGAGCGGGAAAAGGTCCGCGTGGCATGGGTGGACTGCAGTGAAGAAATCCTGAAAGCCTGCGCTGAGGAGCTGGCAGATTTCTGTAATGCGGGCGTGGCCCCGGTTCTGCTTGACGATGTGCGTGAGGATGCCGGAATACTGACGGATGGAAACTTCGACATGGTTGTTACAACGATCAACCATGTCGACGATGTAAAACGGCTGGTCAAGAAAAAAACAGGAGGAGAGCTTCCGTTTGAGGTGGAGATGGTTGTGATGTCTCCCGGCAGGCTGTCGATCAGCCAGGTGGCTAAGATAGATAAAAGACAGACGGCAGTCCTCATTTATCAGGATGAATGGTACCTTTACAGTATGAAACGCTATCTGAGGGAATTGGCGATGAAAGGCAGGGGGGAGTATGTCCGGGCAGGGGAGGCTCTTTCTTATCTGGAGCAGGCGGATGAAAACACAGTGGTCATACTGCCGCAGGATTCGGATTATATGGAAGGGCTTCCGATAAAGATACAGCAGTATTGTGAAGAGCATGGCATGACCTGCTTCCGGTTCTGCCAGGTGATTGATAACGGCTCCCTGATGCATTTGAAGAAGAAAATCCAGGAGCGTTGGATGAAAAAGTAAAAGCAAAAAGTGAGGAAAGAGTATGAATATAAAGCAGATGATTGCGAAGGGCCTGCTGATTTCCCTGATGGCCGGAGCAGTGACCGGCCATCAGGGAGAAAAATATTGTTTTTAACAGCGCTCAGGAGGAGCCTCCGCAGACAAATCTGACTTTCTTCGGTTTCAAATATGAGGCTCTCTAACCTCTATTTGTCCACGAAGATGCGGACATTCGTTCCGTCCGCGGCCTCCACATTGACAAAATCACCTTCAATCTCACCGTCCAGGCATTCTGAAACTGCATCCATCATACTGGTGAGATCGATACCCTTTAAATCTTTTTCAGGTATAGGAAGTTTCCCCGTCACTTTAAGGATTTTTTTAATGGCGCCTACCGGGAACTGGATCTTCACCTTATCGCCTGACGTGCTGCTTACCAGGATACGGAACATCTTCTTATCATAGCTGTTTCTGCTTTTGGGTGCCGCTGTCTGCAGCTCCTGTGGGTCCGTGTTCATGGCCGACATCAGTTCGGCGCCCTGCTCTGCGGTAATGGTCCCTTCTTCTATCATTTTTAATATTCTTAATTGCTCATCCATAATGATTCTCCTTCTCTATGCATCGTTTATTTTAACTGTTCAATTGCCTGTTCCACCGTTATTTCCCCGTTTTCAAGGGCTTTCAGAATCTCTTCTTTCTTAACGGCCCGGTCATCCGTCCCTGCTTCGTATCCGAGCTTCTTGATTACCGCGTCCAGCTTGGAACGCACTGTGGGATAGGAGATGCCGAGTTCTTTTTCCACCTCTTTGATATTACCCCGGCAGCGGATAAATGTCTCTGTGAAGTACAGTTCTTCATCTGAGAGATAATCGAATTTGCTGAGCCTGAAATTATTCTCAATTACGGTATCACACGAATCACATTTAAGTCTTGCAACGGTAAGCTCATTATTACAGACCGGGCAACGGCTGATGACTTTTTTCATCTTGTCACTTCCTTTCTCTATACAAGTAATATAGTCCTAAAAATTGTAAATGTCAATGATAAAATTAATATATTTAATTAAAATATTAATAATATTGATTTTTAAATGAAAAATAGTTGATTTCCAATTTCCATTATTAAAAATGTTATTGGTTCACATGAAGTTAATCGGCCGCTCTGTAAAAAAATTCAGTAAAGGTGCAAAAAGAAAGAACATATCAGCGGTACTCAACAGTATCTTGTAATTGGTATGTATAAATAAAGAAAATTGGACTGTATTAATTTGCCTCTTTTTGTGAAAGCCGTACAGATTGCATAAAAAACGCTGTTTCTATTAATGGAAAACAATGAAAAACAATGGGAATATTGTAAAATTATACGCAAAATAGTATAATTAAAACAGTTCAATTCCAATGAATATCGCGCGAATCTGGAATTAATAACAAAATTAATACAGTCCAATTTTGGGCACGGCTCAAAATTGGATTAATGGATTCCAAAAGGAGCAGAAAGATGAATAAGTATTATCCAAATTTATGGAGCCCTGTCAGGATAGGAAACCTGACGGTGAAGAACCGTATCGAGGCGGCTCCGGTGGGAATGTCGGATTTGACGCCGGAAGGTTATCTGACACCGTTAAACATAGCGGCGTATGAGGTAAAGGCCAGGGGCGGGGCAGGAATCGTGACGCTTGGAGAAAGCAGCGTACATACGAAGACAGGCAAGGCCCACGGCAGAATGATCCCGCTGGACGATCAGGAGATTCTGCCCTACTTAATCCAGTGTACGGATGCGATCCACCGTCACGGGGCTTATGCCAATATTGAACTGCTGCATCCCGGCAGGAGGTCAAACCCTCTCTATTATGACGGGACGACCTGGGGGCCGTCCGACGGAGCGGGGGTGGCGGGACAGCCGGTTAAGGCAATGCCGAAAGAACTGATAGAAGAAGTAGTTTCCGCATTTGGCGATGCCGCGGAGATGGCGAAGCTGGGCGGCTGCGATATGGTTATGGTCCATATGGGCCACGGCTGGCTGGTTCATCAGTTTATGTCGCCGCTCAATAACCAGCGGACCGATGAATTCGGAGGGAGCCTTGAAAACCGGTGCCGCCTGGCGATGATGATTATCGATGACATTAAAAAGAAGTGCGGGGAAAATTTCCCGATTGATTTGCGTATCAGCGGTTCCGAACTGACGGAGGGCGGATTTGATTTGGAAGACATGAAGCAGTTTGCAAAGTGGGTGGACGGGAAAGTAGCCTTGATTAACGTATCGGACGGAACCTTCCACGTGCCTTCCACCAATACGACGATGGTACCGTCCATGTTTCTGCCTCACGGATGCAATGTCTATCTGGCCGAGGCCGTCAGGAAAGTGGTGACAAAAACGAAAGTGTCCGCCCTGGGCGGAATCAGCGACCCTGACATGATGGAGGAAATCATCGCACAGGGCAGGGCCGACATGGTAACGGTCGGACGCGCGCTCATTGCCGATCCGGACCTTCCGGTGAAGGCCAGGGACGGCAGGGCGGCCGACATCACGCCCTGTCAGAGATGTATCGTATGCATGAGCGGTTCTTTTGTTCCCTACGTGAAATATGCAACCAGGGCCGCAAAGTGTACGGTAAATCCACAGATCGGCAAAGAACTGGAAGTGTTTAATCCGCCTGTTTCGGGAGGAAGAAAAAAGGTTCTGATTGCCGGCGGCGGGCCTGCGGGCATGGAGGCGGCCGTCCGCGCCTGCGACAGGGGCCACCAGGTCATTCTCTGCGAGAAGACAGACAGCCTTGGCGGAGCTATCAAATATGCGAAGTACGTATCCTTTAAACAGGATCTCGATAAGTATATGCATGTGATGGAACAGAGGGTTCTGAACCGGAAGGAAATCACCCTGTTTCTCAATACAACGGTGACGCCGGAAATGGCAGAGGAACTGAAACCGGACGTGCTGGTCATGGCTATAGGAGCCAAAGCATTCATTCCTCCGATTCCCGGCATTGACGGTAAGAACGTGGTGCCTGCGGTGGGCATGCATGAAAATCACGCTGCGATTGGCAACAGGGTGGTGGTAATCGGAGGGGGCCTAATCGGATGCGAGGAAGCCCTGGAGCTGGCAAAGAACGGCCATGAGGTGACGGTGCTGGAGATGCGGGAGGATGTGGCGATTGACTCGGCATACCTTCACCGGGAGGCGCTGCTGCTGGAACTGGAGAAGCAGAAGGAGCATGTGAAGCTGTTCTGCAATATGAGCTGTTCAGAAATCCGGGAGAACGGCGTGACAGCGGTGGCAAAGAACGGAGAAGAACGATTTTTCGCAGCGGATACGGTTCTTGTGGCGGCGGGAATGAGGCCGCTTACGGAGGAAACGGAAAAATTCCGGTACTGCGCTCCCGATTTCCAGGTGATTGGAGACTGTTACAGGCCGGCGAGAGTACTGGAAGCTGCAAAAATGGGATATAACGTGGCAATGCATCTATAGGGGTATGGGAGGAAAAAGATGAATTTTGGAGAGGTTTGCGGGAAATACGAAGAATATGTAATCGGAATGAGACGGGATTTTCACCGGCATCCGGAGCTGTCTAAAAAGGAAATAAGGACATCAGAGACGGTACAGAGGGAACTTGCCCGCATGGGGATCCCCTATGTGACGGTTGACGGCCTGAATGTGATAGGCACGGTCGGCAAAGGCAGATCACCGAAAACGCTGGCGGTCCGCGCCGACATGGACGCCCTGATGGTGACGGAGAAGACGGATTTGCCATTCAAATCGGAAAATGAGGGCGTGATGCATGCCTGCGGCCATGACGGACACACGGCAATGCTTTTGGGAGTTGCCGCGGTGCTGAAGGAGCTGGAGGATGAGATTGAGGGTACGGTCAGACTGTGCTTCCAGACGGCTGAGGAGGAAAACAGCGGAGCCCAGCAGATGGTGGCATACCTGAAGGAAAACGGAGGCGTCGATCAGGCCATCGGCCTTCATATATGGCCGAGCGTGCCGGCGGGACAGATCGTCCTGATGCCGGACCGCTGCATGGCGGGCTGTATCGGCTATCATGTAGACCTGACCGGAGAAGGCGGGCATGGCTCCAGGCCGGATCTCGTAAAAGACCCGATTAAGGCAGCCTGCGATCTGGTGCTGAAATTTGCTTCAATACCGGGAAATTATTATGACATCACCGATCCCTGCGTCGTGTCGACGGGGTATGTGAATGCAGGCACCTACAGCAACGTCCTGCCGTCTTCTGCCTATATCGAAGGCTCCTGCCGGTATTTCAAGAACGGCGGTGAGATACAGATAATCGAAAAAATGGAGATGATGGTGGAAGGCGTCTCAAAGGCCTATGGTGTGGAGGGAAAGATGACAATCTGGCCTCCCTACTTACCGGTTGTGAATACACCGAAGCTGGTATACGAAGCGAGAAAACTCGTGGAGGAGATAGACGGACTGGAAGTCAAAGAAGATGCGGATCCGATCATGGGGGCGGAAAACTTCAGCCAGTTCCTGAATGAATATCCAGGATTTTTCGCAATCCTGGGAGGGGGAAATAAAGCCGGGGACAGGCAATATGAACTGCACAGCGATAAATTTGATTTTGACGAGGATGCGCTCCGGCTCGGATATGAGTTTATGGCGCGCTATGCATATGAGTATGTGAAAAGATAAGGACGGAGGTAAAGGTATGGGAAATCAGGCAACTGAAAATAACGGAAAACTGAAGGGTGTACTGGCGAAGGTGGAGTACTGGGGCAATAAAATGCCTCATCCGCTGCTCCTGTTCACCTACCTGCTGGGAATTGTATTTGTCTTGTCATTTATTATGTCAAAAATGGGGATCACGACCGTGCATCCATCCACAGGTGAAACGATTCATGTAATTAATATGCTCAGTGTCGACGGGCTGGTTGATTTTATGAAGAACTTCGTATCCAACTTCCAGGGCTTTGCGGTTCTTGGAATCTGCCTGACCATCGGCGTGGTAACCGGTCTGTGTGACAATACTGGATTTTTCACCAGCGCCATCCAGATGACACTGGGCAATGTCAAAGGCAATATCGTGGTATTTGTCATTGCCATCATCGCCTGCGTTGCTAACCAGACGAGCGAGGCTGCCTTTGTACTGATTCCCGCAATTGCGGGAGCCATATTCTACGGGATGGGAAGGCATCCTCTGGCCGGTGTGTTCCTGGGATATGCCTCGGCCTGCTCCGGTTTTTCAACCTCTATCCTGCCGGGGTCCGCAGAGGTGTTCCTGACTCCTCTGATCAATGAGTCGGCGCATATGATCGATGAGAGCTACAATATGTCCATACTTGGAAGCTATTTCTTCCTGTTTGTATCCGCATTCCTGGTTGCAGGCGTAGCAACCTTCGTGACCGTGAAAATAGTGGAGCCGCGCCTTGGCACATACAGCCAGCCGGGAATGCAGGTGAAAACCGCAGATCTTACGGATATCCAGAAATCTGCCACAAAAAAAGCAGGCCTTGCCATTCTGGTTTATCTTATCATCCTCATTGGAATCTGCATTCCGGGAAACAGCTTTCTGAGAGGGCCGGGAGGCTCCCTTATCGACGGAGCGCCTCTGATGGACTGCCTTGTATTTTTCCTGCTTCTGTTATTTTTCATTCCGGGTATCATATATGGAAAAGCGACAGGACAGATTAAAAAAGCCGGTGATGCGGCCAACTTCTTATATGACGGAGTCAAACCGTTCGCACCGTTTATCGTCAATGCGATGATTATCGCCCAGTTTTTAAAGATGTTCGATAAGAGCAATATCGGCAAGGTGATCGCCATCAACGGCGGACAGTGGCTGAAGACCCTTCCGCTTCCGGCCTGGATGATCGCAATTGCTTTCCTGCTACTGATAGCACTTATTAACCTGATGATTGCCAGCGTTACGACGAAATATCTGATTTTCGGGCCGATCTTTATCCCAATGTTGATGCAGATAGGAATGAATCCGGCATTTACGATTGCCGTGTACCGTCTCGGCGACTGTGTGACCAATAACCTGACTCCAATGATGCCCGCCTTTATCATCCTCCTTGGAACATGCCAGAAGTATGACAAGAAATGCGGTATGGGAACCATATTTTCCAATATGCTGCCCTATACGATTGGATTATTCCTCATTTTTGTCGTACAGATTGTACTGTGGGTGGTGCTGAATCTTCCGGTCGGTGTTGGAACGGGAGTATGGCTGTAACTTAATCAGCCGTCCGGTCCTTTCTGGTAACGGCACCGGGGGGAAATATGGTACTCTTTAATTTTATACTGGAGGGTGCGGCGGGATATGCCGAGATATTCGGCCGCCTTTTCCCGGTGTCCCGAACATTCGGAAAGAGCGCGGAGAATCTGATCGCGGCTTGGGCCGCGCCTGCTGCAGTGGGGAGACGGCAAGTCACAGGATGCAGCGGAATCCGGTTTCGGGACGGAAGAAAGCATGCCGGGCGGGATTACGTTAATCTCCCTGGCGGCCCTCGGGGTCATCACAACCATCCGTTCAACAAAATTCCGGATTTCCCGGACATTGCCGGGCCAGTCGTATTCCTGGACTTCCTTCAGTACAATATCGGAAAAGCTTTTCTGGATATTATATTTCTGGCAGAAATAGTGGAGAAAGTGGAGACATAGCGGAATAATATCCTCCCGGCGGTTGCGCATAGGTGGAATTGTGAGGGGAATGACCTGGATCCGGTAATACAAATCTTCCCGGAAGGTTTTTGCCTGTACCATCTCGCTCAGATTCCGGTTTGTGGCGGCAACCAGGCGGAAGTCAACCTTTTTTATCCTGGTTGAACCGATCCGCTGTATGCTTTTTTCTTCCAAAGTACGCAAAAGCTTTCCCTGCACGCTGAGAGGCAGGGAATTAATCTCGTCCAGAAACAAAGTGCCCCCGTCGGCCGCTTCTACAAGACCTGTCTTGCCTTCGCGGCTGGCCCCTGTAAAAGCCCCTTTTTCGTAACCGAATAATTCGGCTTCAATCAGATTTTCAGGGAAAGCGGCGCAGTTGACCGTGATAAGCGGCTGATTCTTCCGGTCGCTGTTATCGTGTATATAATGGGCAAGTACCTCTTTGCCGCTACCCGATTCACCGTAAAGCAGAACCGTCGAATCCAGGGAGGCCACATTGGCGGCAATAGAAAGAAGCTGTAAAAAGGCCTGGCTTTTGGCCACGATTGAGGGCTTTTCGGTGACTGCCGGGATATTGCTTCCGTAATTTACAATTTTATGTTCCTTTAGAAGGGCGCTGTAAAGCTCCTCAAAAGTTTTGACATCCTGAAGGAGGGTTATGACATATTTGATATTTCCGCTTTCATCGAATATCGGAGTGCCGGTTACGATGCGCATTCGTGCATTGCCCTGCGGATTATGGAACCCTTTGTAGTACTGAAGACGGCTGACGCGCTGTTTCTTCTCCATGACCAGATCAAAAATGCAGACATCCAGTACGCCGAGAAAATCATGTACGTTCATTTTTAAATATTCTGAACGAGGAATATTCCGCCAGTTTATCAGGGCGGTATTGACAAAGAGATAATTTCCGCTCCTGTCATACAGGGCAATTCCTACATCGATATTGTCCAGAATCTCGGTATAAGGAAGCTGGCTGTAAAGATCCGGTGTTGTCATGGGAGACTCCTTTCTGCTGTGCCACGTTTGGTCTTAAATTGATTAGATTATAGCATTATCAAAGAAAAAGCGGTAGATGATTTTTTTCAGTCATCCGCCGCTTTCCTGTCGCTGGAGATATCACAATAATTCGCTGAAAGTCTGTATCCGTGTACGGAGCTGTTCATAGCTCGCATTCAACGGGTCAATCTCAATCGTGAGGGCTGGATACCCGGATTTTCGCAAGTCTGCTTCGAAATACGGCTGATCATATTCTTCCGGATCACAGAACTTCATCAGACAGTTAATGACGCCGTCTGAACCCGTTTCACGGCAGAGGGCGGCCAGGAGTGTTCCCCGCGGTTTACCGGTTTCATGGATCAGGCTGCATCCGTGCCGGGCATTCCATTGCAGAGCGAGGCGTTTCAGGCCGCCGCCCCCTTTGGAGGGGGTGTCGGTACGGTACTGGCGCATTTCCTGAGCCAGATCGTCGCCTGCCACGGCAATTTTGTTTTCAGCCAGTATTTCCAGGATGTCGTCCGGTTCTGCCGTAATGCCGGTGAGAACCACTTTTTTACCGGAAAAAGGATGAGAGGGCAGTTGTTCCAGTCCCTCGGTAATGTCTTTTACAATAGCGCTGTGTTCGCTCTTTTCAAAGAAAAAAGCGCTCTTCATCACGGCATGGCGTATCACCGGAGTGATAATATCGAGATGGAGATTAGATATTTCTGCAAATTTCCTCATTACGGCATTATGTTCATTGTAGATTTCTATTGTATTGCAGAGTGATTTTTCACTCATCATATTTCCCGTGATAGTGGAAAGCATGAGGAGTACGTTCTCATATTCGCTGATCAGATAATCCACACTGGCCCGGCAGGCGCGGTTCTGCGGATACACGATGGGGATCATCGGAATGGACGACACGCCGAAACGCCAGTTCTGGGTCATACAGCGCAGTGTATCGCAGGCGGCCGGGATGATGACGGCCGATAAACCCTGATAGGTCCCCTTTAAACCAAATTCCATGTCGGCCTGCATAATCGGACAGGCAAAGGCGGGGAGATAACTCTTAGCCAGCGCCAGTTCCGTCCGCCCGCCCCACAGCCCCATGGGAATCATGCCGGAAGCATGAACCAGCTCCTCCGGCGTATAAGGAGGAAAGCAGCCCACCACTTTTTTACCTTCGGAGAGATATTGATCCAGTTTGGCGCGCGGGTTTTTACAGGCCTCCCGCAGTATCTTGATGCTTTCATATAAATCAGCCATGTTAAAAGCCCCCCTTATTCTGTCTCATCACTTCCACCAGCCCCTGGATCCGTGTCTCAAACTGCGCTTCACTGTAGTTGCGGTAGTCCGCCTGATCGCCGTCGAATGAGGTGTAGGGGACGCCGGCTTTCTTAGAAAGCTGTCTCTGGACTTCCATCATCTGGCAGTCCATAACCTTGCAGCTTCTGTTCACATGGTAGACGGTGCCTTCGCAGCCAAAACGCTCCAGAGCTTCCAGCCTTCGGGAAATCATAGTGGAGGCATTGTCGCCGTTGGTGGAGGCAAAGCAGTAGGCGCGGGCCATTCCGTCCAGATCCTCATATTCGATTGCCCATGCTTTGCCATAGCTGGATGCTACCATATTGACGCCGTATTGTTTCAGGGTTCTCAGGTTATGGCTCAGGTAAGGCCAGCAGGCGATTCCGTCCCAGGATATACGGAATTCCTCTTTAACCGGAAAGGTGGAGGTTCCATCGGCGATATGCAGCTCAATTTCAGCATTCAGCTGTTCAAGAATTTCAGTCGATGATGTCTTGCCGCGGTTACATACCATGGCGGACATATAGTTAAAAAGTTCAAATCCGCTCAGGGGAGAGGGCTTCCGATCCAGAAGATTATTGGCTCGTTCCCAGAGAGAGCTGTTTGTCTGGCTGATCCGCATAACCTCTTTAAATCTCTCTTCATCCCAGGACTTCCCGGTAAATTCACACAAGTCTTCAATCAGCCGGTCGATCTGCTCCCGGACATAGCGGACTCTGGTCTCGGTCACATAATCGTAGGGATTATAACAGGTATCAATGAAAAAGATTGGAATATCCATCTGTCTTGCAAGGTTTTCATACCATTTGGTGAGCTGGTTGCAGATATTATTGGTCAGGAGCAGGAAATCCGGCTTCACCATTTTTCCTCCGTCGGGCAGCGCAATGCTGCTTTCTCCGTTTAATACTGCGGCATAGGCCAGATTCACCTTTGCGTAGGCACAGAGATCGTTTGAGTATCCGAGGGTTCCCTCACATTCCTGGAGAAAAGGATCGGCCTGATGTCTTGCGGCAATACCGGCCGAGTGGTTTTCAGGGTAGAGGATGTTCAAACCGAGGGTTTCCGCAATTTCCTGGGGAAAGATGGAGGCGGACCAGCCCACCTTTTCCCCGCGTTCCTTTGCAAGCCTGGCATTTTCAAACAGAGCGTCTGTCTGCCGGCCAAGCATTATCATACTAAGCGGCCTGGGCCGCTTTGGCTTTGGCGCCGCGGCATTGGCCGCAGCATTTGTCATATTGTCACTCATAGCAGAGTTTCTCCTTTCCTTTTCTGTTTCAGCGGACTTTTCCGGACTGATACATGGATTCAATCTGTGCTTCTGCGTATCCCAGTTCCTTTAGAATCCCGGCTGTGTCGCACCCGATGGGTCCTGAAGTCCGGCAGGGGATGGAGGAGGCGTCTACAGAGGCAAAATGAACCGGGCCGTTGGTGAAAACGGTTTTAGTTCCATCAGAATATTCATGGAAATAGGTGTAGTGGTTTGCCTGAACCTGGGGATCATAGGGGACATCCTTAAAATGGCAGACAATTTCGTGGGGCAGATCATGGGCGTCCAGAAGTTCATGCCAGTAGGAAACAGGATGCCCGGAGAAGATGGAATCAAGGATTTTTGTCAGCTCCCGTTTACTGTCTTCCGTATAATAGGCCTGCTGCGTGGAAAAACGCGGATCCTCTGCTATGTCAGGATGTCCGATTGCTTTGCAGAACTCGCTGAAACGCCGGTAATCCACAATGGCCAGGTAAAGCCACTCGCCGTCTGAACCCTGGTAAGTATTGCTGCCGGCGTGGCTGCAATTATAGCGGTCACGCGGGAATCTGCGCCCGTTAAAGCCATTTAAAAGTCCCGTAGACAGAATAAAGGTGCCGGCCTGGAGCAGGGAAACATCAACCTTATCCCCGAGGTCTGTCACGGTTCTTTTGTAAAGGGCGGCTGCAATACCGGCCGTGAGGGCGACTGCGACACTGTGATCTCCGAGTCCTGCCACGGTCATGATGGGCGGACCGCCTGCCGGAGCCAGATCACCCAACAGGCCCGTTCGGGCACAGAATGCCGTATAATCATAGCCGGGGCGGTATTTTTCGGCGCCTTCGCTGCCGTATCCCAGTACGGAGGCGTGAATCAGTTTCGGAAATCTGTCTTTCAGCTGCTCATAGGTCAGCCCCATTTTCTCTAATGTGTGAATACGGTAATTCGTCAGAAAGACATCGGCCTCTGCTATCAGCTTCATAATGGCACCGAGGCCCTCTTCAGAACGCAGATTTAATGCGATAAAGCGCTTGTTTATGTTCTGCATATCAAAATTAGGGTTTGCTTCCCCGGTGCAGGGAGAGAGGGAAGTTCCGTACTGCTCGCGCCATGCGTCTCCGTTCATAGACTCCACCTTGATTACCTCTGCGCCCCATTCAGCCAGAATGCGTGCGGTCATGGGACCTGCCAGCATCGTGGACAGTTCAATAACTTTTATACCTTCCATAGGTTTCATAAATTAGTTCCTCCTGTCTGTTAATCTGTTAAAATCTGTTTTCCTTACCGGCCTTTAAAGACGGCCTCCCTTTTTTCCATGAAAGCAGCGGTTCCTTCCATACGATCCCCGGTGCTGAAAGCTACTGTCTGTGCGATTCGCTCGAACAGAAGTCCTGTGTTGATATCTGTATCCATTCCGACGTTGACAGCCATCTTTGCCATAGTGATGGCCACGGGCCCTTTTTTCATAATACACCGGGCCATTTCCACGGCAGCGTTCATAACAGCCTCCCTGGAATCTTCCGTCACCTGGTTTACCAGACCGATATCTTTGGCCTCCGAGGCTGTGATAATCCGCCCGGTATAAATCAGCTCTTTGGCTCTCCCCACTCCGATGAGCCTGACGAGACGCTGTGTTCCGCCTGCCCCGGGAATAATGCTCAGGCCGGTTTCCGGCTGTCCGAACCGGGAGCGCCCGGTAGCGATACGGATATCGCATGCCATCGCCAGTTCACAGCCGCCGCCGAGGGCGTAACCGTTGATAGCGCAGATAACTGGTTTATAGAGATCCTCCAGCTCCTTTAAAGCAGCAGAGGAGGTGCCGTGCAGCATTTGCAGGTAATCACGATCGTGGATTTCCCGGATGTCGGCGCCGCCGGCAAGGGCCTTGTCCCCGGCGCCGCTGACGATTACAGCCTTTATGGAGTCATCCGTCCGTGCCATCTCCACGGCAGAGCGGATGTCCCTCCACATTGCGGGGGTAAGCGCATTGCGCGCCTCCGGCCGGTTCAGCGTCAGGTATAGAATTCCGTCCTGTATCTCATATAAAATATTTTCAAAATCCTTTTCACAATTCATCAGTGTGTCTCCTTTCATGCTCCACCGGAATATTGGGGGAGCCGTTTTGCTTTTTAAATTTATATAAAGCAAGAAGCATGCCAATAGGGCGGGGAGAGAAGGAAAATTGAAGAAAAAGTATAGAAGAGGGAGAAAACATCAGGCATAAAACAAAGCTCAAACGGATATGAAAATGTGCAAAAATGCACTTTTGTGCAGGAATTTCACTTTGAATGCACAAACGCTGCACTTTGTAGCTGCACCCGATGAAGCCGGGAGGTCCTGCTGTAGAACGTAAATATAACGAAACAGAAGCTTAAACCGGAGGAAGCGTTTAAAGGAGAAAAGTTTGCACGCTTATTGCTCTATTAATCGGCAGCAGCTTTGTAAAAGTCAGAAGCAGAAAAAGGAGGATCTTCAAATATGGAAGACGTATATATTGCGAGCGGCGTGCGCACGGCAATCGGCAGATATGGAGGGGCGCTTAAGAGCGTACCGGCCCATGTGCTGGCGTCCACCGTTATGAAAGAAGCGGTAAGGAGGGCGGGAATTGACGCGGAACGGATAGACGAGGTAATTCTGGGAGAGGTGCGCCAGAGTACGGAGGCTTCCAATCTTGCCCGGTGCGCGCTCCTTGGGGCCGGCTTTCCGGAGCATATTCCCGGCTATACGGTAAACAGGCTGTGTGCGTCCGCCATGCAGGCGGTATACAGCGGGTGTCAGGAGATTTGGCTGGGCGAAGCAGACTGTATTGTGGCGGGAGGAACGGAAAATATGAGCCGCGCGCCTGTTTACATCCGGAACGGACGCTGGGGCGACGGCCCGATGACATTAGTGGATTCCAACATAGAAGCCGGGACAACGGCCCAGCCCGTGTCTGTATATGGGACGGGCCTGAGTATGCCGAAGACAGCGGAGAATGTGGCGGAACGGTTCGGGATCAGCCGTGAGGAGCAGGATCGTTTCTCGGTGGAAAGCCAGAGGCGGGCTGCGGCCGCCATGGAAGCAGGATATTTCAGGGAGGAGATAGTGCCGGTGGAGGTGAGGGAGAAAAAGAAGTCTTTTATTTTTGATACCGACGAGTTCCCCAAGCCTGCCACAACGATGGAAATTCTTAATAAGTTAAAACCCATTGTAAAACCGGATGGCACTGTCACAGCCGGAAATTCCTGCGGGCTTAACGACGGCGCTGCCTGCCTGGTGCTGATGAGCGGCAGAATGGTAAAGGAAACGGGGGTGAAACCGATTGCACGGATTGCCGGCATTACCCGGGCCGCGCTGGATCCGACGATTATGGGATATGGGCCGGTGATTGCGGCAGGTAAATTGTTTGCAAAGCTGGGAATGACGGCGGCGCAGATGGATTTGACAGAGCTGAATGAAGCGTTCGCGTCTCAGGCAGTCGCCTGTATACGTGATCTGAAGCTGGATCCGGCAAAGGTCAATATAAACGGAGGGGCAATTGCCCTGGGACATCCTTTGGGATGTACGGGGGCACGGCTGCTTGTCACGCTGATCCATAATTTGAAACGGACCGGAGGCAGATACGGCCTTGCTACTCTGTGTATAGGCGGTGGCCAATCAATGGCGGCGGCTGTAGAGATGATTTAATAATCGAGCTTTATTCAAAAAAGTAAGAGAGGTATAATTATGAAGGCAGAAGAAATAAAAACGATAGTCGTTATCGGCGCCGGGGCGATGGGGCAGCAAATCGCCATGAATACGGTTATGAACGGCAGGGAACATAGCTATAAAGTTATTCTGTGCGACAGTTTTGAAGGTGCAATCGGCAAAGCTGAGAAGTGGGCGTCTGATTATCTGTCGGGCCGTGTTGCCAAAGGCCGGCTGACACAGGAAGAGGCGGATAAAATTGCGGACTGCCTCACAATTACCAAGGATGTAGATACGGCTGTGTCCGTAGCGGATTTTATTATTGAGGCTATTATTGAGAATCTTGAAATTAAGCGGGAGCTGTTTCGGAAAATCAGCCGGATATGCAGGCCCGACGCGGTATTAGGTACAAACAGTTCCAATATTGTAAGTTCCAGGCTTGCGGATGTAACGGTTAACCCAGAACGCCTGCTGAACATTCATTACTTTAATCCGGCTTTGGTAATGCAGCTTGTGGAGCTGGTGAAAGGCGGGCATACATCGGAAGAGACGATTGAGGCGGCAAGAGTATTCGCTGAGAACACGGGGAAGACACCGATTGTACTTAACAGAGAAATTGCCGGTTTTGTCGCAAACCGAATCAATGCCGCCGTAGTGCATGAGGCGCTTTCGCTTCTGGAAAAAGGGGTGGCAACCGTGAATGATATTGACACGGCCTGTGAGAAGGGGCTGGGCTATCCCATGGGACCATTCCGTCTGATGGATCTGACGGGGATTGATGTGAATTATTATGTCCGCGTAGAGCGGTTTGCAGAGAGCCAGGATCCCTTTGACGCGCCGAATCCGCTTGTAATTGAGAAGTTTGAAAAGGGTGAATATGGGAGGAAAACCGGTAAGGGATGGTATGAGTATCCGGACGGCAGGAAATAAATAGTAAATGGGACGAAAGAAAGTAATGTAAAAAAGGGGGAACAAAATGACTTCAAGTACGATTGCCATTATTATAACTGTAATAACAATGATTCTGTTCTTTATTAATAAATTACCGATGAGTGTGGTGGCCTGTATCAGTACACTGGCCATGGGCATCTTAATCCCGGAAATGAAGCTTTCTCAGATATATTCCGGTTTCGGAGGAAGTTCCATTGTCATGGTAGCAGGTATGTGTATTGTGGGAGACGCTCTCTTTCAGACAGGGATTGCACAAAGGATTGGTTCAAAGATTGCATCTACCCCGATTGCAAAGAATGAGAGGGTGTTCATCATAGCAATTGTTATCATCTGTACCATTATGAGCGCGTTTTTATCAAATTCAGGCTGCATTGCAATGTGGATGCCGATCATCGCGTCTATTGCCGCCGGTTCGAATGGTAAAATACGTTCCAAGATGGTTATCTTTCCGGCCGGTATAGCCTGTATTATCGGCGGGGCCTGTACGCTGGTAGGTTCCGTCTCCCAGGTTACGGCAAACTCGATTCTGATGGGATATGCCGGCTATGAAGAGGGGCTGGGCGTTTTTGACATGAGCCGTGTAATGGTTCCGGCAGCAATCCTTCAAGTGGTTTTCTGGGCAACCGCCGGTTATTCACTTCTTAAATGGGCATTAAAACCAGGCAGTCCGGATTTTGATAAAAATAATTCATTTGCCAGCCAGCCGAGTGTCACCAAAGAAGGCATGCCGGATATTCCACGTTGGAAAGGAACTCTGTCTGTTGTTGTGCTGGTAGGCTGCATTGTTTTGTTTATCCTCTGCGGTTTTGCCCCCTTTAACAAGTATTTCAATATTGCCAATATTGCTCTTCTGGGGGCTACCATCCTTTTTGCAACCGGTTGTGTTCCTGTAAAATCCACACTGGCAGAGCTGCCCTGGGACGTACTTATCTGTATCGGCGCTATCACGGGACTCGGTACAGGGCTGGATGCATCCGGCGGCGGTGCGATTATTGCCGGCTTTGTGCTGAATCTGTTTGGAGGTGAGAGCGCTTCAGTAATTGTCCTTACAGTTGTTATTACCATACTGACCAGCGTCCTCACTCTCTTTATGCAGAATGGCAGCGTGGCGGCCATGCTTACGCCGATCTGTATTTCCATGGCGCTGGCACTGGGAATCAGCCCTGTTCCATGGGTTGTAGTAATTGCAATCGGTACGAACCTTGCCATTGCATCGCCGATTGGAACTGCGGTGAACATGCAGATTCTTCCGGCCGGTTATACGTTCAAAGACTTTGTGAAAATTGGAGGACCACTGTTCATTATCATGGTAGCCGCCGTGTCGGTATTAAGCTGCATGGTGCTGTTCTGATTGCACATACGGACCAGGGAGAAAGTAACAGGGGCTGCTGCAACAGTAGATAAATAATGTACTGGAGCAGCAGCTCCTTTTCTGCCCCAAAATAATGATGATGTTGAATTATTGTGGACTTGCCATTATAATAAAGGATGTTTTGGGGATAATCGAATGAAGTAAGAGAGGAAATGTTGATAAAATTATGAAAATTAAGAACGAATATAAAGGCATTTTTTATATCGTCCTGTCGGCATTCTGCTTTGCCGTGATGAATATGTTTGTCCGTATGGCAGGAGATCTGCCTTCGATCCAGAAAAGCTTTTTCAGAAACCTGGTGGCGGTGGTTTTCGCCGGGATTCTTCTGATTCGCGGGGAAGGCGGTTTCCGATGGCAGAAGAGAAGCAATGCGGGATACTTTTTTCTTCGTTCCCTGTTCGGCACGCTGGGAATTTTATGTAACTTTTATGCGGTCGATCATCTCGTTCTGGCGGACGCATCCATGCTGAATAAAATGTCCCCGTTTTTTGCAGTCCTGTTCAGTTTCCTTATCTTAAAAGAGAAGGTGGCTCCTGTACAGGTCTTTATCATCCTGGGTGCATTTTTCGGCAGCATGTTTGTCGTAAAGCCGACCTTCCTCAATCTGGCATTTATTCCGTCCCTGATCGGACTGGCAGGGGGAATCTGTGCGGGCCTGGCCTATACGATGGTCAGGAAGCTGGGGGAGAGCGGGGAAAAAGGCCCGTTTATCGTCTTTTTTTTCTCGGCGTTTTCCTGCATTGTAATACTGCCGTGGCTGCTGCTTCACTATGAAGCGATGACGGCGGCGCAGACGGTAATCCTGCTTCTTGCCGGGATGGCGGCAGCGGGAGGACAGTTTGCAATCACTGCCGCCTACTGTTATGCTCCGGCCGGACGAATCTCAGTCTATGATTACTCGCAGATAATATTTTCCACAATACTCGGTTTCTTCGCCTTTGGGCAGATTCCGGATAAGTGGAGCTTTGCAGGGTATGGGATTATCTGCGCGATGGCGGTGGCGATGTTTCTGTATAACAACGGGGCGGTAAAAGAGAATGCAAAATGCAGGTTTCCATAGGCTGAAAGCCAGCGGAAACCTGCATTTTGCGCTCATTAGGCCTGGGGCCTGAGGCGTTTATTTTCTGCTGAACAGATGAATCTTTTCCCTCACTAGCTCTTTGACAAAGCGTTTCCCGCTACCTGTCATAGTGTAATAGTCTTCGCTATGGGACTCCGCGTTCAGGCCCTTTACATAGGCAAGACGCACCTCTGTCGCCACATTAATTTTGCGGATCCCTATTTCGATTGCAGTCTGAATCATGTCTGCCGGTATGCCGGAACCGCCATGCAGCACCAGAGGAGCTGCGCAGACTCCGGCCACTTCACGGAGCCTGTCAAAATCGAGATTCGGCCTTCCTTTATACAGGCCGTGGGCATTTCCAATCCCGACAGCGAGAGCGTCAACGCCGACAGCAGCAGTAAAATCAACGACATCCTGCACTTTCACCAAAAACGGCTTTGAATCATCGTGGGAAATATTATCTTCTGAACCGAGTATCGCACCCAGCTCAGCTTCTACCGAAGCGCCGACGGCTCTGGCTGCCTGCAGGGTCTGCCGCGTTACTGCTATATTGTCTGCCAGGGATAAGGTCGAGCCGTCAATCATGACGGAGGAGTATCCGGCGCGCAGGGCTTTTATGACTTGCTCTATATTTTGACCATGATCCAGATGCAGGACTACGGGAGTTTTCATCCTTCCGGCCAGCAGTGTTACAATCCCGGCCAGAGCTTCCAGCTTACCGTCTTTTATGGCGGCCTGGCCGACCGCAATGATGGAAGGAGCATTCTCCTCCTCTATTGTTTCTAAGACAGCCTGTGCGATTTCCAAGGTATCTACATTAAATGCCGGAATGGCTATCTTTTTTTCTTCCGCTATCGGAAAGACTTCATTCATTGTAACGAGAGACATATCAAGCTCCTTTCTATACTTTTACATAAATTGCATGACTTTTTCTGAAGACGGTATGGCAATGCGTCCTCCCAGGCCTTCGCAGGAGAGGCTTGCAAAAATATTGGAAAATCTGATGCTGCGTCCATAATCCCATCCCTGGTTAATGCAGTAAAGAAAAGCCCCGTGAAAATTATCGCCGGCGCCCGTCGTGTCCATTACTCTGACCGGAATTGTACCTTCCTGGTAGAAGGCCGTTCCGTCAAAGGCGCAGGAACCTGATTCGGCGGCGGTTACGCAGGCGAACTTAGCGCCTTTCTCCACATAGTAATAACACGCCTCCTTTGGCGGCAGACCGAGTGTGGACATCGCAGTTTTATTATCCGGTATGTAAAAATCCGCATAGGGGAGCAGGGCCAGGGCCAGATCCTTTTGAATATTGCCTCCGTCGATGGAGATCAGAGCCTCCGTATGCTTTTTGCAGTATGCGCACAGCTCCAGCATAGTTTCCGGGTTCATAACACCGAGATGGATGATTCTGCTGGATTTTAATATATTTTTGTCAATCATGGGAAAAGTCAGCTTTTCAATACAGCCGCCGAAGCAAGTAAGACAGCGCTTGCCATCCTGTTCTACCTGAATCATGCTGGTAGACGAATAATGATCTTTTATGGCAAACAGCTTTAAATACTGAAAGTTCTGCCTTTGTAAATCATCCTTGATGAAACTGCTGGTCTCGTCATCGCCCACGGCGGTGATAATTCCGGTAATTCCTCCAAGACTCTGGTGTGCTGCCGCTGCTGTGCTGGATACACCACCGCATGTGGTGGTGAAATAGCTGGCGGCAATACGCTGGTCACTTGCCGGAGGCGCATTGACAAGCATTAAAATGTCCTTGGTACTTGAACCAATGAACAAACTGTCAAGCGAATGCATAAATCCTCCTCATATGAAGTTGATGCAGCTGTTCAGAGCCTTCATAATGTCCGGATACCGGTCACGGGCAGGATGAACAGTTGCAGTCTGATTTACAAATGAAAACGAATATCGTGATAAGGTGTGATAAGGTATTGATTAACTTGATTGTAAAACGGCGGATGGAAAATGTCAATTACTTTTTGAAACGATTTTATATATAATGTAAACGTATCATAACGCAATGTAAAAACATATCACAAAATATGATATAAGTTGCATTTGTCCATTGACTTTTAAGCCGGCTATGCCTAAAATAGAAATAAGTAAACAAAACAGGTTAAAGTAAACGAAAAACCGGCGCAGAAACGGCGGCCCTGCGGGACGGGCCTCAGAGCAGTCGTTTCTGTGCGCTGCAAAGCGCGTTACCGGCCACGATTTACGGTAACAGACAGTATGAGGAGGAATCCCATGGTAACAATGAAAGATGTTGCAAAAGCTGCAGGCGTCAGCGTTGCGACAGTTTCCAGAGTAATAGCCGGCGCGTCTTCCGTATCTCCGGCTACTCAGAAGAAAGTAATGGACACAATAGAGGAACTACAGTATTGCTCAAACAGTCTTGCAAGGGGACTCAGACAGCAGCAGACAAATCTTGTGGCTGTGTTACTCCGTGATATTTCCCATCCCCTTTATGGGGATATGCTTCGCGGTATTGAGGATGTTCTGAATACGAATGGATACATTCCTCTGTTTTTTAACTCTGATAATGACAGTTCATGCCAGGATGAGGCATTCCAATCGGTGCTGTCTCTTGGGGTGGCAGGCGCGTTAATTGCTCCGTGCAGCGAATATGAGGCGATTTACCAGAAAAGTTCCACTCAGGATTTCCCGACAGTTTTTATATCGGAGGGAAGAAATAAGGGAAAGAAGGAGAGCGCTTCCGGCAAGGTATACTGTGATACGTATAAAGCCGGCTGTATTGCAGCGGAGGCATTTGCCGTGGCAGGCGTTAAACGGTGTATCTACATAAGCGGAAAGAATGCCCCTGCGCTCAAGCGGGATTACCTGTATGCCGGTTTTTCAGAGAAATGCAGGGAAGCAGGCATCATTTACAGCGCTGCCGATGCATTTAACAGTGGGGATGCGGCGGAGACGGCCAGGCAGAACGGTAATTCCCTAGGGATATTGGCGCGCAGCAATTTTCAGGCGGCAGAGATTATCAATGCCATGAAGGAAGACGGATTTGGAATACCGGATGAAATCAGGGTGATAAGCTTTGAGAATACGATTCTGGCAAAGATGACTTCACCTGCCGTTTCTGTTCTCTGCGCGACTGGGTATCAGATTGGAATGTCGTCTGCCCAGCATCTGATCGGTATCATTCAGGGAAGCGACAGGAAAGAACCGGTGGTGCTGGAACCGAAATTAATACGGAGGGGGTCGTTGTAGAATGGCGTTAAAAGACAGTACTGATATCCTGGTAATAGGAAATCTGAACATGGATTTGATTTTTGAACAGCAGAATGTACATCAGGATGCCAGAAAAAAGATTGGTGAATCTTTCTGTCTGGCCCCCGGCGGTAATGCCAACAACCAGACGGTAGCGGCATCGAGGTGCAGTGTGTCTGCGCGCCTTGCGGGCATGACGGGTGACGACTCATTCGGGCAGCAGCTCCGGGAGGCCCTTGAGAAAGAGGGAATATCCACAAAGCTTCTGAAAACCGTGGAGGGCGTCAGTACCGGTGTCTCCCTGATCATCACTTCCAGCAACAGGGAAAACCAATACTGGGATGTGCTGGGGGCTAATGCACGGATGGATGTGGACTGTATCGAGCAGTTGAGGCCGTACATCAGCGAGGCGAAAATCCTGCTGGTGGGGCTTGGAATTCCGGAAAAATCCATGATCCGTGCCATTGAGATAGCAAATGAAGCGGAGACAATGGTAATGTTTGTGGCATATCAGTCCAAAACATTTTCTTCTGATATACTTGAAAGAATTGATGTGATGTTTTTAGACAGCTCTGAGGCCGGTAAATTATCCGGATGCGAGGTGACGAACCTTAAGAGTGCGCGGGTTGCTGCCAGCATGCTGCTGAAAAGCGGGGTGAGGCAGGCTGTGCTTATTCATATGAAGTCAAAATTCCTGCTCCTTGCGGGCAATGACGGCTTCAGTCTTTTTGATGCTCCAAAAGAACCCATGGTAGACGCGTCCACGATGGACGATACATTTTCAGGTGTTTTTGCCGCCTGCATCGTGAGAGGAATGGAGCTGGAAAAGGCTGCCGAATTGTCTTATGCGGCAGCAAATCTGTGCGGCAGCCGTTTTGGGGCGCAGACATCAATTCCAACAAAAGAGGAGATGCAAAAGATGTTCGGCGGATAAAAGAAGGTGTGAAATGGATGATTTTATCTGCAAAATAGTAGTTCTGGATGACGATCCGACGGGTATCCAGACGGTTAACGGTGTTTCCGTATATACGGACTGGTCGGATGACAGTATCCGTGAAGGATTTAAAGAGAAGAACAACCTCTTCTTTCTGCTGACCAATTCAAGGGCCATGACGGAGGAAGAGACGATTGCCACGCACCGTCTGATAGGTGAGCGTATTGTTAAGGCGTCGGAGGAAATGAAAATACCGTTCCTCCTAATCAGCAGGGGGGATTCGACCCTGAGGGGCCATTATCCTGCTGAGACAGAGACACTTCGCCGTACAATCGAAAATATTTCAAATATCAGATATGACGGGGAGGTAATCTGTCCATTTTTTCCGCAGGGAGGAAGATATACTTCCGGTAATATCCACTACGTTTCCATCAACGGCCAGTTAGTCCCGGCAGGTGAGACAGAATTTGCCCGCGATACGACGTTTGGATATAAAAATTCCCATCTGGGAAAATGGGTAGAAGAAAAATCCGGTGGAAAATTTGCCTGGGAAAAACAGTGTTATATAGAACTAGAGACACTGCGGGACAGGGACTATGACCGGATTGAGGAGCAGCTTTTACATGTCAGGAATTTTAGTAAAGTGATTGTGAATGCGATGAGTTATGATGATTTGTACGTATTCAGGGCAGCTTTATTCCGGGTCCTTAAATTCGGGAAACATTTTCTGTTCAGAACTGCTGCTGCTTTTGTACAGGTGATGGGAGGGATTGGCGAGCGGCCCCTTCTGACCGCGGAGGAGCTGGTGGATAGAGATAATAAGAATGGGGGACTCATTGTGATTGGCTCCCACGTGAAAAAGACGACAGAACAGCTCGAGGAATTGATGACGTTGGAGGAAATCATACCGATTCCGTTCTTTTCAGGACTCGTCCGTCAACCCCGCAGATTCGGGGAGGAGCGAAAACGTGTACAGGATTATATGGAGGAGGAACTGGCGGCCGGACACACGGTGGCGGTCTATACGGAGCGCCGTCTGCTGGTACCGGATTCCGATGACCCGGAGGATGCTCTGAGACTGTCGCTTCTGATATCGGATGCGGTGACGGGCTTTGTCAAAAATTTGAAAGTGAGGCCCAGGTTTATAATAGCAAAAGGAGGCATCACTTCAAGCGAAGTTGGTGTAAAAGGGCTGGGTGTCCGCAAGGCATATGTGGCAGGCCAGATTCTGCCCGGTATTCCGGTATGGAAAACCGGGCAGGAGAGCAAATTTCCGGGGCTGCCTTATGTGATATTCCCCGGGAATGTAGGAGAAAAAGATTCACTGAAGGCTATCGTGTTGGACATGATGAAGTAGTGTAAACCGCTCATATGGTGGAAAGTTAAACAGAATATTGGAAGTGAGGATAAAACATGGAGATTATAGAGAGAAGCAATATGCCTTTAGACGAATTACCCGGCCGTAGCATACAGCGCGCCGTGGGAAAAAACAGCGCCTTTGACAGCAGCGCGATGACGGTTGGTTATGCCGGTTACAGCGCAAAGTGCGGTGTGATGGAGCCTCACCGCCATGCGGAGGAGACAGTGGTAGTTTTCGATGTAAAAGATGGGCGTGTATGCTGGGGGGATGATAAAGATAACATGCCCCATAGCCGTGAACTGGAACGCGGAATGATTCTCCATATTCCGGAAAATGAATGGCATGCCTTTTATTATGATGAGGGCGGATTTGTAGATATCGTATTTATTTATGGCACTTCCGATAATGTCAGGCCCGAAGATAATAATTAAGCAAGAGTCTTATCCAGAGCGTATTTGAAAATAAAATGACCCCAAATGAGGTATTCCGCACCGGAATGTGAGGGATACCTCATTTTTTCTTGACTGAAAAGCGCTCTTTGACACAAAAAAATGCTCTGTGAGGAGCACACTGCGGCGGTCATACTAAAAATATTGTCTTCTGAAAATAAATGTAACCGTGTAACAAATGTAATGAAAATATTATCATGATAAAACAACAAGATGTGTAAAATAGACAAAAAAAGACATTGTATATCACCGGATTTACCATATATTGGTTAATGTAACATGCTATTTTTACAAAAATAAGCCTGCAAAAAGGTTTCAACGGTTTCAATATTGACTTTAAAAAGGGAGGGATATAATATAGAAATATAAATGATAAACGTTTACATTGCACGTGATAAGGTATTGTAAATGATGCAACAAAAAAGCAGACAGATGGGTAGCGCTGCCGTGATCTGTTTGTTTTGTGAAACTGTAATAAACTGATTTGAAAGTTCAGGAGGAAATCTATGAAAAAATTAATGTCGTTAGCGATGGCTATGGTAATGGCCGGAATGACACTTGCAGGCTGCAGCAGCAAGACAACCGAATCTTCTGCACCAGCAGGCGGCGAAGTGGCGAAGGAGACCCAGGAAGTGCAGACAGAGGGGACGAAAGAGGAAAAAGCCGCTCTGGATTATCCGAAAAATAATGTGAACGTGATAGTGCAGTATTCCGCAGGAGGCCCCACTGATTTATCCGTACGGAGTCTTCTGGATACAGGCGCTGAAAAGCTTCCGTCAGGGGTCACATTTGCAGTTTCAAATGTGACGGGCGGTTCCGGTCTCATTGGTGTCAATCAGTTTGCGAACTCTAAGAATGACGGATATACCCTTGGTGTCATCAACATCGACCTGGCGATTAACTATGCTCTTGGAAGAACGGATTTAAATCCGGCCGATTTTGAGCCGCTGTCAATGGCCCTGGCTGATCCATATGCCCTTCTGGTCGGCGCCGATACACCCTACAACAATATTAAAGAGTTTGTGGAATATGCGCAGGCAAATCCCGGAAAGGTAGTTGTAGGTGACAGTGGACTTGGCTCCGCCCCGTACCTGGCGGCAGTCGCAATTGAGAAAGAATTCGGCTTAGATGTGAAGCACGTGTCGTTTGACGGTACGGCCGATATCATCACGGCAGTTGCCAACAAGACGGTGGATGTGATGTTCATCCAGCCGGGCTCTGCACTCAGCCAGATTCAGGCGGGCAATATAAAAATGCTTGCCGTACTTTCGGATGAAAGAATGACTACGTATCCAGATGTCCCGACCGCAAAGGAAGCTTTCCCGGATCTGGATTTCCAGATTATTGGCTGGGTATGCATTGCGGCGCCAAAGGGAACGCCGGCTGAGATCGTCGATTACTTAAAAGGAGTTTTAGGTGATGCATCTGTTTCTGAGAAGTATGCGGAGACATTGAACGGACTGAATATGCAGGCCATCACCACAAAGCCAGAAGAGCTTCCGGAATTTATTAAATCTCAGGTTGCATTTTATCAGGAGATGTGCAAGGACATAGAAGTTGAATAATCGTTATAACTCAGTCAGAATTGCGCACACGATGTGCGGTTAAGCTGTTTTAAGAGAGGTTCTGATTCGTATTGTCTGTGTTAACTTAAATTGTTTACTGTTTAGTATTTCTTAGTTTACTTGTTAATTTACCCGTAATACGTTTTTTACTGTAACTGCTGTTCATAACTGGATTCACTTGCTGCCGTACGGACATAATTTCTTGCGGCAGCAAGTACATGCCGATTGTTTTAAAGGAGGTATTACGTGAAGAAATTCAATCTTGGTACAGCGCTAGTTATGATATTTCTGTCAGTCGGCATTTTTTACCAGACGAAGGATATGCCGAAGACTTTTAATCAGGCTCCCGGCCCCGGTTTCTGGCCCCGCCTGCTGGCTGTCGCGGTTCTCATTCTTTCGGCTGGCCTTATTATACAGACCTATGTGGAAAAAATGGACTGGAAAGAAATGCTCGTTGACGTGAAAATGCCGGGCGTACAAAGAGTATTCATGCTGTTTGCCGCTTTCGCCGTTTTTGCGTTTTCACTGAATTATCTTGGTTTTATTATTACATCTTTGATTTTTGTACCTGTAGTTATGCGGATACTGGGAGAGACACGGGTTAAATGGCTGCTTTTAACCAGTGTGGGAACGACGGCATTTGTCTATCTTATCTTTGTAAAATGCCTGCGCCTTGTCCTCCCGGCGCCGTTTTTTATGTAAAGGAGGGAAACGGTATGGAAGCATTAATCGGGGCATTGTCAGTTGCCTGCCAGCCCATGTATCTCCTTTATATTGCCGCGGGAACACTGTTCGGTATTTTTGTCGGTGTCATGCCGGGTTTGTCATCCGTTATGGGGCTTTCGATCATGCTGCCGTTTACGCTGACCCTGAAAGGGAGCGGAGGAATACTGATGATGCTGGGGCTGTTCTGCGGAGCTATTTACGGCGGCTCGATCACGGCGATACTGATTAATACGCCGGGTACGGCAAATTCTGCGGCAACATGCCTGGACGGCAATCCGATGGCAATAAAAAAAGGTCAGCCGGGAAGGGCGCTGGGACTATCTACGATGGCTTCCACCTTTGGAGGCCTGTTCAGCGCTGTGATGCTCTTGTGGACGGCACCGTTACTGTCAAAGTTCGCCATGAAGTTCACGCCGCCGGAATATTTCGCAATGGCAGTATTCGGGTTGAGTATTGTCACCAGTGTTTCAAATAAGAATTTAATAAAAGGGCTTTTATCGGCAGTCATTGGCCTGCTTCTTGCAACGATCGGCATCGATTCCATAGCCGGAACGACAAGGTTTACATTTGGGACCATCTATCTGACCGGAGGAATCTCCTTTATTCCGGTGCTTATAGGCCTCTTTGCTTTTTCCCAGGGATTGATAACGACGGAGGAGAATTTTGGCAAACTGATTAAAAAGGTAACGCCTAAAATAAAAAGGACGATACCGACGATGGAAGATGTAAAAACAGTATTTCCCACCATGCTCCGTTCTTCGGTTATTGGGACGGTGATTGGCGCCATTCCTGGAACAGGCGGCGATATTGCCAGCTGGGTTTCCTATAATGAGGCCAAACGGTGGTCCAAGCACCCGGAAGAATTTGGGAATGGGGCGCCGGAAGGGGTTGCGGCGCCGGAGGCGGCCAATAATGCAATTTCCGGGGGAGCTTTAATTCCTCTGCTGACAATCGGCATACCGGGCGACTCAGGTACAGCCGTCATGCTGGGAGCGTTGATGATGCAGGGGATTATCCCCGGGCCTCTCCTGTTTACCGAACAAACCGACAAGGTATATTTAATTATAGTAGGTTTATTCCTTGCAAACGTTTTTATGGGGATTCTCGGATTCGCCGGAATCAGGCTGTTTTCAAAGATAGTGGCGATACCCGACGTTATCCTGACCCCTATGATTTTTATTTTCTGTTTTGTAGGGACGTTTGCGATGAACCATAATATCAATGATATTTTCCTGATGATTATTGCCGGGGTGATTGGATACTTTATGCTGAAAATGGATTTCTGTGTCCCCCCTTTAATACTGGGACTGATTTTAGGCAGGACACTGGAGAGCAATTTGAGGAGAAGTCTGGTGCTTTCCGACGGCAGTCCCCTCATCTTTTTACAGAGGCCGATTGCTTTAGTTCTTTTGATAGCTGCGTTTATCTCGCTCATCTATCCGATTGTACTCCCTCATATCCGGAAAACAGCCGGAAAAGAAAGCCGGTAAAATATAAGAGCCTATAATAAACAAGAGCGGCATAACATTCCGAGCAGAGGAATGTATGCCGCTCTTTATTGTGTCACATTAAAAATAACCCCCCTGCTATGCAGGGGGAGGGCAGTTCTTTAGATTAAAGCATCTCCTGTGCTA